>Ga0208858_1000266_pt1 | contig 10855 bp, 14 predicted proteins | sample LakMenEpi16Nov12_FD_150704 | JGI IMG/M metagenome (GOLD analysis project Ga0208858, IMG submission 150704) | Freshwater microbial communities from Lake Mendota, WI - 16NOV2012 deep hole epilimnion (SPAdes) | ecosystem: Environmental > Aquatic > Freshwater > Lake > Epilimnion/Euphotic zone ...
CGACAAAAATCACGGCGAGCTGCCATGAATGATCAATACATGGTTTCTGTGTTAGCAGCATCCATAGCAAACTATTCTCCTCTACTGTAATTCTTCTGTCAATAGGGTTTGAGATGCGCTAACCCTGCCTAAATCATGTAAATAAATTCCCCTGTTATACCAGTCTTGATAGTCCATGTTTCAATTCCAGTGTTTTATCGAAAGAAAATATTGCGTATTTATATCTGCATAAATTATGTAAGTAACTGCCCTTGCTATACAAAGCTAAACTCATTGAATGACTTGGTTAAAGTAGTAGTATTCCGAATGGGTCAAAAGCGTTATAAGTACCTGAGCAAAATTAATTAAACATTTTGAAAATATCTAAACAAATGAATTAGGTAGGGGCAAACCCCCTGTGGTTGCCCCATAAATAGGGGTAGGCACGGGGGCGCTACCCCTACATCAAATCTAAATCTTTTATATAATTAATTTTGCCTACCTACTTATAGGCATTTTACTCCCTGTTGTACTAGCGATATTTTAACGCAAAGATACTGATATTGATAGATTTAATAATTGACTTAGCTAAAATGAGATGATAATAAAACTAGCCTCTTTAAGCAAAACCTATGGAAACCCTCACCTTAAACATACCTCCCGCCGTAAATTTAACAGATGAGCAGTTTTATCAACTTTGCATTGCTAACGAACCTTGGCAATTAGAACTTACCCAAACCGGAGAATTAACTATTATGCCCCCCACAGGTGGAGAAAGCGGAATTAGGAACTCAGATATTAATATAGAACTGGGTGTATGGAATCGTCAAACTAAATTAGGCAAAGTATTTGACTCTTCTACAGAGTTTAAATTACCTAGTGGTGCTTATCGCTGTCCTGATGCAGCTTGGGTAAAACTAGCACGTTGGGAGGCTTTAAGTAAAGAAGAAAAAAGACGTTTTCCTCCCCTTTGTCCTGATTTTGTGATTGAATTGCGCTCGGAAACTGATAGTTTAGAAAAATTACGCACTAAAATGCGAGAATACCAAAATAATGGCGCACTTTTAGGTTGGTTAATTGATCCACAAACCCCCTCGGTAGAAATTTATCGTTACGGAAAAGATGTAGAAGTTTTGAAGTTTGATGTTGACAACCCACCAATACTTTCTGGTCAAGATATTTTACCGGGCTTTATTCTCAATTTGCAGATAATTTTAAATCCATAGATTCTAAATTTCGGGATGATGATTTCTCAAAAAAGTATTCCCACTGGCTACCTTCGCAAAGTTCATCATATCGCCTTTAACGTCCAAAATATGGCAGCCTCTCGCCATTTTTACGGTCAGGTTTTAGGCTTACACGAACTCACAGGAGAAGAAATACCCGCCACATTAATAGAACTTGTCAATGCTGGTAAAGTCGCTAATTTCATCACTCCCGACGGCACAATTATAGACTTATTTGGAGAACCAGAATTATTACCACCAAATCCAGATCCCAGTAAGTCCTTTACCAGAGCATATCATTTAGCCTTTGATATTGATCCAGAATTATTTGACCAAGCATTAGCAGTAATTACAGAAAATAATTTAGTTATTGCTTATGGACCCGTTACCCGTCCTACTGGTAGAGGAGTGTACTTTTATGACCCCGATGGGTTTATGATTGAAATTCGTTGTGATCCTGATTAAATCCAAAAATGGAAAAAATTTTAAAAGTCATTGCAGACGTAATTGCTAATCCACCAATTCCCCACGAACCCCAGAAACAATCCTTAAAAAATTGGGCAATGTATTGCTTACGGGATAGGGGTTTTATAGTTGTTTTTGCCCAAAATGCTGATTTTGCTGTGCAGTTTAAAAACGGTGACAAATTCTATTTTAAAGTTACCAATCAAGCCGATGATTTAGCCAATAATATCAACTGGATAGTTTGGGATAGTGTGAATAAAACCACCAATTTGATTCCTCAAGCCTAGAGTTTTAGTTAATAACCGCAGGAATGAATTAATCTGCGGTTTTTCACATAGGATATCACCACAAATACAAAGATTAAATTATCAAAGGTTTTAATTGACGTTCGCACCATTTACCCTCAACTAACTCTGTAACTAAAGGTGTGATTATAAACTTAGCCGGAAAACCCTCCAACACATCCACCCGCACACAAGAATAAGGTTTTTTACTCTCAAAACCGCTACCACTCCGTCCCACATACAACAACGAATCTGCAACCTTGCGAATGGAAAGATCATTATTGCTGGTAAAGGTTTCCATTAATTCTCCCCCTTCTTGGCGTTGACGACGAGGACCGCGACCACTACCACCAGAAATAATATAATTAATATGAGAATCTGCGTGTCCTGTATTAACTGTCCGCAAATGTTCTAAACAATGGGCGTGTCCGCTAAATACTATATCTACTACCGGGCGTTCCTGAGTGAGATTACTTAAACTTTTCGCCACCTCATCGAAAACCTCCCGTAAACGATGACGGACAGCTAAAGTCTGTCCTTGATTCCATTTACTTCCTTCTGTAACATAAGGTGGATGGTGTAAAAATATTACCCGCCCCCTGACTGCGGAATTATGCCAAGATGCAATTAATCTATCTCTTAACCACGCCAATTGTTCAAAATCAACATTAGTATTGGTGTGAGATGCCAATTGCTTTTCAATATCAATTTTCACTTCATTGATTTGGTCTAATTTAGCACCAAGTTCCGCCAATAATTCCGCTTGATCAGGTTTTTCGGGATTCAGCTTGTCAAACTCCGTCAACATCCGTAATTCTTCTTGATCAATTTCCTGACGACGGGTTTCTAATTCCCGACGAAAATTATCCCCAGCTTGGTTATGAGGTAAAGGATCTGGAGTATTGAAAGTATTAGAATCTAAGGCAAAAAAGTCAATCCCACCGTAACAAAAATTATAATAGCGATTAGGTAAACGCGTAAAACTTCCCGGTTGATAACGCAAACACCGACCCATATCAGTTTTAGCGGTGTAATGCTGTTTTAAATGCTGTTCTAACTCCGCTGGAGAAACTTCCGCCAAATAATCTAAAAATGCTCTAGCATAAGCATCACCTTGATTTGATCCATGCCAACCAATTTCAATATTTTTATAACGAAACATTCGCCGCAAAGGCAAAGTTGGACCAGTCAGCAACCGATACAATAAAGGCACATCATAGTAATCATGATTCCCCAATACTGGTAAAATTGGCAACTTAAATACCATTTGATCATAAGTGATATCTTGGGGTTGATTACCGCCTACCAAAAATTCCCGATAAGGTTCAATAAAATTGGCTGGGTAATATTCACGAGAACCCACCATATAAATCACATCACCAGTGTGCAGCACAAACCGGCAATCATCACCATGATTTAACATCATTTTGGCAACTTCTCGTTGGGGATGGTGTCCAGAATAGGATTTAGTCCCAGTATCACCCATCACCATAAACGAAAATTCTGGACTGTCTGAGTTGCCATCATCTATTACCATGCAGGTTTGGTCAATGCCCTGCTGTAGAATACTCGAATGCTGCCACCGCACCCGTTGTTTCATCTTTTGAATTTTGACCGCAATTGGTGGTTCAGAAATCAATCTCATAGGAAATATTAATCAGTATTTTGTCAGAAATGGCTATAGCTTGCGTGACGACGTAGGAGTCATACGCCACGCTACGCTATCAAGATGTCCAGGATTTAAGGTTAAATTAGTTAGGACTTATTTACGGTACAAGAATAACGAACCACAGAGGCACAGAGGTCACGGAGAAATGAGGGTTTGAGAGATATTTTGCGTGAGTCCTGTTAGTCCGCGTAGGCGGACTTTGTTTGTGTAGCTGCGATTTTTAATCGCCTAATATTGGTAAACTAGCGAAAACCTGTTCCACCAATATCTGAGTTTTATTTTCTAAATATTGCCAATCCACATCGCCATATTCATCAATTAAGCTAGTATCAATATCAACCGCTGTATTCTCTGGACTATAATTCAGAAAACATACTTGATAACACAAATCCCACAAATCTATATTGACTTGTTCCCCGTGACGTTGTAAAAGCAAGTGATATCCCGGGTGGGGCATAGGCAAACTAGCCAGAGTTTTTCTAATTTCTTCTACTTGTATTGGTGTTGCGGTTTCCATTTCTTGCACCAACTGAGTTACCAAGGCTTTAGTTTCATCAGTAGTGTTAGCAGGCCAAGTCAACACATCCTGGTAAGTCCCTTTCCAGTCAGATATATCCAACTGCTTGCGAAGATTATCAATCACGCGAATAAAAGCAGGTTGCATCAAGATTTCAGCTTGTTGCCATGAGGTAGAATTAGTTATCTTAGGTGGCATAGCTAGTAAATAAGGATACTGATAGTAAAATTAACAATTTGGTTCGATGAAAAAACTATACTTTTAATTTAAATCTTTTCTCAAGATACCTGATTTCAGAAAGAGAAATTTGGAGATATTTACTACTAGCGGGAAAATTTAAGCTGTAAAGCTGGGGAGGGAAATTATGATAGGCAAATTACTAGATCATCGCTACCAAGTCATTCGCGTCTTGGCGACAGGGGGATTTGGTCAAACCTATATTGCCCAAGATACCAGACGGCCAGGCAACCCCATCTGCGTGGTTAAACACCTGAAACCGGCTAATTCTGACCCTAACATCTTTGTTACTGCTAAACGCCTGTTTAATAGCGAAGCAGAAACTTTAGAAAAATTGAGCAACAATGACCAAATACCCAGGCTTTTAGCTTATTTTGACGAAAATCAAGAATTCTTTTTAGTCCAAGAATTTATTGACGGCCACACTCTGAGTGAAGAACTCATTCCCGGACAGCCTTGGAGTGAAGTCCAAGTTATGCAAATGCTGTTGGAAATTTTGAGTATTTTAGAGTTTGTTCACCAAGAAGGTGTGATTCACCGCGATATTAAGCCAGATAATATTATTCGCCGTGAGGCTGATTGTAAATTAGTTTTAGTAGACTTTGGCGCAGTTAAACAACTACGCTCCCCTTTGGTTGTGGTGGGCGGACAACAAACGGCTACGGTAGCTATTGGCACGCCTGGCTATATGCCTACAGAACAGGGACAAGGTAAGCCTAGACCTAATAGCGATATTTACGCTTTGGGGATTATTGCTATTCAAGCATTAACGGGAGTCCCAGTTAGTCAATTACAAGAAGATCCAGATACAGGGGAAATTAACTGGCAGCATTTAATTCCTGTTAATCCTGAGTTAGTCGCAATTTTAACGAAGATGGTGCGTTATCATTTCAAAGAACGCTATCAAACAGCAACGGAAGCCTTACAAGCTTGTCGAGACTTGGTGAATATCACCCCGGAACTATCCCAACCGTCCCTATCTCCTCAAATTATTTATCAATCTCCACCACCCCTAGCTTCCAGATTTATACAGAAAACAATGGCGGTTTCTCCCGCTAATCGTGTTCCTTCTCAACCTGCCCCTCAACAACAATATATTCCTCAAGAATCTAATAAACCTGATCCTTTACCTTTATTAATTGGCATATTATTAGTAGGTGGTATAGCGGCTTTATTTACAAATATATATCCCAATCTACAGAATTTAACTGGTAATTGGACAGGAGAAAAGACCAAATTAATAAATAATTGTCTGGCTGTAGTTGCGGCTAATTCTAATATTCGTTCTGAACCTAGTGCGATTAATTCTGATAATATTTTGAAGACCTTGGGTGCAGCTAGTAAATTTGAGGTGACGGGTAAGCGCACAAATCGCGGCTGGGTAGAAATTAAACTTTCATCTGGACGCTTGGCTTGGGCGCATTCTGATATTATTTCTAATAATGAAACATGGATTTCTTGCCGACGTGACAAAGGTTTAGCTATTCAAATTGTAGATGATAGTTCTTTAATTGCATCCCGTCCTGTTCCTCAAGTTTCACAAAAACCTGCTGTGGAAACTTCTGCACCCAAACCAACTCCGGCTGCTACTGAAGATAAATCTAAAACGGTGGCAAAAGCTAGAGAAAAATTTGAATCAGGAGATTTACAAGGAGCAATTTCCTTGCTAAAATCAACTTCAGGAAATGCTATTTCTGGAATTCAAGAAACGGTGGATACTGTTAATCAATGGCAGAATGATTGGGCAAAAGCTGAGGCTTTAGCGAAGGATATTAATAAGGCTATTGATAATGGTAAATGGGATGAAGTTTTAGCTTATCGAGATCATCCTGAAAAGCTCCCGAATATTAAATATTGGCGTGATAAGTTAGAACCAATGTTTAAACAAGCTGCTGAAAATGCCGCTAAACAAGTATTACCCCAGGAAAAACCAACTCCCACAGCAACACCAAAAAGTGGGGTTTAAATATGCCGTTTTCCATAGTGGTCTTTATTATTATGTAGGTTGGGTTGAGGAACGAAACCCAACATTTTATTTTCATTTTTGTATTGGGGTTTGTTGGGTTTCACTTTGTTCTACCCAACCTACAAATACAAGCTACAATTTTATGGCATGATGTCATCTAATTTAAGTTTTAAATCTGGAAATAGAGGAGAAAAAATACTATCTTCTAAACGATATTTTTCTTGTTGATAGACCCCATTAATTAATTGACAAATTGTTAATGTCGGTTGTTTAGGGTTGCCAATAAATTGAATTCCACCTAATGCCCGAAAGTCTATTATCCAATATTCTGGTATTTCTAAAAAAGCATATTCTTCTATTTTTCTGGCATAATCATCTTGCCAATTTGTACTCACAACTTCAGCAACTAATTTAATGGTATTACCATTGCAAATTATTGGTTCTTTTTGCCAAAGTGGTTCTTGATTAAGTTTTGCTTTATCTAAGACAATTACATCTGGACGGAGTGCTGTAGCTGACCCAGCGAAGGGTTTAATTAAGCAATTTTTAGGAATTAACCAGTTTAATTGATTATGAATAATCTCAGTATAAATTCTCCCGGCAATATTTCCTGCAACTTCTTCATGTGGTCCTGTTGGTTCGGTGTCTCTTAGTTCTCCGTCAATTAGTTCATAGCGGGTATTGTCCCCATATTCAATTAAAAATTGCTCAAATGTGAGTGGTTTTACTGGGGTATAGGTCATAATTTTAGATTGTCTTGTGATGTTGGGTTTATTCTAACTAACTTTTGACTCATCTGCCTGTGATTCATCTCTAATATTAAAGTAGTGAAAAAGATTAGCAACTGTTAAATCGGATGCTTGTTGTAAATTAGATGTGACTAATGTTCTATATCCAGAATTTGCTGCTTGTTGACTCACATAATTTTCATACTCCCGTCGTAATTCTGGCGCAAACATAAATAATAATTGGTCACGTAAGGAATAAAAATGAGATTTTTCAGCTATATTTTCATAGCTGATTTGTTCTGGTGGTATTTCTAAATTAGTTATAGTTTGAGTAGTTTCGGAATTATGAAAATCTGCACTATTTAAAAGTTTTAATTCTGCTGGAGGTAGAGATTTTACCCAATCTACATGATTTTGCCATGATTCGATGATCACTAAATCATGATTATGAATGCGGGTAAGTTCAGGAAAGAGAAAATCAAGTTCGTCGTGGGATTCACATTGATTAATCTCAAATGTGCCAGCAATTTTACTCAAATGCTATGTTACACTGTATAAATTCCCTTAAAGCGGGTAGGCTACAAAAAAGCATCTAACTGAAAAATTACTACAGTGAGGCAAACTAATGAGCAAGAGAAAGTTGAAAAGATTATTAGCTGTAAGTGCAGTTTCTTTCTCTTGCTTATGGTTGTCTGTAGTACCGACGAATAAAGCATTGGCGCAAACCAGCAGAGAAGCAGAAATATCTACCTATATCCAACAGTTAAAAGACAGGAATGGACGGGTTAACTACTATGCTGCTGATGCACTGGGAAAGATAGGATCAGAAGCTGTTCCCACCTTAATGGCAACTTTGAAAAACAAAGATCGAATCTTTCGCATGGGTGCTGCAGAAGCTTTGGGGAAGATAGGAGCGGAAGCGAAAACTGCTGTTCCCGTTTTGATAGAAGCTTTAAAAGACGATGATAGCTTTGTTCGCTCGATAGCTATTGATGCGTTGAGTAAGATAGGAGTGGAATCGAAACTTGTTATTCCTTTCTTTATAGAAGCTTTGAATGATAATGAGAAATACGTTCGCTTCTCCGCTGCTAGTGCGTTGGGTAATATAGGAGTAGAAGCGAAAACTGCTGTTCCTACTTTGATAGGAGCGTTGAAGGATAATGATAAAGACGTTCGCTCTCGTGCTATTGATGCGTTGGGGAACATAGGAGCGGAAGCGAAAGCTGCTGTTCCCGCTTTAATAGAAGCTTTGAAGGATAATGATAAAGATGTTCGCTCCCGTGCTGTTAATGCTCTGGGGGATATCAAAGGGGAAAGCAAAGTTGTCGTTCCTGCCTTAATAGAAGCTTTGAAGGATAATGATAAAGACGTTCGCTCAAATGCTATTTATGCTCTGAGGGATATCAAAGGGGAAAGCAAAGTTGTCGTTCCTGCCTTAATAGAAGCTTTGAAGGATAATGATAAAGACGTTCGCTCAAATGCTATTTATGCTCTGAGGGATATCAAAGGGGAAAGCAAAGTTGTCGTTCCTGCCTTAATAGAAGCTTTGAAGGATAATGATAAAGACGTTCGCTCAAATGCTGTTCGTGCTCTGGGGGATATCAAAGGGGAAAGCAAAGTTGTCGTTCCCGTCTTGATAGCAGCTTTGAAAGATAAGGATACCAACATTCGCTTCATTGCTGCTCATTCTTTATCGAAAATAGGAGGGGAAACCAAACTTATTATTCCTATCTTGATAGAAGCTTTGAAAGACAAAGATGACGGAATTCGCTTCGTTGCTGCTCTTGATTTATGGAAGATAGGAGAGGAAGCAAAAGCTGCTGTCCCCGCTCTGATAGAAGCTTTGAAAGACAAGGATAAGGATGCTTTTTTTGTTCGCCGCTTTGCTGCTCTTGCATTGGGGAGTACAGGAGGGGAAAATAGAGTTGTTGTTCCTGCCTTAATAGCAGCTTTGAAGGATAAGGATAAAGACGTTCGCTCCCATGCTGCTCTTGGCTTGGCGAGCATAGGAAAGGAAGCGAAAGTTGCTATTCCTAGTTTGATAGAAGCTTTAAAGGATAACGATGCTTCAGTTCGCTACTCTGCTGCGGCTGCATTGGGGAATATGGGAGGGGAAACTAAAGGTATTAGGACTTACGCATTGACAGGAAATACCAAATAGGGGGTATGACTTTCAGGGATTTAAACCCGATTTTTCGATGATTTTTTAGCGATCGCTATTTATCTAGACTTCATCCGCAAAGCCTGAAACGACCAAATATCGTTCATACACATGATAGTTAATTTGTACAGTGCGTAAGTCCTAGGTATGATTTCTCTATTGATAGAACCATTAAAGGATGATGGTAATTACATTCCATACCTTAGTGTAAAAGCTGCGGATGCTATCAAGGTAATAGGTGAAAACTATGAAAACAAATCTGCCACCATGCCTATTGCAGATTTAGATCAAGCCATATCAGATTTAGAAAAAGCACTCCCAGCTTTAAAAGGTACTCAGGGTAAAACATTAAAATTAGATTCTCAAATAGCCTCTATAAATCGCTCTATTGAGCATCTGAAAAAAACCAGAGAATCACGCTTACTAGATAGAACATTAGAATGGTTAGCAAAAAATCCTTTGGCAATAGGGGGATTAATTTGCATTATCTTCTTCCCATTTCTCTGGTTTAAATTATCGCAACTTCGGCGAAAACCAACTACTTAATTATCAATTATAGGAGTTACGCATTGACAGGAAACTTTAAATATGTATAGTCCTAAAACCCATATTTCTCGTAGGGGTTTAGCATTGCTAAACCCCTACAATATCGTTCTTTTTAGGATCAATACCAATTTCCGTACTCCATAGGTTCTAATTTGTTGTTTCCAACCAATATTTAATACTTGATAATGATGACGTTGCGTATCAAAAAGCAATTGAATTTCTGTACCATTTGCAATATCATTAATAGAATGATTGCTTAAAATATCTTGAATAATTTGCGAGTAATTTATTCTTTCCATAAAACAATCTCCTGGGTTAAAAGTTAAAATTTTTTTGGTTATCTTTAGATGACTTTTGCTATGAGACTGGGAATTCATTCCCAGTCGGGATATCGGTTTTACATTAAAATAGTTAGGATATCTTGTATATTTTATCAGCGAGCTAGATAATTGATTATACAATAAATCAAACTATTGATTACAAATAGATGTTAATATGAAAGTAAGAATAGTGATTCAGCGACTAGAAGCTGATGGTTGGTATTTAGCAAGAACTAGAGGAAGTCATCGTCAGTTTAAACATCCTCATAAACTTGGTACAGTTACAGTTTCCGGTAAACCTAATATTGACGTACCCATTGGTACACTCAAAAGTATTTGGAGACAAGCTCAATTGGAGGACGAATAATGCGTTATACAGTAGTAATTGAAAAAGGAAATACCAGTTATGGTGCTTATGTTCCCGACTTACCCGGTTGTATAGCCGTGGCTGAAACATTAGCAGAAGTTCAACAAATGATTGTAGAATCCATAGAATTTCATATAGAAGGTTTAATAGAGTTAGGTTTACCAATTCCTCAACCTACAAGTATCGCTCAGGAAGTTGAAGTTTTAATTTAAGTAGTAATATAGATATGAATAAATACGGAAATTGGCAACCTGTCCCTAAGAGGTTGTTTGAAAAGTGGTATTCCGTAATTTTCATCACATTGCTACCCCCCTTAGTCCCCCCTTGTAAAGGGGGGAAACAATAAAAATCCAGTTCCCTCCCCTTTACAAGGGGAGGGTTAGGGTGGGG
>Ga0208858_1000270_pt1 | contig 10771 bp, 13 predicted proteins | sample LakMenEpi16Nov12_FD_150704 | JGI IMG/M metagenome (GOLD analysis project Ga0208858, IMG submission 150704) | Freshwater microbial communities from Lake Mendota, WI - 16NOV2012 deep hole epilimnion (SPAdes) | ecosystem: Environmental > Aquatic > Freshwater > Lake > Epilimnion/Euphotic zone ...
AGGAAGACGGCACGCCAGCCCCGGTGATGCAGGATGAGCCCGAAGTCACCGAGCAGAGGCACACACCCGACCTAGCTCGCAAGGCCTACGATCTGCGGGACCGTGGGCTCAGTTTGAACGATGTCGCCGCGGCCTGCCAGGTGCCCCGAGGCAGTGTGGTCTACCTCATCACCAAGGGCCACGAGCTCTACCTCGCAAGCCAACGGAAGGACATTGAACCATGACCGCAACCAATGCAGAATCCCCACAGATGGAAGATCCATTCATTTACGCACCGCAGCCGACCAGCAAGGTGCAAGGTATAACCCAGGCAGGCACCAGGCCTTCAATCCATGTCTCAATGTACGCCTACGGCGGCATCAGTGCTGCGTGCATGATGTCCTGGGTCGACTTGACGGCCACGTTCGCCCGCTCGGACAGGCAGACCGATCTGCGCACCATCCGGGAGGATGCCCTCATTAGCCGGTCCCGGTGCCGTGCCACGAAGTGGTTCCTCGACTCTGGCAAGGACGTCTGGGTCCAACTAGACCACGACATTGAGTTCGCCGCGGCCGATGTAGTCCGCATGGCCGAGTTGGCCCATAAACACCAGGCAACGGTCTGCATCCCCTACTCCTGCCGCTCACTGCCCGCCAGGCCGGCCTTGCGCCCGAAGGTGGAGCACCTACAGGCCCTGAAGCACCAGGTGAATGACGCTGAGTGCGCAGCGGAGCTGGTGCCGATTAAGATGTTCGCATCGGGATGCCTCGCAATCCCCCGTAAATGCCTTCTGGCGACACTTGAGATGCTGGAAGGGTCAGCAGTGCAGAACCCATACAGGATCGATTGGTGCGACGATGTGCGCGTCGAGCGCTTCCCGACCTTATGGATGCCGTTCGCCATGGAATCCATGCCCGGCAAACTCGAGTATCTCAGTGAGGATTACGCTGCCGCAGTCAGGATGACCCTGGCCGGAGTGCAGCACTATTCCATGAAGCCCAAGAAGCAACTCAACCACTGGGGAGAGTTCCCCTTTAGCTTTGCGCCTTATGCCGGGTGAGAAACCAAAGAAGAGGCCGAGTCTCGAGGACGTCGCCAAGGCCGCTGGAGTCAATTACCTGTACACGCAGCGAGTGCTGTCAGGTAACACCGAGATCCCCCAGGCAACGCAGGAGAAGGTCTTCAACGCAGTCAAAGAGCTTGGGTACGTCAAAACACACCACCCCGGCCAACACTTCAACAACAAGCTGACCCAAGAGAAAGCAGACGCTGTCGTCGCTGGTATCCTGGAGAACAAGTCGATTGATAAGATTGCGGAAGAGACCGGACTTGGTCTCACCACTACGTTTAAGCTGATCCGAGGAGTTAAGGTCCCGGTAGACTATCCAGAAAACGAGGAGGACTGGCGGAAAGACGTGACCGGGTTTTTGGAGGTTGCAATCTGGAAGGGCACCAAGCGACTAGCTGAATCCTCTATTAACTTGATAGATGATAGGGGCTTACCCGTAGCGGTCGCTGTGCTGACCGACAAACTCGCTGTAATTAAGGGTCAACCTACCTCAATTCACCTCGCCATGACCGCTTCGGTGAGCCATCGGGACCTTATGAAGGACCTGAAAGAGCGCAATGTGACCACCGTGAACGACGAGCAGACGCCCGACCTGATTTAGGTAGTGGCCCAAAATGTCCTACCCCTACCGCGGCAGCACCACTGAAAACCACGCTTTTAGGCCTGTTTCTGGCACTCATGCCTACAATAGCAGTTATATTCACTTCGACACAAAATCACGCAGCAATAGCCCGTAAACATTGGGTCAAACGCACATTAGCACCCACTCAAAAGGCCAATGTCCTACCCCGTTACACAAGGCAGACACCAGGCCGCCCGGGCCCCCGGGGGGAGGGGGTCGGGCATTCCGCGGCGACGGTAAAAGTCGACGGGTTCCCCAAAACGAAAAATATTGATAAATGAGCCAACCACTTTGCCTCACCTGCTCCAAGCCCTTCGAGATCATCAAGGTCCGCGAAGGCCCCAAGCAGAAGCGCTTCTGCTCCGACGCCTGCAACACCGGCTGGTGGAACGAGCAACCCCTGCACCCCGTCATCCCCCGGGTCGACGCCTCGCACCCCCGCGCACTCGAGCTCAAGCAGAAGCGCACCCAGCTCGTGCTACTTGAAAAGGCAGACCCGTACACCTACGGCTTTATCCCAGACCACTGGGAGATCGCCAACACCGAGTTCCAGGCCACCCAGGAGCTCCTCATCTCCGGCGGCAACCGCGCCGGTAAAACCCTGTGGGCCGCACGCCGCGTGGTGCAAACCCTCCTCGAGAAGGAAAACGCTAGCGTGCTCTGCTGCCACACATCACACGCCACCTCGGTCACCGTGCAACAGCCCGCGATCTACAACTACCTGCCCGTCGCACTCCGGGCCACCAAGAAGGGCCGTATTCACTACCTGAACTACAGCCGCAAAAATGGCTTTACCGACGGCTCATTCATCCTACCCAACGGCAGCCGCTGTGACTTCCTAAACTACACCCAGTCCGAGAACACCATCGAGGGACGCGAGGCCGACATGATCTGGTGTGACGAGCTTGTTCCGCAGTCCTGGGTGGACACACTGCGCTACCGCCTGATCACGCGCCGCGGCAAGCTCCTCGTGACCCAAACCCCCCTCGAAGGCGTTGCCAGTATCTACAAGGATTTCACCGCCGGCTCTGCCATCACACGCTTCGACGACGCCGAGCTCATCAAGGGCAAGCAAGCGCTGCCCACGTGGCCCGTTGGTAAATGTGCCCGCACCATGGTGCAGCCCCAGACCAACCGTCGCACCGTGTTCTTCTTCTCGGAGGACAACCCCTACAACCCATTCGACGAGATGAAGAGTAAGTTAGTCACCTCGCCCATGGGCCAGGTCCTGACCCGTGCCTATGGCTGGGCCTCGGACAACATCGGCAAGGCCTTCGCCCGTTTCAGACCCGATATCCACTGCATCCCATCATCCAAGGTGCCCTCCGGCGGCACCCTGTACATGGTCTGCGACCCGGCCGGCGCCCGGAATTGGTTCTGCCTGTGGCTCCTGGTGTACGAGGACGGCAAGCGCATCGTAGTCCGCGAGTTCCCGGACTTCAGTAACTATGGCGAGTGGGCGCTGCCCTCCGAGAAGCCCGACGGCAAGTTCGGGCCCGCCCAAACTCTTGATGCCGGCCGGTCTATCTCCGAGTACCGAGCCCTCTTCCGCCAAATCGAGTCCGATCTCGGCTACGGCGAGCCCGTAATGCGCCTGATCGACCCCAAGGCCGGTGGTTCCCCCGCACTCTCCGAGGCCGGCGGCACGACCCTGATCGACCTCCTGGCCGAGTCCGAAAACCCGCTAAACGAGCCCATGGCCTTCGTACCCGCACCCGGCGTGCCCGTCGACCAGCGCACCTCCGCGATCAACAGCCTCCTATCCTACGACGCCACCCAGCCGCTCACCCCGCTCAACGAGCCATCCCTCTATATCACCGACGACTGCGCCAACCTTTCCTACGCACTCTCCGAGCACACCGGCCGCGACGGGCAGAAGGGCTGCACTAAGGACCCCATCGACTGCCTGGGGATGCTTTTGGTCTCCAGTCTTGCGTTCGTGGGCCATGGGGGCTTTGATTGCCGCGGCGGCGGCGGATACTAAACCATTTGACTATGCAAGGAGATTCCTACAAGCAGGCAACCGACGTGATGGCACGGGTCGGCGACGAGCCCAATGTCAGCGCACTGACCGAGGAGCTGCGGCGCTCGGCCACCGACTACGGCGTCTTCGCCCGTGTCGAGAATGCCGAGAATGTGCGCTACTGCCGCTGGCCTGGACAGACAGACGATGGCAAGAAGTGGAATGATGCCAACCGTAACAAGCCGGCTTTCCCCTGGGACGGAGCCTCCGACACGCGTATCCCGCTGGCCGACGAGGTGATCAACGGCCTCGTGGACCTCTGCAGTACCTCTTTCTGGCGCTCGATGCTCCGCGTATCGCCCACCAACATCAGCCAGCTCGACCAGGCCGTCACCGCGCACAACCTGATGGACTGGACGGTCAACGCGAAGATGTACAACGACCTTACCCGCGAGGTCGAGCTACTCTCCCAGTACCTCTGGACCTACGGATGGGCCGGCGTCCACGTCACCTGGCAGCAGGAGATGGGACAGCGCGAGCAGTACCTGACCATGGACCAGATCATGGCCCTGGCCGCCCAATCCCCCGTGGACTCCATTCTGGCCGACCTGCCCAATCTCATCGCCAACCCCGAGGCCGACGACCAATCCGCGGAGCTCCTCCTTTCGGCCTTCCCCAACCTCCGCAAACGCCGGGCCCTCAAGGCCATCCGCGATCTGCGCACCGAGGGCGAGTGCGAGTTCCCAATCCCCACGATGGTCACCAACAAGCCCATGGTCGCAGCCCTGGCGCCCTACGACGAGCTGGTGTTCCCGCCCGAGACCACCGACATCCAGTCCGCCCGAGTGGTCTTCCGCCGGTTCTACATGACCGAGGCCCAGCTCCTGAACAAGGTCGAGACCGAGAAGTGGGACGCCGAATGGGCTCAAGAAGCGATCAACACGATGGGCCGCTTCAGCGACTACTCGGCCTATACCTACGCCGCCGTCGGCCTGGCCGAGAACTCCATCCTCGACCGCGAGAACCTCATAGAAGTCTGCTACGCCTACCAGAAATCCATCGACTCCGACGGCATACCGGGCGTGTTCTACACCGTCTTCAGCCCCCAGGTCGGCGACAAGTGGGGCTACTTCGACTTGTTGGACTACGCGCACGGGCAGTATCCCTTCGTTATCTGGCGCTCCGAGCTCATCCACCGCCAGATTACGGAGTCCCGCGGCGTGCCCGAGGTTTGCTCTACCTGGCAGCACGAGGTGAAGGCCCAGCGCGACTCGATCTTCGACTACACGTCCCTGGCCACCCTGCCGCCCATCGAGGTCCCCAAAACCCGCGGCGGCAACCTCAAGATCGGCCCTGCCGTTCAGATCCCTGTCCTTCGCCGCGGCGAGATCGGCTTCCTGCAACCGCCCGCCCGCGAGCCCGGTGTAGCCTTCCAGCTTATCGCAGCCATCGAGGCCCAGACCGACCGCTACTTTGGCCGACCGACCGAGAAAGTCCCCCCGGTGATCACCCAGATGCGCCAGCAGCGCCTGATCAACAACTGGCTGCACGGCTGGACCGAGGCGTTCCGCCAGGTGCTGGCCCTCACCCTGCAATACATCGGCCCTGCCGAGATCCAGCGCATCACGGCCTCGGCCACGCCGCTCCCGCCCGACATCCAGGACTTCGACGTGATGCTCAAGTTCGACGTCCGCGAGATGAGCACCGACCTGGTCACCGAGAAGCTCAAGGCCATCAGTACCCTTGTCCTGCCTCTCGACACCGCCGGCGTCATCGACCGGGCCAAGCTGATCTCTGTCGCCCTCCGGGCCATTGATCCCAATCTGGCAAGCGAGCTGGTGATGCAGCAGGGCCCTGCCGCGCAGAAGATGTTCAACGAGACCAACGACGAGATCGCGCTTATGTCCCTCGGCAACCCGCCGCAGCTCCGCGAGAACGACCCCACCGCGCCCATGCGCCTGCAATTCAGCCAGCAAGTCCTGCAATCCAACCCGAAGTACCAGGCCCAGCTTCAGCAGGACCCGCTCTTCCAGGCCAACCTGCAGAAGTACATTGAGAACCTGCAGTTCAGCGTCCAGCAGCAGCAGAACGCCATCACCGGCCGCCTCGGAGTCCAACAATGAAACTGACCGACGAACAACTCTCGGAGGCTCTCTCAGTGTCCGAGGAGCACCCGGTGCTCAAGGCCATGGGCCAGGTCATCGACGACACGCTACGGGACGAGGTGCTAATGGCCATCCTCCCATCACTTTCCGCGGAGGACCGTGCCTACAACGCAGGCCGGGCAGCCGCGATCAAGGATCTCATCGCACAAATAAGTGCGTTAAGAAACGGGAGGGAATTGACTTCTGGTCAGTTCTAGGCTCTCACTCACACAACGGCTTCTTGGTTGGCCTTAACAACCATGGTTGCAGCACACCCGGCTTGCAGGGTCTAAAAGCATGGACATCCCGACGAATACACAGGAAGCGAAACCTGCCCAAAACACGGCACAGCCCCCAATCAACCCGATGCAGTTCGACGAATCGGCGTTGGCCAAGCTACTGAAGACACGATTCAGCGGGGAGGAAGACAAGGCGTCAGCCGTCGAGCGACAAGCGCCGGAGCCGGAAGCCACTTCCGTGGACGATCAGGCCGAGGATGCGGAGCCGACCGCAGAACAAACGGACGCTCAGGCCGAGTCGCCTGAGCAGGAGGTTCTTTCCGAGACCGAAGAGAACAGCGACGAGGATTCGCTGGGTTACCGCAAACGCATCGACAAGCTCACGCGCCAGAAGAAAGAGGCGCTGGAGAAGGCCGAGTCGCTCGAGCGGGAGCTCAACGACGCCAAGGCCAAGCTGGAGCAGACCAACGACAGGCCAACCTCAATGCAGTCCGCTGCAGACCCGTTTTCGGATGTCTGGGAAGTGTCCAAACTCAACGATGAGTGGAGCAAAGCCCGGAATTTGAAGCGGTGGTGCGAGGACAACATTGATGGCTGCGAAGTAGAGGGCAAGGAGTACAGCTCAGACGATGTGAAGCAGATCAAACGGCGTGTAGAAGACGCCATAGACCTGCACATCCCATCCAGAGCCCGCTTCCTGCAGAACTACCAGCAGATCAAGCCTATCGCCGAGACGCTCTACCCATGGTGGAAAGACCGTTCGGCTGCCGAGTACACCGAAGCGCAGGCCGTCCTGCGGCAACTGCCGCAGATTGCCTCACTGCCGGAGTACCAGGTGCTGGTCGGTGACTTCATTGCCGGGCGCAAGTTGCGTCTGGCTCAGGAGTCCGCCAAGGGCAAGCCATCTGCCACCCGCCCACTGGTCAAGGCACCCAGTCAGCCTGGTCGACCCACCGCAATCCCTGCAAAGAAGGATGCGGCCAAGGTCGGTCTGGATGCTGCCAAGTCGAAGTTCACTAGGTCTGGGTCGACCATCGAATTAGCCCAAGTACTCAAAAGGATGCTCTAAATTATGCCCCTGCTACAACCAAACCAAGGCGGCTCTTCCGCGCTCGCTTCAACTTCCGCCGCTCGTGAAGATCTGGCGGACTACATCGCCATCGTCGACGCCAAGTCGACCCCGTTCGTGTCCATGGCCCCCAAAGGCAAGGACATCGGGAATATGCAGTTCTCTTGGCAGGTCGACAATTACGGCGTCCCTGTCCTCGGTGGCGTACCGGACGGCACTGACGTGACCGTCGCCAACGCCTCCAACCCGGTGGTCAATCGGACCCGTCTGAACAACTTCGGCCAGGCCTTCCGCCGAGACCTGCGCATCGGCTTTATTGCCGAGACCCAGGAAGTCGCTGGTGTGACGGATGAGTTGGCCAACGGCATCGCTAAGAAGCTCGTTGAGATCAAGCGCGACATGGAGTCGACCTTCATGTGTACCAACCAACCCTCCCAGATGGACACGGGTGTTGGTGGTAACGCCTACCGCACCGGTTCACTTGGTAACTGGCTGAACGCCGACAATTCCGCAAACATCGGTGCCTGTGCCGCTGGTTCGCCTTTCAAGCCGGCCTCCGGCGCGATTGACACCACTGCCGCGGCTTCCTTCGTTGAAGCCACTGCCCAGAACGTGCTGACCGCTATCTACAGCGCCACCGGCACCTTCCGCGACTACGACTGTATCTTGGGTTCCACGCTCAAGCGTGCGTTCACCAACCTGACGGCCTCGGGAAGTGTCGTTGTCACTACCCCCAACACTGGTGTTGCCGCTACCAGCGTCCGCACCTTCAACCAGGATCTCGGTGCCGACACTTTCAAGGCGTCCATCGATGTTTTTGAAGGAGATTTTGGACGGCTAATTTTACATCCGACCCAATTTATCGGGTCCACTCCTGGCACCACGTTGACTGCCACACCCACCAAGGGCTACGTGATCCCGATGGACATGGTCGAGGTGCGCTACGCCAAACTCCCTCAGGTTAAGAATCTGCCGGATTCCGGCGGCGGCCCTGCCCGCCTCGTTGAGGCCATTGCCGGCCTCGTTGTGAAGAATCCGAGCGGGTTTGGCTTCTTCAACGGCGCCTAATCAGTCTACAACAGGGGAGGTCCATTCCGGGCCTCCCCCTCTTTCCTTTCTCATGGCTCACAATTCCGTAACGTCCGTCATCGCCAACGCTCTCGACGACCTACCCGGCGAACTGCGCCGCGCCGTCATCAAAGAGTTCCAATCCGGGATCTCTAAGGAGTGGGTGAAGGCCGGCATCCATCAGCAACGCATCGCCAAGGACTCGCAGGTTGACCGTCGCAGCATCGACGGCATCGGCCGCCTACGGATGCGCATCGACCCGACACTCTACCACGCCTGGGGAGCCAAACTTGGATACGACTGTTGGAAGGACTCCCAATTTTTGAAAGAGGTCGAGCGGGATAACCCCGAGGTGCGAGTGCGCTGCGGGGCTACACGCTTGCAGGTTGGATGGAGCGGTGGCACAAAACGCAGTAGTCAGAAGTTCACTCTATGAATGTCGGATCTAACCGCCAACTGGCCGGCGAATACGGTGGCCGGTACATCGACGCCTCCGCGGGCACTGTGACCGGCAACTACATGGAGATCCATGCCGTCGCCACGACCATCCTCGGAGCCATCACATCCAACATCACCAACTTCCCATCCGGCGTGACCATTCAGGCCGGCGACTCGATCTCGGGCGTCTTCACCTCGGTGGCTGTATCCTCCGGGGCGATCATCGCCTACAACCGCAAGTGGGTCTAAAATGCGTCTCGGCCTAGGACTAGGACTCGGCGTGCAGCAAGCCCTCGGTGGGGCTGGCGGCGGCGCCGACCTGCCTATCATCCGGCGCGACCTGCTGCAGGAGGATGACTTCTTCGTTCTCCTGGAGGACGGCATCGACAAGATCGTCATCACTTTCGGCACTTTCGACTCTTTAGACTTGGAGAACGGGGACTTCCTGCTCCAAGAGGACACAGGCAAACTCATCATCCAAGCAAACTAAACATTTATGGCAGACACGAAAATTACGGCCTTGGCAGCCATCACTACGGTTGATCCGGCAGCAGACGTGCTGCCGATTGTGGACATCTCGGATACTTCGATGGCTGCATCGGGCACCACGAAGAAGATCACCAGCAACCAGATCCTAGGCTCCGGCGGCACCGCCACGCTCGCCTCCGCCGCCATCACTGGCGATCTGACGGTGGACACCTCGACGCTGAAGGTTGATTCGACGAACAATCGGGTGGGTATTGGTACAGCGAGTCCTAGTTACGATCTTCAAGTCAATGGAGCTACAAACGGACGCATCCAAGTTGAAGGCGCGTCTGGATTCGGAATGGTGTTCATTCAAGGCTCTAGCGGAAATACCGCGCAGTTGCAGTTAAACTCCAGCGGTGGTTCTGGAAAACGATATGCTCTGTCTTCTAATCCGTCTGGGAGCTTTAGCGTTTCGGATGAAACTGCAAGTGCAAGCCGTTTGACAATCGACACATCAGGCAATGTGAACATATCCACCGGCAACGTAGTGATGACTACGTCCGGCAAAGGCATCGACTTTTCCGCGACTGCTGGAACCGGAACCTCCGAGCTACTGAACGATTACGAGGAGGGTACGTGGACTGGATCGTTGCTGGGCGTTACAACCAACCCTACTGTTCCTGTTACTGCGACTGGCAGTTATACAAAAATTGGAAGAATTGTTAGAATTGCAATTCAATTTTCAAACGTAAGCACCGTAGGAGCATCTGGACAACTAACTGTTTCAGGAATACCTTTCACAAATTCTTCTATTGCTGCTATTGGAAATGCCTTTATAGGAAATAGTATTGTTACAATTACTGGTCCTGTATTTTCAGCAGTTGGAAGCGGAGCATCATCAAATGTTGATTTAGTCTGCCAACTAACATCAGGGGATACAACAACAGCAGATCATAGTGCTGGAACTGGAAAGTATTTAACTATCAACACGGTATACACTGTCTAATCCCATGCTAACACAACGCACCATTTTCTCGCTCTGCGAGGTTCTTCCTTCAACCATCCTTCAAGTCCGTCTAGCGGACCAGATCGTCGATGGCGAGGTTGTCAAAGCCTCCACCTTCCGGCGATACTGTCTCGCTCCCGGCTCAGACCTCACGGGTCAGCCTGAGCAGGTTGTCGCGATTGCAAACGCCGTCTGGACTCCTGCCGCGATTACCGCTTACAACGCCAACCTCAAACCCACCATCCAATGATCGTACCAGTCAACATTGTCGCAGTGCAGTGCAACCAGAACAACTCGCTGTTCGTGACGACCGGCGTTGATTACGACAACAGCGGTTCGATTGTCGGTTCTGAGATTACCTCGCAGTATACGCTCGTCCCCGGTGACTCGCTGGAAGGCCAGCCGGTTGAGGTTGTGAATATCGCCAACGCGCTGTGGACTCCGGCGGTTGTGGAGGCTTACAAGGCGGCGAATCCGGTGGTTGAAGCCGCACAGCCTACTGAGTAATGGAACCAACGAACAGCAGTACCAGCCCTGGACTCAGCCTAGCAGCAGCGGCAGGTGCTACCGCTGTTTCGTTTATTCCGTGGCTTACCGACTGGGTTCAGCTTATCACTGCGCTCATTGGATTAGCCTGCGCCTGTTACGGAGCCTATAGGCTGTTCAAATCCAAATGAAAAACACGAAAACAACTCTCGCCGGTGTA
>Ga0208858_1000271_pt1 | contig 10768 bp, 7 predicted proteins | sample LakMenEpi16Nov12_FD_150704 | JGI IMG/M metagenome (GOLD analysis project Ga0208858, IMG submission 150704) | Freshwater microbial communities from Lake Mendota, WI - 16NOV2012 deep hole epilimnion (SPAdes) | ecosystem: Environmental > Aquatic > Freshwater > Lake > Epilimnion/Euphotic zone ...
TATGACATATTTTTTTGAATTTGAAGCAGATTTTGTTGATTCCTGGCGTTGTATTCCTATGCAAGTGCGCTATAAATTAGACACTTGCGGTATTAAGCTAAAATTAGCAGAATGGAATCAGATGAATCAAGAATCACGTCAAAATTTAGCGATATTACCTTGCGATACAGATGGTCAAATTCATGATTACAGACATTATATTCAAGAGTTGGTATTGCAACTCACTGGTAAACCGGTAGCCGAATTACCCATTGAAACTCATCCAGCATGGATGGATAATACCGCTATTCCCAGCAGTATTCACGCAAAAGCCCAGGAAATAGGTGTGATCATCACAACTGAGGCATGGGCAAGCTTAACTAGTTTACAGCGTTTTGCCTTGATTAAACTGAGTCGTCCTAGCCATGAAAATAAAAACTTCTTACCGGCTTTGCAAGAATTTAAATTGTTGCCAAAATCCTAAATTCTGATATATTGCTATAAATAATACTTTTTAAGTAGTGGGTAAAAGCAAATGATTAAACTCGACCAGTTTTTAAAGTTTTCCGGTATCACCTCTACCGGAGGTCAAGCTAAATGGATGATTGTTGATGGTGAGGTTAAAGTTAATGGTGTAGTGGAAACGCGCAGAGGACGAAAATTAGTAGATGATGATCAAGTAACAGTAGCAGGAAAAACTTTAAAGGTTGGGGAAATACTATCAGATACCGTTGATTAATTTCGATATCTATGATTTTGCCCTCACTACTTTTCTGACCATAACATCCAATTATGCTAATTCTTAATTTTTATTTCCAAAAAATTAATTGCTTTAAATAACACCTTGATTTAAAATAATAAATATTGATCAATAGGTCATTCTCTACAAGTAAATCCTCTCAAAAGGGGAATTATACCCCTACAGAACTTCTTTAATTGTGCATTGTCAACATATATAGAAAGACATAGCTAATGACTAATGTACTCTGGCTCCAAGGTGGTGCTTGTTCGGGTGACACCATGTCGTTTCTGAATGCCGAAGAACCAACAGCTTGTGATTTAATTGCTGATTTCGGGATGAAAATACTTTGGCATCCTTCCTTGGGTGTAGAATTAGGTGAAAACGTCAAAACCCTTTTATGGGACTGTATTTCTGGTAAAATTCCTGTAGATATTTTGGTATTTGAAGGTAGCGTAGTTAACGCCCCTAATGGTACAGGAGAATGGAACCGGTTTGCCGACCGTCCCATGAAAGATTGGTTAAACGATTTAGCCAAAGTTGCGAAATTTATTGTGGCTGTGGGAGACTGTGCAAGTTGGGGAGGAATTCCCGCTATGTCACCCAACCCCAGCGACTCCAAAGGATTGCAATTTCTCAAACGGGAAGAAGGCGGTTTTTTAGGTAAAGATTTTGTCAGTCAAGCCGGCTTACCGATAATTAATATTCCTGGTTGTCCCGCACACCCCGACTGGATAACGCAGATATTAGTAGGAATCGCCACTGGACGAATTGATGATATAGTTCTTGATGAACTGCACCGTCCCCAAACCTTCTTTAACACCTACGCCGAAACCGGTTGTACCCGCAACATTCACTTTGCATACAAAGCCACAACCACCGAATTTGGACAACGCAAAGGTTGTCTATTTTACGACTTAGGTTGTCGTGGTCCCATGACTCATGCCTCCTGTAACCGCATTCTCTGGAATCGCGTCTCCTCCAAAACCCGCGCCGGAATGCCCTGTTTAGGCTGCACAGAACCCGAATTTCCCTTTTTCGACCTCAAACCCGGAACAGTCTTTAAAACCCAAACCGTCATGGGAGTTCCCAAAGAAATACCCCCCGGAGTCAACCACAAAGATTACGCCGTCCTCACAGTTGTTGCCAAAAACACAGCCCCAAAATGGACAGAGGAAGACTTTTTTACAGTTTAGTCAGTTGTCCTTCGTCCGTGGTCAGTGGTTAAGAGAGGTAACTGTTCACAGTTATTTTTTTGTCTCTACCCTTCAATTATGTATAGACAACACACAAAAATCTTATAACAACTAACAACTGACAACTGACAACTGTACGGGCGAAGCATTTGGAGAACTATTTTTGGCAATAACCGATAATTTATCTTCCAAATGCTTCGCCCCTACTAACAACTGACAACTGTACGGGCGAAGCATTTGGAGAACTATTTTTGGCAATAACCGATAATTTATCTTCCAAATGCTTCGCCCCTACTAACAACTGACAACTGTACGGGCGAAGCATTTGGAGAACTATTTTTGGCAATAACCGATAATTTATCTTCCAAATGCTTCGCCCCTACTAACAACTGACAACTGTACGGGCGAAGCATTTGGAGAACTATTTTTGGCAATGAGCGATAATTTATCTTCCCAATGCTTCCAGGGCAAGCGCATCTTATTTTTAGAATGCTTACTGGACAAAGGTTTTGACGATTGTTAATTTTTGTAACTAAAAGTTGAAACCCTTGCTGGGCATGGATTACAGAATTTAGGTGCGTTTGCCCTGCCAATGCTTCGCCCCTACTAACAACTGACAACTGACAACTGACAACTAACAAAGGACAAATATGCCAATTCAAACCTTAGATATTTCACCCGTCGGTAGAGTCGAGGGTGATTTAGATGTGCGTGTCGAAATCGAAAATGGATATGTCACAAACGCTTGGACTCACGCCGAACTTTTTCGCGGCTTTGAAATAATTTTACGCGGAAAAGATCCCCAAGCCGGCTTAATTGTCACCCCTAGAATTTGTGGAATTTGTGGCGGTTCTCACCTGAGTTCCGCTTCTTGGGCGTTGGATACAGCTTGGGGAACAGAAGTTCCTAGAAATGCAATTTTAGCGAGAAACTTAGGTCAAATTGTCGAAACAATCCAAAGTATTCCCCGCTACTTTTATGGCTTATTTGCCATTGATTTAACTAATAAAAATTATCGCCGGAGTCACTTTTATGATGAGGCTTGTCGGCGGTTTGCTGCCTTCACAGGTAAATCCTATGAAATCGGGATTACAATTTCTAGTAAGCCGGTAGAAATCTACGCTTTATTAGGTGGACAATGGCCGCACAGCAGTTATATGGTAATAAATTAGGGAATTGCTTATATAGTCAGGATTTGCAAGGATAGGTGTAATCATTCCCTAGCTTTTCCTTAAATTAGGTGATAAACCCACCCCCAGCTATGCTATAAGCAAAGATAGCAAGCAGCAAATTCATTTATTTTTATCCGCTAAAAGTTATTTATTTGGTTTTCTCAGGCGTTACCTAATTTTTCCCTAACCCTGGAATAGCGATTCCTAGGTCGCGCTAGTTCCCTCCGGGACGATGTAGGTTGGGTTAAGCGACAGCGCAACCCAACAAATACGTTAATTTATCCCTTTGGCACACTTCGTGTTCACGCAGTGTTCAGCAGGGATAAGTACCTCAACCAAACCAGGTATTTAGCTAAACAAGAAATTACCACCAAAGAGATTGATATTCGCATTGGTGCTATTAAATCCAGATGTCCCTGATAAGGTCACTAATAACTGACCAGTACCAAAACCACTATTATTACCAATACCATCACCAACTCGTACTAATGTAGAAGTACCTGATGTAATCACATCAAAATTGGCAATACCTGTAAAGTTCAGTTTATCGCCACCGACACCGCGCACAAATTGGTAAACTGTATCTGTCCCATCACCAAAAACGTAATTAACGTCATCTACAACATTATCGTTTAAACCTAAATACAGGCTATCGTTACCTTTACCACCAATTAAAGTATCTGCACCAGCACCTCCATTAAGGACATTATTGCCAATGTTACCGATGAGGATATTATTGAGGCTATTACCTGTACCGTTAATAGCGGTTGTTCCTTGTAACGTTAGGTTTTCGGTATTGGTGGTTAAGGTATAAGTTACAGTGCTGAAAACGCTATCTGTTCCTTCATTCAGGTTTTCTGTAATGCTATCTGCTGTATTATCCACATAGTAGGAATCATTACCAGCGCCACCAATCATAGTATCAGCACCCGCACCACCGGTGAGGGTATCATTTCCTAAACCACCTGTGAGAATGTTAACTGCTGTATTACCTGTAATGCTGTTATTGAGGTCATTACCTGTACCGTTAATCGCAGTTGTTCCTTGTAAAGTCAGGTTTTCTACGTTGGTGGTGAGGGTGTAAGTTACAGTGCTGAAAACAATATCAGTTCCTTGATTCAGGTTTTCTGTAATGCTATCTGCTGTATTGTCCACATAATAGGAATCATTACCAGCGCCACCAATGAGGGTATCATTTCCTAAATTACCATTGAGGGTATCATTTCCTAAACCACCATCAAGAACGTTATTGCCAGTATTACCTGTAATGATATTACTCAGGTTATTACCTGTACCGTTGATAGCGGTTATTCCGGTTAAAGTTAGGTTTTCTAAGTGGTTTTTTAATGTCCAAGTGATAGAAGATTCAACGGTATCTATTCCATCATTTAAACCTTCAGCAATGATATCGCCAATATTGTCTACGACAAAGGTATCATTTCCTTTACCACCGATTAAAAAGTCTGTACCTGTTCCCCCGTTCAAGTAGTCATTACCGTTTCCACCGGTTAAATCATCGTTTCCTGTACCACCTTTAACCCAATCATTACCCGCAGTACCTGAAAAGCTGATAGTACCTGTAAAGCCACTTAAATCAAAGCGTTCAAATCCGAATACTGTTGTCCCAGGAATATCTAATTGATTGGTGGTGTTATTGGCATCAATGGAGATAAGATCATTAACTGTTCCTCCGCTGATAATTAAGGTATCTGTGCCATTACCACCTTTGATGGTGTCGTTTTGTTGTAAATTGCCCCATGTGCTGGTGATGGTGTCGTCTCCATAGTCAGCATTTATGATATCTTGTAGGGCTGTGGTGGTGAAGCTGTCGTTATCGTTAAGGTCAGTTACTCCAATGGTTAATTGTTGCTCAAAAAATAACCCCCCTTGGTCTGTGGTTCTGACTCTAATGCTATAACTGTTTTTGGCTTCAAAGTCAAATACAGCTTTGGTTTTGAGTTGATTATTGCTAATGGTAAATACACTATTATCCGTTGCACCTATACCTGTAACTAAACTATAGGTAAAGGTGTCTCCTGTATCTGGGTCTGTGGTGGTGAGATTACCCACTACTGTACCAATGGCTTGGTTTTCCGCAATTGTGCTGGTAGAGAGTGTGAGGTTGGTGGGTGTTTTGTTAGTAAACTCACTCACGTCTATGATTTGTAGTCCTGAATTATTATCAGCTACATAAGCATAGTTACCCACTACTTGCACAACCATAGCATAGCCAGATGTATCATAATTGCCCTTGAGGGTGGGGGTTATGGGGTTGCTAATGTCAATGATTTGTAGTCCTGAATCCCAATCAGCAACGTAAGCATAGTTACCGACTACTTGCACACCCGTAGCATATGATGTATCATAATTGCCCTTGAGGGTGGGGGTTGTGGGGTTGCTGATATCAATAATTTGTAGTCCTGATTCACTATCAGCTAGGTAAGCATAGTTACCCACAACTTGCACACCAACAGCAAAGTCAGAAGTATCATAATTGCCCTTGAGGGTGGGGGTAGTGGGGTTGCTGATGTCTATGATTTGTAGTCCTGAATAACCATCAGCAACGTAAGCGTAGTTACCGACTACTTGCACATCCCGAGCAAAGCCAGAAGTATCATAAATGCCCTTGAGGGTGGGGGTTGTGGGGTTGCTGATATCAATGATTTGTAGTCCTGACAAATTATCAGCTACATAAGCGTAGTTGCCGATTACTTGCACACCATAAGCAAAGCCAGAAGTATCATAAATGCCCTTGAAGGTGGGGTTAGTGGGGTTGCTGATATCAATGATTTGTAGTCCTGAATACCCATCAGCTACGTAAGCGTAGTTACCCACTACTTGCACACCCAAAGCATAATATGTAGCATAATTACCCTTGAGGGTGGGACTAGTGGGGTTGCTAATGTCTATTATTTGTAGTCCTGAATAATAATCAGCTACGTAAGCATAGTTACCGACTACTTGCACACCAAAAGCCAAGCCAGATGTATTATAATTGCCCACTAATGTAGGAGCAAATACTCCCTGGTAGGTGTTGAGGGTGTCTGCACGAAAAACAATCTCCGACAAATAAGGTAGAGACGTTCCATGGAACGTCTCTACATCTGTAACAGGAATATTCACCTCTAACTGCCAATTTCCCCCTAATGCTGCATTGCCGGTTTTTGTTGTGGAGGCGCTAATGGTTGCGGTTGTAATTTGATGTAATTTGTGAATAAACTCTTCCCCAGCGTCCCCGGCAGCGACATTACAACCATATAGTAAAATATTCTGACGTTGCCACTGTTGTAACTGTTGGGTGTAATTGTGAATATTGGTTAAGTTTAATTGACTATTTCCTAAATACAAGCATCCCGGCGCACCGTGGGAAAGGATGTGAATGGTGGTGATGTGGGGATGTTGTTGTAAAATTTGGCTAATTTGCTCAATCCCGTCTTGATTTGGGGAAAGAATCACCGTTTCTACACCCTCTACAACTCCTGCTTGGAGGGTTTGATAGTCGGAAACAGAAGCATCAATAAAAACAATAGTTGTCGCGGTTTGACGGAGAAAAGAGTTGTTAGACATATTTTTTTCCTTTGCGCCTGATAACAAAGTGTAATTTCCTATTGCATTATGAACTGTAGGGGTTTAGCAATGCTTATTGGTGTCAACTTAACGTAAATTGATGTCCCTTCAAGCCAGCCAGGGAATAAATTCCCTCTCTAAAAGCTAAAGTCGGTTTTAACCGACTATTTCAGCATAAATAGGATAATTTTTGATTTTGAGTTCACCAGAGTGCGTTTTAACGCACTTGAGCTTTGAGACCGGAACTTAAGTTCCGGTCGGGAATGTTGCAGCCAAACAAATAAGCTACTTGTACTGAGCAGTTCGACCCTTCGACAAGCTCAGGGCATCGCCAGCTCACTGTAACACTTGCCGAAGTATCCCTCGCCTAAGTTGACACCAATGAAGCTCTTGCTTTACCCCTATCAAATCTTTACCAATTCTAATCTAGATATGCTTAAACAGCAATGGTATGGTAATAGATTTTACTTATATATTGATTTTACACAAATATTGCTAACAGAATGTCAAGAGAGCGATTCCTAGGTCGCGCTAGTTCCCTCCGGGACGCAATGCGTTCGCTATCGCTACAGTCCGTCCCTAACTACTATACTGTACTCTCTCGCAAATAAGCCAGCCAGCAGTATTCCTAAGAGTTTTCGAGAATTTTTAATTTCTAATGCCCTTTTCCCTGCTATAAATATAGTTTTTATATATTTTAATTTTTTGTCAATCATCGGGGAGTCAAGTCAATGAAGATATTAGTGCTGAGTTGGGAATTTCCACCGAGGATAGTTGGGGGAATTGCTCGTCACGTTGCTGAGTTGTACCCGGAACTAATAAAGTTAGGCCATGACATCCACCTAATTACGCCAGAATTTGGTCCAGCATCCTTGTATGAAGTCGTGGAAGGCATTCATATCCACCGTGTCCCAGTAGCTCCTAGTAACGATTTTTTCCACTGGGTGGTGAACTTAAATGAGAGTATGGGAGAACATGGCGGCAGGTTATTAAGGGAAAAAGGTCCATTTGATCTGATTCATGCCCATGATTGGTTAGTTGGGGATGCAGCGATCGCTCTCAAGCATACCTTTAAAATTCCCCTGATTGCCACAATTCACGCCACAGAATATGGACGCTATAACGGTATTCACAATGATACCCAAAACTATATTCATGATAAAGAATATACACTAGCTGATAATGCTTGGCGGGTCATCGTTTGTAGTGAATATATGCGTCGGGAAATGATCGGAACACTATATATTCCTGCTGATAAAATTGACGTAATTTATAACGGTATTCGCGCAGAAAAGAAAATACATCACAAAGATTTTCATGCTCAAGATTTTCGGCGACGATTTGCCGCAGATGATGAAAAAATTGTGTATTATCTTGGTCGCATGACCTATGAAAAAGGCGTACCTGTATTACTTAATGCCGCTCCCAAGGTGCTGTGGGAAATGGGAAATAATGTTAAATTTGTCATAATTGGTGGTGGTAATACTGACCATCTTAAACGTCAAGCTTGGGATTTGGGAATTTGGCATAAGTGTTACTTTACTGGATTCCTGACGGATGAATACTTAGATAAATTTCAAACCATCGCTGACTGTGCAGTTTTTCCCAGTCTTTATGAACCCTTTGGGATAGTTGCTTTAGAAAGTTTTGCCTCCCGCGTACCAGTCATAGTTTCCGATACTGGTGGTTTCCCAGAAGTAGTTCAACATACAAAAACGGGAATTACCACTTGGGTAAACAACTCGGACTCTGTAGCTTGGGGAATATTAGAAGTTCTGAAAAACCCAGATTATTGTCAATGGTTGGTAAATAATGCTTATGCAGATTTAGAGAAAAGATTTAGCTGGCCAAAATTAGGTAAACAAACAGAAATGGTTTATGAAAGAGTAGTAGAGGAACGAGCGGAAATTGTCTGGTAATGAGAATTAAAGATTACTCTGATTATTGCCCGTAAAAAAACAGTACAAACCCTGTACGCTAGGAATTTAGCCTTGAGAAATGCGAAAGTTAGAAATGATTGCTGTTTGCTTGACAAGATTATAATATGACAAAGGCATTCCTAAGTACATCCAGGCGTTTGCAGAATGCAAAAAACAGCTTGTTGAAGATGGTAAACCGCATCCTAGATCGTTTAACAGCCAAGTTAAAACGGTTCTTTGAGGATATCATTGCCGATAGCCAGATTCCCACCTCTGAACCAGCTTATAAACTCCCTAAATTAGCTGGACCTGTTCATAATTTAGGTGGTGGCGGTCCTGATGTTGATGACGCTATTCAGTGGATGATTAATCAAGTCAGGGGTGGTAGTAACAGCAATACTAAAGTTAATGTTTTAGTAATTCGTGCTGCTGGTAATGACGATTATAATCAGCTAATTTATAGTATGAGAGGTGTCAAATATGTAGAAACTCTCATCATTCGTAATCGTCAAGAAGCAAACCGAACCGATATTTTTGATAAAGTCAGAAATGCTGGCGTAATTTTCTTTGCTGGTGGTGATCAATGTGAATATATTCGCCACTGGAAAAACACTAAGCTAGAAGTTGCTATTAAGTCGGTTTATGATCAAGGTGGTGCTATTGGTGGTACAAGTGCCGGAGCGATGATTCAAAGTGAATATGTTTATGATTCTTGTGCTTGTGAAGATAGTATTGAAACTCATGCAGCCCTTGATGATCCCTACGGGAATATTACCTTTACCTATAACTTTTTCCAGTGGAAATATCTGCGGGGAACTATCATTGATACCCACTTTGATGAACGCAAAAGAATGGGAAGAATTATGGTTTTTATTGCTAGGCAAATTCAAGATGGTGTATCTGCAAAAGCGTTAGGGATAGCAATTAGTGAACAAACATCTTTACTAGTTGATAAATATGGTATTGCTAAAGTTACGGGTAAAGGTTCAGCGTATTTTGTCTTAGGAGATCATCCTCCAGAAACTTGTAAAAAGGGAACTCCTCTCACATATCACGACTACAAAATTTGGCGAGTTCCTAGAGGTGACACTTTCGATTTAAATAAATTACCGTCACGAGGTTATTATCTCAGAAGTGTGAAGCGCGGAAGGTTTGACTCCGATCCTTATTAATACCATTTCTCTACACAAATCAGCCTCATTGGCCCACTCAGGTGGGCTTTATTGCTAAGGGTGCTATCTTTGTTTCGCGCAAAGACGCTAAGGAGCAAAGACGCAAAGAAGGAAAATAAGGGCTTATAGAGAAGGGTGAACTAATCATAATTCGCTGACTATGCGAGGAAATTGTTCATCTGCATAAAGACGTACCACAATTTAAGCCGCCTCATTTTTTTGAATTGCTGTTTCAATTTCTTCTAGATGTGCATTTGCATAAGCCCAAGCATTCACTAAATCAGCAGCAGTTAAATGAGGATAATCATCTAAAATTTGTGCTTCACTAATTCCTAAACGCCGAGATTCTACTAACAACCAAATAGGAATGCGAGTATTAGCAATACAGGCTTCACCACCACAAACACCAGGGGTTTTGGTGATGGAATATGTATTTTGATTTAAGGTTTTAGTTAATATTTGTATGGCTTCGGCTTTTTCGGTTGGGGTTAATGCTAGGAGTTGGGTTTCTAATTCTTGGTGTGTCATAATTACCTCTGTTAGTTATTCGGTTTCTGGAAATATTGAACCAGCACATTGTAAGGAAAAAGATGTTAGTTCCAGTTGGTCTTTTTCTGTCCAATGTGCTTTTATATCAGCAGCATAGCTAAGACAAGCTAAAATATCTTCTTGAACCTCTGTTCCTCAATAGTGATATTGGAGTTGATTTCCAGCATCAGAAATAGGTAACAGATATCTACTGAAAATTAACTGGGCGTTATCCGAAAGCCAGATAGAGATGCTCCATAGAACGTCTCTATCTGGTTAAAAATGCTTATTTAAGAGATTTTAGAAATCCCTGATCCGATATCTTAAAAAGATGTCGCCGTGCTTAAATATATTTGTCAATTATACTTGCAGGGTTAGCGCATCTCAAACCCTATTGACAAGGGGATTTATTCGATATGTGGGAGGATGTTCAAGTGACACAACTCAAGGTAAGTTAATATATAACCCATCTAGCCGCTGTATCTAAGTAATGTCA
>Ga0208858_1000272_pt1 | contig 10764 bp, 9 predicted proteins | sample LakMenEpi16Nov12_FD_150704 | JGI IMG/M metagenome (GOLD analysis project Ga0208858, IMG submission 150704) | Freshwater microbial communities from Lake Mendota, WI - 16NOV2012 deep hole epilimnion (SPAdes) | ecosystem: Environmental > Aquatic > Freshwater > Lake > Epilimnion/Euphotic zone ...
CAAAGTTTGGATTAAAATTATAGTTGCTGTAAATAGCTTCGGTTTTGTAATCAGAGGATTCAGATTTGTATTTTACACCGTAGGTAAGCACCTGTTTCGTAAGCAAGCATATACTATCTCCAGGGTGCTCGTACTCTTGATATATTTTAAAATTATCATACACTAATAAGTTCCCTTTGCTCATATTCAACTCAAGTTTTTGAATTAGCCACAAGGAATCAATTACCCAAATGTATCCCTCCAAGGTGGTGGTTGCGGTATTCCTCGGACTTATCTTTATTTTTGAAATGACTTGCCCATTTTCTTCAACCTTACTCTCTAATTTATATCGATATGATAAGATGCCTGGAGTTGAAATCGGCGAACTAACAGGTGTTTGGTGAAGATCGTCTAAATGTAGTAGGTTTTGAAAGAAATTAAAATTCGATTTAACAGTCGTTGTATAATAAAGTGTTTTAGCACTTCCTCTCAAGGTATAAGCGTTTCTGATTTCTTTTACCTTATTGCCTGGGGCATAATTCCGAGTTAGCTGAACTTCTACAAGGTTCATTTTGTTCGCTAGTTCATTTTTTTCTTTTTCTTCGAATGATGGTTCGCGACTATCATTTTCCTTTTTTTCGCGTTCCTTAATATCAATCTTTTCAGTTGCTTTTATGTAAACATCAACAATATGAGGATAATTCCATTGATTTATTTGGTCTCTCTTGTTGACGACCTTCAGCATAATATCTCTCCCCGGGTTGCTTTTATTTACACTTACGTTAACAGATTCGAAGTTTTTTATTTTCGAAGAAAACAATTGGAAATCCCTTACAATTTCTTTATCAGCAATTGATACATATGCCTCTCGCTCATCAAAACCCAAGGCATTTATAATTAAAAAGTATTCTCCTGGCATCAACGACAATTCATATTGTCCTAATACATTCGCTACTGTTCGCATTTCAGGAGAATTTTTTATGAAAATTTTGGCGTAGGGAATAGGGGAGTTGCTTTCATCGCTTACCACGCCTCTAACGAAAAGTTGAGCTCTAAAGCTTTGAAAAACAGTTAAAAATAAAAAAAGGAGAAATAGTTTCATTTATTAATATTGGAAATATAGAAGGAAATAAAAACTATGCCGTTTTAGAATTTTCTTGTTCTTTTAAAAATGCAGCATGTTTCTCAAATCGTTTCATCATCCATCTTTTCATGAAGAACATTGCAAAGGCAAGGCCAACCATCCAGTAATATGAGGCCCAACGAGTTGCTCCTTGGGTAATGCATTTATAGGTAACGATAAAGAACAAAACACTTCCTAGTCCCAACCAAAAATAAATCATTATTTTATTGTAGATTTTCATAATTATTAATTTATTTCTTCTTTCTTTTCTATTTTTATCTTGCCTCTCGGCTTTAGTATTTCGTAGCGGCTAAAGTCTTGTTTTGTTTTTATGCCTTCGCCTAAAAATGTGCCATCGGGACCTTTAACAATAACTTGTGCAGGAGTAAAGATACTACTGTCTTTTTGATTCCAATATAAAACTTCTGTTTCTAATGTTTGTTTCTTTTTTGAATTATATAAACGCACAGAATCTTTAACCATAAGAGTTCCTTTACTGTAATTGATTTCTCCATATAGCGCAGTAAGGATTGAAACAATTTCGCCGTTTTCAGAAAAGAAATTTACTCGAAGACTGTCCAGAAGCTTAGTTATATTTTCTGGGTGATGCATGGTTTCAGCATAAGGACAAATAAGTTCCACTCGTGCATAGGCTGAGTCTGAATAAACCATTTTAAGGTCATGTATTGTTTCATCTGGTGACTTAGGATTGAAGGTAACTTTCTCAATCTTATCTAGGTCGTTCTCGCAAGAAATCACGCTTAAACTTAAGATCACAAGAATAGCAAAATTGAATTTCAAGTGTCTAATTTTTATTAATCTATTTTTCGCTTTCTAAACCAGCGCTCAAAATTTGCGGGTGATAAGATCACACCAAAATTAATAGCCAAATAATTTTCATTTAGGCTTCCAACAATAAAATTACTGCGTTGCCCGGCACTGACACTTAAATTTATGCTTGAAAGTGACAATTGCGTTAGAATTGGTATACCTAACCCTATAGAAATTCCACGGTCTATAAATTGTTTTCCATCTTGAAAATAGGGTAGTTTATCGTAAAACCCACCAATTCGGTAGGTTAGTTTATCTAAAAACTTTAGAGATGTGCTATTTTCATAAGGATTAGTTTCAGGCGAATATTGCATGCCAAAACCGATGTGCGTACCCTTATAGATATTTATGAATGAAGAATCTAAGGTACTCGAGAGGCTATTTTTTAAGGAGTAAGAAGTCGTTAAAATTAGGTTAGGATGGAGGGTTTTATTTTTTCTTTTTAATGCACCCAAAATAAATTTATGGGTCATCCCAACGCTGAAGTTTGTTTTAGAAATAAGCTGGCCTTTGGTTGAATTTATACTCAATGTATCGTAGCTAGCCGGATTATAAATAGTATTGGAAGTGTAAAAAGCCGATTCAATTTTGGCATTAAATCGTTGAGCGGGTTCGATCGTTCCGCCGATACTTAATTGGTATTTATTGGTGATAAAATGTGAGTAGTATAGGCCTAAATCATATTGTAATGATTTAATAGCAAGGTTTGTTTTGCTGAGCCCACCTGAGGATGAATTATTGTCAATTAATAAACTCATGCGGTCATTTTGCAATACTCCCCATAGAAATCCTGCATTGAAACCCGCAGAAAGCTTAACCTTTTTGCGATTGATTAGTGAGTAAGAGTATCCTAAAAATAATTTATTGACGGTACCACTTCCAGAATAAATATATTTCAATGAGTCTACTCCGGTATAAACTCGTTCGCTTATTTCATATCCTTTTTTTGAAAAGGGTGATAGGCCAAAAGCCAAGCCCATTCGCTTCATGATTTTAAATCCTAAAACAAAATGATCCACCATGGCAACAGGCATTACTGCACTTTCCTGGCCTTGCGTGTAGTTTGATATTCTTGCGTTTATTCCTAGTGATAATAGTGTATTCCCTGAACTCATGCCGCTGTAGGTTGCGGGGTTAAAAAAGTTCAATTGGCTTGAATCGCTGAAAGCTGAGTATCCTTTTCCCAAACAATCATAAATGGAGTGAGAGTTTTGGCCAAACTCACCTATTCCTGAGAATGAAAGCGGATGAGTCGTTAGGTTTTGTCCAACTGCGTTAGAAAGGCATAAAAAATAAAATAATGTGTTAAGAATGAAGCGCATTGAATACATATATTTCGTGGATACCTTTTAATGTCAAATTTTCGTCTGCAAAGATGCCGTTTTTTTGCTCGAAATCAAAATAATGGGCATCACCACCAGTAATAAAAACAGCCGTATTAGCATTCAATTTTCGAAACTCGGCAATTCGAGCTTCGATTTCACCTTTTATTCCACCCATTACACCGGAATAAATAGAGCTTGATGTGGTATTTCCATAAAGTGAAGCTTTATGGTCTGGCGCAATTAATAGGGGTAGGCGAGCAGTGTAGTCGTTTAAAGATTTTAGCCGCAATGAAATACCTGGAGAAATAGAGCCTCCTACATAATTAAACGCTTCATTGAGGTAATCAAATTTTACGCAGGTCCCTATATCTACTGTAATCCCCCCGCTATTATGATTATTTTTTTTCATCCGAGCGTACATAGCAGCAACATTGCACAAACGATCTGCGCCTAGATTATTTTGATATTGATTGTGAAAAGACGTTTTGGATTGAGATGTTATCTCATAAATAGAAAAATTTTCTTTTAGTTGAATGGCAAAATCATCTTCTCTAACAGATGCCAATACGATTGGATACTCGGAAGAAAGATATTTTGAAAGCGTTTCAAATGAATCAAATCGTTGAATTTCTTGAAGTTCATTTTGCTTAAAACCGCCGAGTTTAATCGCCGTATTTCCGGCATCAATACACTGTATGATTTCATTCATCGTATTACAAAGATACGTCCAATCAGCCTTGATTTTATGATAAAATGAAAGAATATCCGAAATTTGGCTTGATAAAATATAAAAAAGTAGTAAATTTGCACCCACAATTAGGCTGGTACCTTAGCTCAGTTGGTAGAGCAAAGGACTGAAAATCCTTGTGTCCCTGGTTCGATTCCTGGAGGTACCACAAAAACAAAACGAGAATGAGAGCGAGAGCGTCATTCTCGTTTTTGTTTTACATCATTCTGATTTTCATTCTTTTCTGGGAATTACTTAGTGCATAATCGATGCTCTCGTGATATTGTTGTCAATAACAATTCCATATCTAACTAAACCGCCATACTGTGCGGTGGCAGTCGCACAAAACTCAGTGAATCCGCATCTTTTTAATGCTTTCTCATCAAAATGCAATGTATTAGTAAGGTATGTTTTGTAAGCAGCCACCAAAGCTTTGGCTTCGTCTTCTTCCTTATTTTTAGTATTAACCATGCCTCCTTTTTTCGTTCCGTAGCATTCAGGATACCCAGCTTCAGCTTGACTTGTTGCGCTTGTCGCAAAATTTAAGCTTGTATCTAATGTCATTCCAGGGAACGTGATTTCCATTTGTTCCACCAATGCCTTTTCAAATTTCTCAACATTGAAGACAACTGCTTTTTGAGCAAAGATCGGGGCAATAATTCCAATCAATAATGCCATAAATAAAAAATGATTTTTCATAATTTCTCTTTTTTTAAGGTGAAAGAATAGATTTTACATATATAATCCAATTCCATTCAATATGTGACAAAATAATTATTGAAGAAAATTGTCACAAATCAGTTAATTGACGGATTATGAATACGAGCCTTTATAATAAGGTGCAATTATTAATAAAAGATATAATCAAACCGTATGAAAAATAAAGTCGAAACTGAACCAAAAAACATTTTTGTTCAATATCTAACAACTAAACAGAAAACATTGCAATCTGAAATAACTTTTAGCCAATTGATTGATGAAAAAATATTGAAACAGAATGATCAAAAATCAATTAAATGCCTTTTCGAGTTGATTCTTTCTAATGAGATTGAACTTGCAAAAAACAGCAGATTTCCATACGTCTTTACTATTAGATTGGGTAATTCTGAATTGAAATCTAAGGATTTAAGTATTTCAAATTGCATCGAATTATTTGAACTTTATACTAAAGAAATTTCTAACACGATTGACTGGCTTGACTTTGAAAAGATTACAGATAGTGTTTTTTCAGAATATGGAATTTGTAAAGAAATTGAAAAATTGAAACTGCCAACACCTGAAGTCAAAATTTTATTTAAAACGATCAATGGTTTTATAATGGGGCAACACCCCGTTTTTCTCAATGATATGCAATTGAGGGCAGAAGAATTAATTCATTTTAGCTTATTACTTTCCGATGAAAATAATAAACTAATTGAACAAGATTTAATTCGTTTACAACTAGATCAAGATGGTGTTTCTATTCGAACAAGTATCACTAAAAAAACATTGTCACTTATAGGTAATTTGTCGCCAACTATTGAGTCGAAATTTCCTTCAAATGATACGCTTTTCGAGATTATTAATCAGAAAGATATAGAAGGAGTAAATCTTAAATATCCTGAAGAAATTCATACTACGTTTAATGATTTTTGTGCTTTGTCCCAAAAAATAAACAAAGATGAAAATCTAAGTCTGCTATTATATGGAGCTCCTGGAACCGGAAAAACAGAATTTGCAAAACAAGTTGCAAAAAATGTAAACGGCACTTTATATCAGCTTAATTTCCCACAAATACAGTCTAAATGGATTGGTGAAACAGAAAAAAATATCCGGCGTGTTTTCAATTCGTATAAAGAAGCATGGAAAAAATCAAAAGTTCCAATTATTTTATTAATAAATGAGGCAGATGGTTTGATGAATAAAAGAGTGAGCGTAAATACAAGTAATGATGCATTTGCGAATCAAGCCCAAACAGAACTATTAGAACAATTGGAGAAATTCAACGGGATATTGATTGCAACTACAAATCTTTTGGGCAATATTGACAACGCTTTTCACCGTCGATTTTTATATATAGCAGAAATTCATGCGCCAGATGTAAAGGCTAGATCCAATTATTTAGAATCAAGTAGCATGTATCATTTATTAAATATAGAACAGCTTGAACTGCTAACTAATAGTTCATTTACCATTGCTGAATTGAAAAACATCGAACAAAAAATTCATTTAATTCAGCGCATTAGGCTTGTATCCTCTAAAGATCTTGATGCCTTAGTTGTAAGAGGAGGAATGCTAAAAAACACTTCCAATGCGATCGGTTATGCCATTAATTCATAGCTCATTAGGTTATTTTCAAAAATCATTTTTTTTAACTAATTAATATAATTAGCTTCGTTTCATGACTACTAAAGATTTTACCCAACTTTTTCCTGAGATTTTAAATCCAGCAGCTTCTTTATCCAATTTGAAGGCCTTGTGTCGATCTAGTAGATTTGATTTGGATGATATGACTTTTTGTTTGCATGACTTTGCAATGGTAAAAAATGATTATCCACGTTATTTAGCAAATCCGGGCGGCTACCTATGGAAAATAGTTAAAAATTCAATAAACAAGGGCTACAGAGGAATTAAGGTTAATTATGCTTCTGTAGAAGAAATAAAATCAATTGATGAAATTCCAGATTTTGATTTAAAAGATTTTAAGGGAAAATTAGTTGATTTTTCGAGAGATGTTAATAATCTAAACTTCCCCAAGACTCATAATCAAGTTATTCAATTGATTATCATACTTTGTCCAAATGAACATGAATCCTTCTTTGAATTCAAGGAAGAACTTTACCTTGAAGCAGAAAAAATAGGAATATCAAGAGACAATGTCAGGCAAATACTTTCTAGAATTAGGAATTTTTTAAAAGGAAATAATGGATTAAGAGATACCATGTCATTTATTACTTTCGATCCTAAGCGTGTAGAAATTGTCGATTTGTTTTTAAATAGTGAAGAATAAAAATAATTTTAAAACCATAAAAAAATGAATATAACAGATTATAACTATCCCATTGGACAGCCAAGAGGGTTTTTTAACGGTCGTGTTCCATTAGCAACACCAGCAACATTTCCATCTACGTACGATATTGATTATTTGCGTTATTTATACTTTCTATGTATAAAAAATGCTGAAGGAGATTATCCTATTGAGATAAATAGAGAAGAAATAGATAAAGCTTTTCAAAATGAGGGTTCTTGCAAACCAAGAATAACAAAAATATTAATTGGTGAAGCTCCTCCTCCAACTTATCTAAATTATTTTTATAATCCATCTCCTTTAAGATGGAATGCAGGAACAGGTAATCCAACAGTGGGACAAGCATGGACAAGCGCGATTAAAAACACATTGTTTCCAGGAATTGCATTTCCGGATACAATTTCATTTTTGAAGGCTTGCGCACAAAAAGGGTTCTTATTATTAGATCTTTTTCCATACAATATTAGTTACTCGGGAAGAAGGACAACTGTAAGATATAGAAATGCTTGTATCAGTGCATTTGGAGGAACATCTCCATATCCCCATAATATAATAAACACATTAACTTCGATTAAATGTTGTTTACATGAGGAAATATCTATCTCTTTTGCTATGAAAAGTTTTGGTGAAATCATTTTAAATGATGCTAGTTGTGTTGCTAATATTACACTTTGGCTTGCAGCAAATGGAATAATATTATATCCTGCCGGTCCAATTAATTCACCTCGTTTAATACCAGTCAAGGATAGCTCAAAATATTTGAGAGTCTGTGGAAGAAGATATTTATTAGCTCCTTGTAGTAATTTAATGGGCATAGCTGGAATTTGACAAAATAATTTTAATATTTTTAATTCAATATGTCTCTCTGGTTTGGAAAAATAAAAGAACCTAACGGTTGGATGGGAAATATGGCTCCGTATCCTATTACCCATAATGGTCAAGTTTGGCGAACAAGTGAAGCCTTGTTTCAATCGATGCGTTTCAACGACCCTATTATTAAAGGGCTAATTCAAGCTGAAGAAAGCCCAATGGCGGCTAAAATGATAGCAAAAAAAACGATCTATCGTAAACACCGCATTATTACTCCAATGTCTCCAGAAGATATTGCGAATATGGAGTCATGCGTTTTATTGAAATTCCAACAACATCCAAAAATAGCTCGTTTGCTCATGGCAACTGGAAGTCACCCTATTTATGAAGATGCATCAGGTAGAAATAAAGTAAATGATTTATTTTGGGGAACGCATCGTGATCCTAGAAATCCTATAATGCCCATTAATGGACAAAATATGATGGGGGAGATACTGATGAAAGTTAGAGGAATTTTAATTGCTAGTGCGCCAAAACCAATTATATAAATCTAATTATTGTTTAAAAAATACAGAATTTAAAATGGTCATTTATTGGCTCAATTTTGAGCTTTTTACAACTGCAATTTTCTTCAAAAGTCTTTTCTATGGCAGATAACAATACTACTCAGTGGTCAAGTAAATTCAAAAAATTTGGAATAACGGATCCTTTTCTGAAGTTAATTACTGTTAAGTATGAAAACAGTATTCCATGGCAAACTTTAGTGAAGGATGAGCTCACGCTTAATCAACACATTAAAGATGTTCTGCTCCCAGAATTAAAGAAAAAAACAATTTGGAATGAAGCTTATAATCAAAGCTCCAAAAGTTTATTTGTAGGCTATGATCATCTTGATGTTGAGCAAATTTTGGAAACAGAGGAGTTTTCAGATAACGATGTGCGAGAAGTAACAATGCATTTGACTGATATTGAATATTATGATGAGTATGTTGAAACAGAACAAATTCCCGAAAGCCAAAGCCGTGAAGAATACGAGATAGACTGTAGGGATTTCGCAGCATATGCGTTAGCTACCGTCATAAACAATAGAAAGGAAGACGCATTCAAAATTTGGTTTGATTATGTTCAAAAAAAACATCCGAAAAATGTAGCGTTTCAATATTTGATTTTAAAACCAATAATTGAACAATCCGGTTATAATTCTAGACGCTTATTACCTGCACCTGATAATAGCGTATTGAAATGGCTTTTTGTCCGAATTCAACATGAGTTTTATTTACCATCAACCAATTTTGGGTTGGAATACAGGATGCGTTTATCTAATGGATTAAACCATAGGGTAATAAATGGATGGCAATTTATCCCTTCAGGTATTGAAAACGCAGCAAAACTTACAGCAGCGGCAGCTAGAAGTGGTTGGTGTATTGCAGGCCAATATTATGCAGAGCATTATTTAGTTCATGACTTTTATATTTTACGCGAAAAAGGTAAGCCTGTTGTTGCATTAAGAGTTGATAAAAAGAATCAAAAATGTTATGAAGTTTCAGGGGTTCATAATGAAATTGCCTATAACTATTATTCTGAAATTTGGTTTTTTATTCGCTCTATTTTTTCAAGCAGTACCATCCCATCAAAATTTGTGAAATCAAATTCAGCGGAGCGTATGGTTCCTCATTTTTCAAAAATCGTGAATGAGAACCTAGAAAAGAATACGAAAAATCCAGAATGGTGGCAAGAAATGGTATCGAAATGGCCGGGAACGTACGATTTAGTTCCTGATGAATTGCAGTCAAAAGTAAAATTAGACACTTCAAATTTCATCAAAAATCAATTCTATATGAGTTTAGGTGTTGAATTTCGTGAGAAATACGGCATTCACTTTTCCGAATCTGATTATATCGGATTATTGGAACAACATCCTCAATTATATTATGAGTTAGGTATCCATAATAATTCAGTATTAGATGCAGCATGTATTAAAGGAGTACTCAATCGCTTAATAGTGAATGATATTACCTATAAAGAGTACAGTAAACTTCCTGAATTTGCACGTAAAAGTCCGGAAATAATTAATCGAATAACTACACATCTTCCTTTAAGCTTTGAAAAAAACATTATTAAAAGAGGTTCAAATTATACAGAAAGAAATGAATCGGTAAAGCTTGAAGATCATGTGCCTTATACGCAAGGTGAATCCTTGGATCTTACTGTTTTAAGAGCACTTGAATCGATACTTAAAAATCAAAGTTCTGATTTTACAGATGTTATTTTTTCAAAAGAGATTATATCTCACCCCGATTTTAAAGAAATTAGAAAGCAAGCTTGGTTGAAAGCCGTTCTTAAGGATCCTACTTTTTATTTTGCATTTCCTATTGATTTAGTTCATGAGCACGTCTGGGCTCCACAAACAAAAATTAGTGCTAAAGATGAAAAAACACTTGAAACATGGATTTCAAAAATTGAAGCTCGACCTTGGTATCTTGCTACGGAAGGAAAAGTGCCTAAGTCAGTAAGATATCATGAAGCCTTATTGAGAGCATATCTAATTGGTTGGGGAGCGATATTAAGTAAAACGCCTTCTCAAATTTGGAAAAAAGTAAATTCATATCAACGCGCCTATATGTCATATGCAGCGTTAAGAAATTTTTATATTTTTTCAGTTTTAGCAAAATCATTTGGAAAAAGAGGTGGAGGGTTTTCAACGGCATCTGAAAGAATGCGGCAAATTCCATCATATCAACTCGCTTTTTTCTGGTCCGCTATTATTAATTTTATGCCAAATAGTAGTGTTAGAAATTTGATTAAGCCAATAATCAAACCGACAACAAAAGGAATAGTTATCGATCCTCAGTATGAATTAATTAAGTTATTCTTGTCAAATGGTTTTAATCAATTCCTATATCTTAGTATAACAAAGCCAGATCCTGAAGATTATTATTTTAATCGAATAGATCCTGATGTT
>Ga0208858_1000273_pt1 | contig 10690 bp, 3 predicted proteins | sample LakMenEpi16Nov12_FD_150704 | JGI IMG/M metagenome (GOLD analysis project Ga0208858, IMG submission 150704) | Freshwater microbial communities from Lake Mendota, WI - 16NOV2012 deep hole epilimnion (SPAdes) | ecosystem: Environmental > Aquatic > Freshwater > Lake > Epilimnion/Euphotic zone ...
CAGCCGCATCCATAAGTTCGACAATCCGTTCTTCATCACCAAAGGCAGGGTCACGGTGGTTAGCGAGAACGAGGGTATGGTGACCTACACGGCGCCGTATTCGGGCATCACCAAGCCGGGAACCCGCCGTGTGCTGTTAATCCACGAAGACACTTCTTGGACCACGGTTCACCTTAATCTGGATAACAAGACGGATCACGAAGAGCTTTTGAACGACCTCACTTACGTGGGTCAAAACCAATACTTACTATGTCATTCGTAGCCACAGCAGTTATAGGAATCGGAGCCGGAGCTGCCGTCGGAGGCATCGGCGCAGCAGTCGGAGCCAATCAAGCTAGCAAGGATCGCGCTGGCGCTCGCGGCGTCGCGAATATGCCTGGCCTCGACGTCGGCTCAGCAGTGGGAGAGGCAGGGAAACTGGCGCCTCAAACCAGAGAGCTTGAAGCTCAACGAAACGCCTTCAACCGAGCGCAGCTTCTTGAGTCTCTTGGCCTCCAGATTCCCGGCTATCAGGAGGGCCAAGCTCAGCGCACCCAGAACGCGATGTCATTGCTTCGTGGGGAGCTGCCGCCTGATCTTGCTGCTCAAATTCAACGTAATACCGCCTCAAAGGCTCTAACTGGCGGTTACGCTGGAAGCCAAGCGGCTCGCAACCTAACGGCACGAGACCTAGGCAGGACTTCACTGGATCTTCAGCGGGAGGGAAATCAACAGTTTTCAAACATTCTAGGAACCACGCCGCTGTCTCCTTTGGCGAATTACGAGTTCACGCCTCAGATGATTGCAAACCTAAGGGCCGAAGAGCGTGCCAAAAAACAAGCCGCTTTGCTTGGGTCGTACAATATGGCAAGCGCAGGCGGGGTTGGCAGCCAGTACCTCGGATCGCTAGGGTCCGGATTGACCAGCGTTGGATTCGGTGCGTTAGGACAAATGGGAGGTGCCGCAAGCCCTGGAAGCAGCGGGCTCGTTCAAACCCAACAGAGCATCATGCCGAAAACGATCTAATCTTATGGCAAACCCCTTTTCAGGACTCGAAAATATCGGGCAGTCGTACCTCCAAGGCGTGCAGCTGGCGAATCAGCGGCAGTATAGGGAGGAAGCAGCAGCGCAACGTGCTGAAGATACGCGGGTGCGGGAACAGTATTACACCCAAATGGGCGCTGACCGAGAGGCTGCGTTGAAAGAACGTATTCAAGCGCGGCTTGATGCGGCAGCCAGCCAGTTTGGTCAGGATTTGATTTTGAATCCTCAAGGTTTACCCGACTACGCAGGATCTGCTTTGAAGCGCGATCGCCGTCTTCAATCCGATACGCTAGCAGGCGCGGAGGGGGAACTTTATGCTATGTACGGAACTCAGCCTCCGTTATCTCCGGAAGTTATCGGAAGCCCAGCATACCAAGCTGGACGCCTACGAGGTACAGCGCGAGCGATGGCCGACAAAAGAGCCGAGAACGTGGCATTGATTCGGAGGGGGTTTATCCCGTTTGGTCAATCGGGGCGGCAGCTCCCCGTAGATGTGGAAAACCAGATCGAGGGATTTTCTCCTGACATTTTCGACGGAGGTGGAGAGCCTTTAACTGAGGCGCCTATGGGTGCTGGTGCGCCGTCTGGCGGTGGGCAAATCGTCACAATCGGTGGCCAGCAGTACAGGGCTCCGGCGGCTGCTTTAAAGAAGACCGAGAAGGCAGGGACCATGAAATTCACCGACCCTAGTGGCGTTGAATACAGTTTGCCTGTTTCGCCCGAAACTGCTCGCGAGTTGCTAACCAAACGCTTGGCCTCACCAGAAGGTGAGCAAGACCCGTATGCTGACATTGATGAAGCGTATAAGACTTTGAAGAAGCTACGCCTAGGCAAGAACGAAGATTTCAATCTCGAACGTCTTCCTGACGGCACGGTCAAAGTTGTTCCGGATAAAAATTTTTCCTGGGGCTATAGCGCAGCTGAAATCAAAAAAGACCTAGAACTTGAGCGCAAAAACCGGGAGCAAATTCTAAAGGAATCAAAAGCAGAATCCGAAACGATGCCTGACTCGGCGGCTGGCATAAAACAGGGCACTAATCGCGTTCCTTTAATCTCGCCCAACCGAGTCACAGACTATCGATCAATCCCAAATCTCCCCCGCATCGGACGCGGCACCAACGCTCCAGTAGCTACAACCAACACACCACCTCAAGTAAGGCTTCCGGTTGATTCGCTTGCGCCAGCCAGCTCGATGTCAAGTGAGTCGCTTTCAGGGCTTGATTTAGATGAGCTTCGCCAAGCCATGCTTGAGGCTCAGGCCAACGGCATCGACCCCACAGTTCTCGGACTTCAACTGCGTCGATCACTCAATGAGGCGGGCGTCGGAACGAACTCCCTTCCATTGGGGTTGTCTCAGGAGCAATTTGACGCAATCCTGCGAATGCCGCGTGGTCGTGAGCCCGTGGAACTTTAATTTACTATGGCAATCGAGATCGACTTTGGACGCGAACTAGGCCGGTTAGCGTTCCCGGATGACATTACGGATGAGCAGGCTCAGTCCTACGTTCGTGAGAATTACCAGGCGATCCGACAAGGACTTCTTAGTCAGCGGCAGGAAGAGCTAGCAGCTGAGACGGAATCGGAAGAGGCCGCAAAGTACCGGGCTGGTGAGTACGACACGGTCGAAACTGCGCTCAACACGCTGTCTGAGTTACCGCGTGGGGCGATCGAGGGGCTTGGTCTTACCGCGAAAGCCTTTGCCAGAATCTTTGAGGCCGGCGATCCGTTCACTGAAACATCGCTTGAGGAGCAAAGGAGTTCAGTTGCCAAAAGCCCAATCTTCACGGGTGGTCAAGCCATTCGGGAGTTTGGAAAAGAAACCTACCCTGGCCTACCCGGCGTGCGAGAGTCCCTGCCTGCTGAGGTTTTAGGTGGCATCGGAAGCACGGTATCTACGCTTCCATTTGCGTTAATTGCTGGTCCGGCTGCCCCTATTAGCGGAGGTATTGCATACGGCCTTCAGGCAGGTGAATCTGCATTAGAAGAGGCTGATACTACAATAAATCGTCGCATTGCCGAGGCGATGGCAAACCGGCAGTACGATGTCGCTGCGGACCTTCAAGATCGCCGCGAGCAGATGAAAGCTCAAGCCTTCATCACAGCCGCCCCCATCGGCGCTATTACCGAGGGGGTATTGGGCGCAGGCCCTAAAGTTGTTCAACGCCTTACCACCGGACGGATCGGAGGACTTGGAACTCGGCTGGCCGAAAGGCTGGTCCCCAAGTCTGCGAAATTTGAAAGGAAGTTTCTTGGAGTCACAGGCGCTGAACGTGTTCGTGGTGCTGTTGAGGCCACGGCTACTGAGTTTGTCCAAGAATCGGCTGAGCAGCTTGGAGGCAACATTGCCGCTGGTGTGGTGTATGATCCAGAACGCGGATTGTTTGATGGTGTTGCACGAGCGGGCTTCGTTGGTTCTATATCTGGAGGTGTTGTTGGCGGTCTTGCTGGTTCGAGTCGTGATGCCAAGTTAGCTGGTGCTGCAAACGAAGCACTTGGAGGCGATCCGACAAACCCGTTGCCGCGTGCTAGCGCCACTGTGGCAGGGTTGGAAGATACGCAGCAGGAGGGCGAGCCCGAGATCACAGCTGAAGATGTTCTGCGGACGTCTCAGGAAGCTGGATTACCGGGTCAAGAGGAGGTGGTTACTGAGCCCGTCCCGAAAGTTACACCTGTGCCTGCACAGCCGCAGGCTGTTGTAACTCCTGTTGTAACTTCTGTTGTAACTCCTGTTGTAACTCCCACCCCCGCGCCCACTCCCGCCCCCGCCGCAACTGTCGATCCCGAAACCGGCCTAGCTCCCGACGAGCAGGATGAACTCGATCAGCTAATCACGGCCGAAGATGAAGGAATGCTAAGCGAAGAGGGTGCTATCACTCTTGCAGATTACCGCGCCCGATTGGGTGGGGTTAAGGCGGTGGTGACACCTGTCGCGAAAACCGTCACTCCGGTGGTTCGGACTCCCGCGCCTGTTCCGGTTACGTCCGCGCCGCAGGTCACCACATCCACGAAACTCCCTAAGAATCTTGCCGGTGCCAAGCCGCGCTACAGCTTCGCGCTAGATACCTACGTTCCGACATTTGACAGCGATTTTGATCTAGCTGCGTACATTGTGACGCAGGCAAAACCGTCTAAGAACGACGCGGATTACTTGAACTGGGCTGTCGAGGCATCTGGAATGACCCCAGAGGAAGTGCGTAAACACGGCCTTCAAGTTCGCGCCCAAATCAAACAGCTATCAAGGCAGACAAAGGGCGGAACTTCACAGAAGCCGGCGGTACTGACTGTGCCTTCGGTGACGATTACAATGCCGGAGGTGAAGGCTACGGCGACTCCAGTGTCGGCGCCGGTTGCGGCCCCGGTAACTCCTGCCCCCACTCCAGTAGCGCCTACTCCCGCTCCCGCGCCCGAGTATACTCCAGCACGAATAAATAGCCTACTCCGGAAGCTCAAGGCCAAGGCCACAGCTGTCGGCAAAGGGTTGTATGAGATCAAAAAGCTGGCCCCAGGACAGAGGTTGGTTCTCCGCACCCGCTTTGGAGGACTTCAGGAAACCGACCAATTTCTGCTGCAAGAGAAATCGCAGGTTACAGGATATCCTTCAGACGAAGGGTTTATCCTGCGCGACAAGCAGGAGGCTGTGGCTGGCGAAACGCCGAGGCCTGCGCCTAAGCCCGCTCCTATTGGTCCTAAGCCCGATGATGAACTCACCGAGCAGCAATACTACGACGCACGGGTCAAAGAAATTGCCCGGGACAACAAAGCTACCCAAGCCGAGGTACGCGAACAGTTTTCACGTGAAGACTCGAATCTCGAACATTGGCAGGCGATTCGGAATGCTGCTGAGTCTGGAAAGCAACTAAAGGTCGAAACGCTGAATCGACTGCCGGAAGCGCGGATTGAATTTCTTCGTAAGCAGTACCCTCAGTCTGTGCCGCAGGGATACATGGCGCCAGCAGTCAGTAAATCGGTCGCGGAAAAGCAGGCTGAAATGCGGGCGGCAAAACGTGGCGTTCGTATTGCGCCTGCACCTGCAATCTCGGAGGAAGTTGAACTCAACGAGCTTCGTATCTCCAAGCAGCAGCGCGGCCGTTTGGGTCGCCTCACTGAAGAGCGGCTTCAGGAATTAGAGAAGAAGCTAGCACCTACACCTGCCGAACCTGTAGTCGCCGAACCCACCGAAGCCGAACTGGAGGCCGCCGAGGAAGCTCGCCTAGCTCAAGCTGAGCAGGATATCGACGCCGGCCCCATTGGCCAAGCCAAGCAGAAGTTGGAGGATGAAGGCTCCGACATGAAAAAGAGCCAGGTTAAAGCCATGGCGCGTAAGCTGGAGAAGGCCGGCATCATTGATGATTCTGAGTTGGATGATGAAGGCCGCGATACTGAGGTAGATGAGTTGGTCGGGCAGCTGCTAGAACGCGTTGAGGAGGCCCGGGATACGGCCATTCAAGAGCGGGAACAGGAGCTGGCTGAGGAGGCGGGGGCTGAAAAGGTGGCTCCGAAACCTGCCCCAATCAGTAAGGTAGCCCAAATAATCTCCAAGCTGGAAAACCTCAAAATTGATACCGGCGGAACTTTCGATGCTGTGCTTGGAATCCCGGCACTCATCTGGAACGGCGCACTGATCACCGCTCAAAACGCCTTACGCGCTGGCAAGGCGGTCACTCAAGCAATCGATGCTGCAATCGAATACATTCGCACCAACCTCAACGAGAAGCAGGCTGCGCGTGTCAATCTGGACGCCGTGCGCGAGCAGTTTGAAACTGACTTGGTTTTAGGCCGATCCGTATCTGAAATCATCGATGACGGAAAACTGCGCGGATACAAGCAGAAGGCTCGTCACCTTATTCCAGAGGAACGCCGCAAGCTGCGGTCGGATACCAAAAAAAGATTCGTTGACCTGTTTGATAAACTGCCATCTGTCTCTGAGTTTGCTGCTGCTGCCCTAGGTGGAGCAGTGAAACGAGGCTGGTATCGAAAATCAGCCGAGGCGTTAATCGATGTGTTTGGAGTCGATGCTCCTCGATTTGCTGCATTGCTAGCAGGTCTGAGCCCTCAAACCAGCGTTGAAAACAACCTGATCAACGCGCTTAACGTCTGGAAAAATTGGAACCTTGCCGGCCGCCCAACCGATCGCGCTGCCATCGTCTCAGTCATGGGCCGTTCAGTGCAGGGAAACAAAGGAGAGCAAAGCGTTCTTGACGCCTGGATCAACAACTCGGTTCGGGCACTGAGTTCTGAAGACCCGACCTCCATCACTCTAAGCGGGCCTAAGGTCAACTCATTCATGTTGAACCTACGTGGCGTAGTCAACGAGGTGACTAACGACGCGTGGATGGCAAACTTTGCGCTGGTCGATCAGGCCATGTTTGCTGGAAGTCTGAACGCTACCGGCACAGATCCCGGCAAAGGCACGGGCTACCTTGCTATGTCGGCAAAGGTAAGGGCCACAGCGGAGTATCTCACCGAGCTAACCGGCGACCAATGGACCCCAGCAGAGGTTCAGGAAACGGTATGGAGTTGGGCTAAGACGCTGTACGAACTTCAGGATCGACGCGGAGAAACTCGTAACGCTGTTGAGATTCTGAGGGCTGGAGACCTTACCGAGGAAGCTATTGCCGGCACTCCAGATTTCGCTACGCTTCTTGCCGATGGAGAATATCGACGCATCCTCGCCGAAGCTGGGTACGGCAACCAAGTTGAGCAGATTGCTCGACGAAGTGCTGAGCTTCGAGGAGCGCAACGAGCAGGCCCTGCAAGCCAAGCAGCTGCGACTGCTTCGCAAACTCTCAGAAATGCCGAAGAGCGAGCAGCCCGTCGCCTAGTCCAGCTGCGGAAACAACGGGCCGCTGAGGCTGAGGCTGAGCGCAATCAACGCCCCGACCGGGTCGAAGCCATCCTTAAGAAGGTCATTGCCGCTACCGATCCCAAGGGCAAGGTATTCGAGGCCATAACCGGATTGTCGAACTTCGTGGTTTATCAAGCCTCGAAGATCGCGCTCCGGATCTACCAGGCTACCAAGTCCTGGGTGGCCGCCCGTAATGCTGGCATGGACTACATCAAGTCCCACGTCCAGCTGAGCAACGAAGCGGAGACTGCCGATAACTTCGAGGAGTTCATCAAGGCTTTCCCGAACCAGGAGATTCCTGCTGGCACGCCTGAGCGTCCGCAACCTCCGTCGCCGGATGTGCGTGTTCCTTCTCGCGGTTTGTTTCTTGGAGACATTAGCACGGATACCGATGAGAACTGGGCATCCGAGGCAAGAAAGTGGGTCGATTTCTACAAAGGCAATCTGGAACGCGCCTTTCAGTTTGTTCTCACCGCAGACATTGATAACGCATTCAAGGAATACATCCTTGGAGAAATCATCCAGCGCAACCAGTTGGACATCGCCCGAGCCAAGGGTGACGTCGAAACAATGCGAGCGTTAAACCTTGAGAAGCGACTGGCAGATTCAAAGAAATCGCTTGGTGCTGTTACCGCTAAGGCGATGGCTGCTCGTAATCTTTCTCAAGAACGCTTCTGGTGGGCTCAGCCGGCGATGATCTATCGCAACCTGATTCGCAAGCGTCAGGATGAGTTGATTCCGTTTTCCAAGATTGAGTCTGAGCAGGTGCGTAAATGGCTGACTGAATCAGGTCGCGAGGCTGTGAACCAGATTCGCGAGGCCATGAAGAAGGCGGATGCTGTGTTTGCCCGCGAGTTCCGCAAGATCAAGCAGGTCCCCGGCGAGCCCGAAGGTCCTCCCATCGAGATCAAGTGGCAGGACATCCTTACTAAGGCTCTGGACACTCAAGGTTCAGTGCGGCAGAAGATGCTTCAGGTGATCCTAGCTGACCCGCGTCTGCGTAACCTAAGCCCTGCTGGCATTGCGGAGATCACTAACCTCCTGACCAACGCTTGGGAAACGAAGCGGAATCAAATCTTCAGGGCTGAGTTCCAGAAGAAGGTGCCGCTGCCGAACGTCAAACCCGATGTTCGCGAGAAGCTCTTTCGCTCTCTGCCTCGCATCCTGAAGTACGCCAACATTGCCAGGGCTACCCCGGGCAGTTTCTCGATTCAAGACGGCCCTGATACGTTCCTGCTGTGGAATCAGGCATTTCGAGACGCAGTGGCGCCGGAGTTTGGTGTCGCTGAGCTTAACGGAATCACCGCCCGCAAGATCACTGACCTAGCACAGAAGGCGCAGGCTCAAAGCGGAGTCAACCGCAACGAGATCATTCAGCAGATGTTCCGCCTCATGGCCCGAGAGGGCGGCGTCAAATTCTCGGATGCACTACGTGATTACTGGTACGCGGCGGTGCTATCAGGTCTCCGCACGCAGGTAGACAACGGGGCAAACGTATTCAACGGATTCCTCAACACAGCCATGTTTGCTACCATGGCCAAGAAGGATGCTGGTTTTATAGCCTACTCTTCACTCAAGGGTCTCGCCGAAGGTATCCAAGATTTCTGGCCAATACTCTGGAAGGGTGAGCTTTTTAGGTCTGCAAACTTCAACCCTGACCAACCGGGGAGCGCACTCGAAGGACTAGGCGAGTCGCGCAAACTATTTGCTAAGGGAATAAGTCAGTGGAAATACGTCGGTCGCCTCATCAACGCGCTCGATCACATAAATGCGCTTATGTCTGACGCAACCGCCAAGGCATACGCGTTGCGTAAATTGTACGGAACCGAGGTTGCCCGCCAGTATCTTACTCCGTCGCCAGAGGTGGTTGCTGTGGCCCGTGCTCGTGCGATCGCTGAAGGCACCCGTCCAGAACTGGTCAACAAGCGCACCCGCGAAATCATTCAGGAGAATTTGCCCGTCGAAATATTGCTGACAGCGAAAGAGATTCGCGAGATGTCCACGTTTACCGAAACACCCCAGGGGTTACTTGGAAGCCTGTACCGTGGTCTCGATCAAGCGGCTCAGGGCAAGACACTCTACAAGGTCCTGTCTGGAACGAACTTCCTACGATTTGCGGCCAACTCCGCTAACGAGATCCTTAACTTTGCTTTACCAGTCGCTCTGTATCGGTGGTATCAATCCGCACCTGGAAGGTCAGAAGGTGATTACGGTCTCAAGTTTTCTGAGTCTCGACGTGACCTAATATTGGCCAAGGCAACGTTTGGAACGGCACTTGGAATCTTTGCTGGTGCCCTGTTCCTCGGTGACGATGACAAGGAAGAGGATCGCAACATGGACATCACCGGGTCGTTTAAGTCCCTCGACCCCAACAAGCGCAAGCAGCTGCTATCAGAAGGCCGACAACCCTATTCCATCCGGTTTGGAAACACCTATGTGTCTTATCGCCAGATGGGGTTTGGTGGAGTGCTAGCAACCATCGGTGAGCTTCGCGATCGCCAGCTGTTTTCCCCGGATAAGTGGTCCCAGGAAAATATTGTAGACAAGGTCTTAGATGGAGCCGCAGCTGGAATGTTCATCGTCAAGGACTCAACTGCGATCTCTGGTCTAACCGAGCTTCTAGGCTTCGCTAACGCCTACAAGTACGACACCGACGAGTTCATCGAGAAATCATTCCCGCGCTACGTTTCACGTCTGGCAGGGTCTTTGGTGCCCAACATTCTTAAGGAGGTCGATGCCTGGTCTGACCCGTCGATCTTTAAGACTGAAGCTGGAAACCTCGGCTACGAATACTTCCTTCAGCAAGTGCCGTTCGGCCGTCGCGAGATCGGGCCAGGTCCGATCCTCAACGTGCTAGGCGAGCCAGTCAAAGTTGAACGGTATCCGTGGAGTCGGTGGGCCAAAGAGCGCGAGGTTGATCCTGCGTGGAGCACCCTGGGTTCACTCGCAAGTCGCGGCGTCTTCATGCCGACACCAGCCATTACGGTCAAGGTCAACGAAAACGGCACGCGTCGAGAACTGACCCGCGAAGAGAAATACACCTACCAGCAGGCCGTTGGTCAGGGTTACCGCAAGTTTATCGAGCAGAATAGGGAGCGGCTGCTAGCTCTCCCGCCTGCCCAGGCATCCGACTTCATCGACAAGAATGCAGATCGCATTCGTCGAAATGCCCGAACAAATCTAAAAAATTCGTTCTGAAATTGCTGGACAACTAACGCCACTTGCCATACGTTGACTGACGTATGAGCAACCTACAAGTCGCAACACAGCAAGCACAACCCCTGAGCGCCTTCTCTTCGGAGAACGCGTTCGTGTCCGTCCAACGCATGGCCAAGGCCCTTGCGTCCAGCACCCTTGTTCCCGACGCCTACCGGGGCGAGGCCAACCTCGGCAACTGCATTATCGCGTTGGAGTTATCCCAGCGCATCGGCGCCTCGGTCATGGCTGTCATGCAGTCCATGGTTCCCATTCACGGCAAGCCAACGTGGTCTGCCTCGTTCCTGATTGCTACCGTCAATAGCTGCGGTCGGTTCAGTCCGATGCGTTTCCGCTGGGTTGGAAAAGAGGGGACAGATGAGTGGGGCTGCCGCGCCTTCGCAGTCGAGCGCGACTCCAACCTGGAACTCGTTGGCGCCCTCGTGAACATCAATATGGCCAAGGTCGAGGGTTGGTACGGCAAGTCTGGCTCCAAGTGGAAGACCATGCCGGAGCAGATGCTCCAGTACCGGGCCGGCGCCTTCTGGTGCCGCACCTACGCGCCCGAGATCGCACTCGGGATGCACACCTCGGAAGAGGTCCAGGACACGCCTGTGGCCCAGCAGG
>Ga0208858_1000274_pt1 | contig 10659 bp, 10 predicted proteins | sample LakMenEpi16Nov12_FD_150704 | JGI IMG/M metagenome (GOLD analysis project Ga0208858, IMG submission 150704) | Freshwater microbial communities from Lake Mendota, WI - 16NOV2012 deep hole epilimnion (SPAdes) | ecosystem: Environmental > Aquatic > Freshwater > Lake > Epilimnion/Euphotic zone ...
GCTTTGTTTTAAAAGACTCCCTTTTAATGCAGTAGAAACTTTAGAAGCAATAGATTGTGCATCGGGACCAAAAGCTGAAATTTTACCTAATAATTTCCACACCTCATCTTTAACTTTATTGTAAGTATGAGAAGTAGTAATATCGGTTAGGTATTCTTTTAACGCGCCAACATTCGGGTCAATTGACATGCAATTGTCATTCAATATCACTAATAAATTTGCATCTTTTTCAAAACCCGCATGATTCATTCCTTCAAATGCTAATCCCGCAGTCATAGCGCCATCTCCAATTACGGCAATGTGCTGCATATCCTTTAACCCTTGAATTCTATTCGCTACTGCCATTCCTAATGCAGCAGAAATTGAAGTAGAAGAATGGCCAACACCAAAGGTGTCATACTCGCTTTCTGATCTTTTGGGAAATCCAGAAATTCCCCCTTTGAGTCGGTTGGTATGAAAATTTTCTCTTCGTCCAGTTAGTATTTTATGGCCATAAGCTTGATGTCCTACATCCCAAACCAACTGATCTTCGGGTGTATTAAAAACATAATGTAGGGCAACAGATAATTCCACAACGCCAAGACTAGCCCCAAAATGACTGTTGCCTATTTCAGAAATTACGTCAATAATATATTGCCTTAATTCATCAGAAACTTGAATAAGATCATCTGATTTAAAAAGTTTTCTAAGGTCGTCTGGGTTCTTAATTTGACTTAAAAATGGCCCTGGGATATGTTTATTACTCATTGTTGAATACCAAAATTAATCTTTTTTATAGTTTCTAAACAAAGATTTATGCGCTTTGTTTGATTTTTTTTAAATAACCTTAATTGAAAATTTTGGATCAAAAATAACTAATTTTGTCGCCAATGGAAGAATTACTACCTAAGCCCTCGATTTTAAAAATTTATTTAGTCTTTACGAAATTTAGGCTTTCATTTTTGGTAATTGTCTCTGCGCTTTCAGGCTATTTATTTGTTGGGGGCAAAAATGGGATGGAAATATTATTCTTAATGCTCGGTGGCACCCTTGTAACAGCAGCTTCAAACGGTGCAAATCAACTATGGGAATGCGAAATTGATAAGAAAATGATGCGTACCTCAAAGCGCCCATTACCGATGGGTTGGATGAGTAAAAAGGAAGCCTTCATAATTTGTTGTGTGTCCCTAATCGTTGGAGAATTTTTCCTGTTGAATATAAATGTAAAAAGTGCTCTGCTCGGACTTGGTGCTTTTTTAATCTATGTTTTTATTTATACTCCGATGAAGCAAAAAACTTCCTGGGCAGTTTTTATTGGAGCAATACCTGGTGCTGTACCGCCATTTTTAGGTGCTATTGCACATACAGATGAATTTAGTTTTGTTCCTGGACTTCTTTTCTTTATTCAATTCACGTGGCAATTTCCTCATTTTTGGGCAATTGCCTGGGTCTTACATGAAGATTATCAAAAAGCAGGTTTTTTTCTATTGCCGTCAAGTACTGGCAAGACTAAAAACTCCGCTTTTCAAATTGCCGCTTATTCGTTAGCACTAATTCCCTTTAGTTTAGCCCCTTGGTACTACAATTTAACTGGAAATACCACATTATTTGTTGCTAGTGCGCTAGGTGCTGCCTTTTTCTTCTTAGCCTATCGGCTATTTCATAGTTGCGATGATTCAGATGCCCGTAAACTTATGTTCGCATCGTTTGTTTATTTACCAATCATTCAGTTCACCTATGTTTTTGATAAATTGTTGTAAAAATTTAAATTAAGTAGTCATGGATTATTCTAAAGAATTGCGGCCCGAAGTGCGAAAAAAAATGAAATTGAACCTAGTTTATATTATAGCGTTTAGTGTAACGATGTTGTTTGCTGGGTTAACTTCGGCCTACATAGTAAGTATGGGAGCAGGGTTTTGGCTTAAATTTTCATTGCCTAGGGCTTTTTACTGGAGCACCTTTTTTATTGGCTTGAGCAGTGTAAGTTTTATTGTTTCTGTAATGGCTGTCAAAAAAAATAAAGCTAATCTTCAAAAATATGCTATTTTAACTACCCTGTTTTTTGGCGTACTCTTTATTGTTTTTCAATTTCGTGGGTTCAATAAATTAATTGAAAGAGGAATTCATCCAGCGCGAAACTATATCATGGTTACTGATGGCCGCTATGGAGACTATTTTGAAATCAAGTACAAGGGAGATTTTATTGAGGTGGATGGTAACGATTACAAAATAAAGGGGCGAAAAATGAGTGACAATGAATTTGAGGCGCTTCAGGACTTTACAAAACAATTTATTAATCCTTCCCAAAAAAAGGCACTCTATGTTACGGAAAATTTAGATTTTAAAGTATATTTAAATGATAATCCCCTCTTATTTAAATCTAATCATTTTTATCTTAATGACAGCATTCAAATGCAGCATGTAGACGAAATTCGTTTAGGTGATTTAGCGATTAATATTAGGGACAAAAGAGGTGATTTTTTTGCCCGCGGCACCTATGGTAAGGACTTTAAGATCTATTTTAAGGGTAAGGCCCTTGGTTATAAGAATAGGCAATTAGTGTACAAAAACCGAGTTTTGTCGCCTTCCTTGCAAATAAAAGCGGCAGAAGCGGCTGATGCAGCAAGTTCATATTTATTTATCCTTACTTTCTTGCACGTACTGCATGTTATTGTGACCCTTGGCTTCTTAATTGCTGTTGTAATCAATTCATTATTAAATAGATATACATCCGAAAACTATCTACCTGTATTGACGACAGGTGTTTTTTGGCATTATTTAGGTTTTTTGTGGCTTTATCTATTGCTATTTTTAGTTTTTATTCACTAAATTTGCTGAAAAAATTTGGTAATGGGCGAACATTCAATAGAACTAGATTCGAAAACACTTTGGGGAGGTAAAGAGTCTCCTTTTTCGACCAGTTATGGAAAATTAATGATGTGGTTTTTCTTGGTCTCTGATGCATTAACTTTTACTGGATTACTCATTGCTTATGGCTATACACGTCATGCTGCCCAAGCTGCCTGGCCTATTGGAGAAGAAACATTTAATTCCATGCCTTTCTTAGGTCACGGATATCCATTATTATATGTAGCACTGATGACCTTTATTTTAATTGTCTCCTCAGTTACTATGGTGTTAGCCGTTGAAGCGGGGCATCGCATGGACAAGTCAGGTGTAATAAAATGGATGATTGCTACCATTATTGGTGGGTTCTTTTTCGTTGGTTCGCAGGCGTGGGAATGGAGCCATTTTATTCATGGTTCAGAATTTGGAAAAATAGAGTTGACAGATGGCTCTCAAGCTATTGTTAGGGGGCACTTTGGTGAAATAGAAAGCTTTACAGTATTGCAGGGCGGGACACATTTAAAGGCCAATCAAGTAATTAAGACAGATTTATTACATCAGTTTCAGCATGCCGCTGAAACAGGTGGGTTGTATAGAAGTGAAGAAATGGTCAACAACCTACGAGAACAAAAGAATGTGATTGCTGGCTTAAAAATGGATACTGCTGGAGTTGAGGGATCTGCGTTGAAAGTTGCTTCATTAAAAGCCAATTTGATTTCCCTTAAGAAACAATTAGAGGTAATTAAATCAAAGCCTATCACAAGCGGGGTAATCGTTTTGCATGATGGGGCAATCGCCAAAATTAATAAGGAAAGCGACGAGCATGTGATGTTAATCACTAAGAAATCCGGGAGCAAATACATCGTAGGCAAAGCTCCTATAGAAGGCAAGAAAGCAGCAGACATGTATTATGCGTCCTTGCAGGAAGGGGTTCCGAATAAAGTGGTGTATGGTGCTAATCTGAAGCAAAATGAATATGGCCCACAGCAATATGGTCAATTTTTCTTCTTTATTACTGGCTTTCATGGCTTTCACGTTTTTTCTGGAGTAGTTATTAATATCATTATTTGCATAGGCGTTGTTATGGGAACCTACCACAAAAGAGGTCATTACGAAATGGTTGAAAAAACAGGATTGTATTGGCATTTTGTTGATTTAGTTTGGGTTTTTGTTTTTACTTTTTTCTATCTACTTTAAAATTATTTTATGTTAAGAGACGATCTAATAGAATACTCACTTCACACACATCATTCTGAAGAGCACGGCAAAAAAGTCCGTAAAAAAATATTCTTTGTAACAATATTACTAACGGCTATTACTGTTGGGGAAGTGCTTTTAGGGGCTTTTATTCATCAAAACTCAAGCTTTTGGCCACTCGTTAAATGGACTTTCGTAGCATTAACTCTGTTGAAAGCTGGATATATCGTTATGGTATTCATGCATTTAGGGGATGAGAAAAAATGGATGCGAAATGTAATTTTAATTCCTTATTTTATATTTGTTGCTTATCTAATATTTATCGCTATTTGGGAAGCATTGGAAGTAGGAAGTGCTCTTGCCACATATGGTAATTAAATATGTCTCAAAAAACAAATAAGCCTAAAAAGAAAGCGATTCTGGCATTGATTCTTGTTTTTACCCCTGCTATCATTTTAGTGTTTTTTTCTTCTATTGGCCTTGAACATAAATTTCAAAAGCTAGATGATTTTGGGGCTGTCAAGCCTTTTATATTCATAGATGCCGATAATAATACTAGAACTTCTTCAGAGTTTAAAAATGATATTGTTTTAATCACAACTATTCAAAATGATTGCCCTAATGCGTGTGCGATTTCACTTTGGCACTTAAACCAGTTGATTTATCAACATGTCCGAAAAAATGCTCATAAACAAATGAAGCAGGTTCGTATCATTTCCTTTTTAACGGATGGAAAAGGTGAGCCTCTTAAAAACCTCGATGAAATAAAATTAGCTATAAATGATCTTGCCGAAGGATATGATCCAAACCTTTGGATACTGGCGAATGGAAATGCCCGCGAGATTTATAATGTTTCTAATAACGGACAAACACTTTTACAAAAAGGAGACAAGTATTTTGGAGGAGAAGCATTCCAAGAATTAATGCTATTAATCGATAAATCGGGCCACCTAAGGATGGTTTTACCCGGTAATGAGGAGGGCTTGATCCGAAGAATGAAAGAAAACATTGCTTTGCTCCAAAAAGAATACGACAAATTAAAGAGTCAAAAATGACACGCTTAATTCTTTTAGCAATTACTTTTTCTTCTTTGTTAGTTTCCTGCCTTGAAAATAAGCCCTTGCCACTTCCAAAACTCGGTAATTTTGATGTCATCTATCACACGAAGAATGGTAAGGTGACAACAGATACCATTTACCCCAAAATACCTATCTTTCATTATCTTAATGAGGATTCCGTTTCGGTATCAAATAAAGATTTCAATAATAAAGTTTGGATTGTTGAATTTTTCTTTGCGAAATGTCCAACGATATGCCCTGTAATGAATAATCAATTAAAAAAACTGGTGAATGAAACCGAAAAGTTAAACAATCATATTCAAGTTATATCTTTCACCATCGACCCAAAAACTGATGGCCCCACTCAATTAAAAGAATATAAAATACGAAATAAGATTACTGCAAAAAATTGGGTGTTCTTAACCGGTGATGAAACTCAAACACATACACTAGGTATTAAAAACTTTTTAACCTTTGCAGGAAAAGATGAAGATGCTGCAGGAGGGTATGCACATTCTGGTTCATTTACCTTAGTTGATAAATCGGGGTATGTTCGAGGTGTTTATGCGGTCACTAATTACGATTTAACCGTCAATAAGACAGAATACCAGCGCTTAGCAAATGATGTAAAAAACTTACTTAAATATGAATACAATGTCAACTAATGAATTAAAATCTTCGAAGTACAGAAAAGTGGTAATTGCCTTGTCTATTATTATTCCCATAGCCGTTGCTGCGCTTTTTGGTATAAAAATACCCGGGATAGACCTGTCTTTTTTACCCCCTTTTTATGCTGGAATAAATGGGCTAACAGCCATTTTATTAATATTAGCATTGGTCTTTATCAAGAATGGAAAAAGGAGAAGCCATGAAATAACGATCAAAGTATGTATGGCATTATCTGTGGTGTTTTTATTAAGCTATATTGCCTATCACATGACTTCAGATCCTACCGAGTATGAAGGGAAATATAATCTTGTTTATTATTTTATATTAATATCTCATATATTGTTGAGTGTCGCTGTTATTCCGATCGTACTCTTTGCCTATCTATTCGCCTGGGAAGGTGATTTTGTTAAACACAAAAAATGGACACGATTTGCTTTTCCAATTTGGCTATATGTAGCCATTACAGGAGTAGTAGTATATTGGATGATTTCTCCTTTTTACTAGTTAACTTTGATTTCAACCCGCCTATTGGCTTCTCGTTGACTATCATCGATAGGGTTCTCAAATAAAGGTTTAGAATTCCCAAATCCTACAGCTTTTAATCGCTTGGCATCAATTCCTTTAGTTATTAAATATTTCATTATTTTTTCAGCTCTTTTTTTTGAAAGACGATGAGCGCTCATTGAATTTTTACCTTCCTCATTTACATGACCTTGTATTTCAATAGAAATCGTGGGGTTTAACAATAAAAAGTCTTTTAGGCGCTTAAGCTTTGGTAACGCCTCGTCTGCAATAACAGCCATTCCCCCAACGAAATTAATATCCTCAAGCTTTGCAATTGCACCACTCGTAATTGGGGTTAAACAAATTGTGTCGTGAGAACTTTTATTGCCTACTATTTTATGTTCTAATAAATCCTTTGAAAAGTAACCTTGTGCATCAATTCGAAGCGTTGCTTTTATGTTTTTTGTGTTATTTAGGCGTAAATCGCTAGCACGATAGGAACCATCTAAATTCCCTGTTGATGATATATAAATTCTAGCGATGACGGGCTTTTTAGATTTCTCATCAATAATATGAAGCGCGTAAACTGCTTGGTCATATCGGCTTACCAAGTTTAAGTTAAGAGAGTCTTCTACTGGCACACCTTGTAAATCAGTTGGTTCAAACTGTAAAATAAATTCCAAGGGGTCAATACTGCCTTTGATGGTATTAAAAGCAATATAGTAAGTGCTTTGAGCCTTAAGTAAAACCGGATTTAAACGATTAGTTGTAAGTTTTGAACTTCGAAAATCACATAAAATTAAGCCAGCACTTTTTTCTCTAATTTCTGTGCAAGGAGATGATGTTGCACATTCAAAAACAAAAATTGATAATGAATCCGGAGCGTTTTTAATAACAAATTCTAGATTTCCATATGAATTTGGCAGGAGGCTTGTCCAAATGTAATTGTTAGATATATTAGGCATGTTGCAATAGCCAAACAAATTGTTGGCATCTATATTTTTTTTACCCAAAAAATTTAAGGAATAGGAAACGTTTTCATTAACTAAGGCGCTGCCTTCACAACTTGATATGTTATTGCGCTGCCCAAGCGAAATAACACTAAAAGATAAAAAAACAACCGTTGTTTTAATTGACCACATGCGGTCATCAAACGCATTAATTCAATTTAAGTTTCAATTCACCTACGATCCCTGTTCTAATAATTAAATGATTATCGCTCAAATGAATGCTTTTTACCTTCATTGAATTAATTACCCCTTCCATTTCAACACCATCGGTTATTGTTCCATTTAATTGGGTGCTGATTACCTGCTTTGCGTCGTTAAGCATGGGGCGCAAATCGTAACTTGCCGCCTTTTTAATTTCATTAATTATTTTATCATTAAATAGCCACTTTGCCGTCTTAAGCAAAGCGCTTTTTGTTTTCAATTCAAATTCAATATCAGTTACCGAAACAGTCTGGGTTGTTTCGTCAAGCGTAGGTTTTCCCAGCAAAAAAACAACACCCTTCTTTGCTCCGTCAAAAGTTACCGCAAAAATCATTGTGCTGTCTGATGTTCCTGTTATTGAAATGTTTTTAAGTATTATTTTCTTTCGTTTAAACATGAACTCCTTATCTTTTAGGGAGGTGTTAATGATGGAAGTTAACGAGTCATATGAAGCATCAATATCAACGACCATTTCTAATCCATTCGATTTAGTAAATGGTGCCATTTCTGGCAAGATACTCACTGGCAGCGCTAGTTTTTCTGTTACAACCATTGGAGCAACACCCAAATTCAAATCTATATCCACTTTATTTTGGGAAAAATTTAACTTTCCAAGCGACATTGCTTTTGGTTGAATATATAAAAATCCATAGCTTTCAATTGGAATTGGTTGTTGAAGTTCCTTCCAAACGTCGACCAATGAAGATCGAATATCTACTAATTCAATTTGTTTATCAATTTCCTTTTCTAGGGCTACTAATTGCCCTTTAACCTGCTTTTTAACTTCTGCTGTTGCATCATAATTAAAGACCGTGATTTTACATGGGTCAAGCATGTCAAATTTATTTAATTGAGTAACAGCATTAAATTTATAATTAGAGCCTATATTAATTTTAGTTGAGTACTCTACTCTTACCCTGCGCATTGGGTCATCGACACCACAACTTGTATAAATACGAGGCACGGCACAACTACCCTTTTCATCAAATAAGTAGTGACATTTTGGACAATAGTTTATCTTTAAGTCAAATCTACCATCAACAGCATAGTGAAGCACATCTTTTTTAAACGTAAAAACAATTGGCTCTCTAAAAAACCGGTAAGAAAAACTAGTTCCTTCGCACTGCTGCTCTTCTCCTGAAAAAGATGTCGGCAAGCTTTTTTCTACCTCTTTTAAATAGGGACTTAAATTTATCTGTATAGGTATATTTATAGAGGAAACTTGCGCGTTAAGGGCCGGAGGTGGAATTGTTTTTGTAATCGGTGCAGCAACTTCAATTGTTTTACAAGCTACCAATAATGCAGGCAAAAGGAGTAAAAAAAATCTCATCGATTCAAAATTTAATGTAAAACCAAGCGCTTGTATTCAAATTAGTTCATTTTATTTTGCAGGGCTTTGTCTAGGGCATCCAAAAACTCTTCGGTATAGACATAGTGCTGCCCATGATTTAATGTGTTCCCATGAATACAAACGGCTAAATCCTTTGTCATTATGCCTGATTCTACGGTATCGATGCATACTTGCTCTAAATCATTACAAAAATTAATTAATGCTTGATTATTATCTAACTTTCCTCTAAAAGCCAAGCCTCTCGTCCATGCAAATATTGATGCTATTGGATTAGTTGATGTCTTTTTTCCTGCTTGATGATCGCGATAATGCCTAGTTACTGTTCCATGAGCCGCTTCTGACTCCATAATTTCGCCGTCTGGGGTAATTAAAACAGACGTCATTAAGCCCAAGGATCCAAAACCTTGTGCTACTGTATCGGATTGAACATCTCCGTCGTAATTTTTACATGCCCAAACAAAATTTCCGTTCCATTTTAATGCCGAAGCCACCATGTCGTCAATTAGTCGATGTTCGTAGCTTATACCTGCAGCGATAAATTTTTCCTTGAATGCTGCTTGGTAAATTTCCTCGAATATATCCTTGAACCTGCCATCGTATTTCTTTAAAATCGTATTTTTTGTGGATAAATAAAGTGGCCATTTTTTAGAAAGTGCCATATTGAAACAGCTGTGTGCAAATCCTCGAATTGATTCATCGGTATTATACATCGCCATTCCAACACCATCTCCCTGAAAATTATAAACATCAAAGGTTTGAACATCTTCGCCATTTTCAGGAGTGAAGGTCATCGTTAGCTTTCCCTTTCCTTTAAATACGGCGTCGGTTGCTTTATACTGATCTCCAAAAGCATGCCGACCAACAATTATTGGTGCTGTCCAGTTGCTCACTAAGCGCGGAACATTTTGCATAACAATGGGCTCTCTAAAAACAGTTCCATCTAATATATTACGAATAGTTCCATTTGGAGATTTCCACATGGATTTTAAATTAAATTCTATAACCCTGTTTTCGTCAGGGGTAATGGTTGCGCACTTAATGCCAACCTTATATTTCTTTATTGCTTCGGCTGCATCAATTGTAATTTGATCTGAAGTTTCATCACGCTTTTCAATACCTAAATCATAATATTTTATATCGAGATCTAGATATGGAAGAATCAGTTTGTCTTTAATAAATTTCCAAATTATTCTGGTCATTTCGTCCCCGTCTAACTCAACTACGGGATTAGCAACTTTAATTTTTGACATTTTTTATATATATTTAGTTAGGCAAAATTAAGTAAATAAATAGGATAGAATTGATATTTTTTTCCTTAGTTGGTGGTTAATCAATGTCTCCAATCATTTTTGAAGGGTCAACTAAGAAATCGTATTCTTCCGAAGTTACATAACCCAAAAGGATTGCGGCTTCTTTCAGTGTTGTTTCATATTTATGAGCATATTTTGCGATTTCCGCTGCTTTATAGTACCCAATTTTAGTGTTAAGAGCCGTTACCAACATAAGTGAATTGTCCAAATGTTTTTTAAGAACGGGCAAATTTGCTTGAATACCTACAGCGCAATTATCTGCAAAGGAAACACACGCATCGCCTAGCAATCTTGCCGATTCTAGGACGTTGGATGCAATAACAGGTTTAAAAACATTCAATTCGAAATGGCCGTTTGAACCTGCAATAGAAACCGTCATGTCATTACCCATTACTTGAGCGCAAACCATCGTTAAGGCTTCTGGTTGAGTTGGGTTTACTTTCCCTGGCATAATCGATGAACCTGGCTCATTATCTGGAATGATAAGTTCTCCAATACCACAACGAGGCCCAGAAGATAGCATCCGAATATCA
>Ga0208858_1000275_pt1 | contig 10652 bp, 8 predicted proteins | sample LakMenEpi16Nov12_FD_150704 | JGI IMG/M metagenome (GOLD analysis project Ga0208858, IMG submission 150704) | Freshwater microbial communities from Lake Mendota, WI - 16NOV2012 deep hole epilimnion (SPAdes) | ecosystem: Environmental > Aquatic > Freshwater > Lake > Epilimnion/Euphotic zone ...
GCCAAAAGTAATGAAAGTGAACTTGGACGAAAATTAAATCGAAGGGTAGAGCTTGATTTTTCAATACTATAATTTCTTCGATTAGCCAGTAATAAGGCTGCTAAAGGTCGGAGAGCTGAAATGTATCTTTGAGTCGCACCCCTTTTTCGCTTGATTCAAGTGTACAGCATTCATTTACACTATCATGCTCTAAGAAAAGTACATAGTCATGTTGAGCAGCGTGGTTTAAAAATTGGCTTTTTTCCTTCATCGTAATTAATGGTCGAGTATCGTAACCCATCACGTATGGTAAGGGAATATGCCCAACGCTCGGAAGTAAGTCTGCCATAAAAACTACCGTTTTTCCTTTATAAAGAATGTGGGGAATCATCATGCTATCGGTATGTCCATCAACGAAAAGAATCCCCATATTTGGAAAAACATTTTCCATGAAATCGCTTTTACGCTCGATAAATTCTAATTGACCACTTTCTTGAATTGGTAAAATATTTTCAGCTAAAAATGATGCTTTTTCCCTAGGATTTGGATCGGTTGCCCAACGCCAATGGTTTTCATTGCTCCAATACCTTGCGTTTTTGAAGGTAGGTCGATACCCATTCTTTGTGGTATTCCATTGAATAGCTCCACCACAATGATCAAAATGTAAATGACTAAGAAAAACATCCGTAATATCGTCTTCGTGAAATCCTTTTTGAGCTAGACTTTTAGATAAGGTAGTATCTCCGTAAAGAAAATAATGCGAAAAAAACTTTTCTGACTGCTTATCCCCTATCCCTGCATCGATAAGCATTAATCGATCGCCATCTTCAATTAATAAGCAGCGCAATGCCCAAGAACACATATTGTTTTCGTCGGCAGGATTAGTTCTTTGCCACAAGGACTTTGGGACCACTCCAAACATGGCACCACCATCTAATTTGAAATATCCGGTATTAATAACGTGTAATTTCATCTGCCGATTATTTAGGGAGTACCGAAGCGTGAATACTAAGAATGGTTATTTGGGGATCCGTATTTGCCTCAACGGTTATCGTTTTCGTTTGTTCCTTCTGATTAGAATTTGTAGGATGAAAAACAACCTCAATCACATCACTTTTTCCGGGAGCAATTGGCGCCGTTGGTTTTTTCGGGCTAGTACAACCACAACTTGCCGATACCCTACTGATTATCAATGGGTATTTTCCAGTATTATTAACCTTAAACAGCACTTTATTATCCGTATCCTCTTTAATCGAACCAAAGTCATGGTCTACTTTATCAAAAGACATTGTCGTGAGCGACTTCATGATTTCTTGCTCTGCCTTCTCCGTCTCGATTAAGGTTTCTTTTAACGCTTTTTCATTTTCCTCATTCGCAACAATAGAAGATTCAATTGTTTCTTTCTTTTGCTTTTCCTCAGAACAAGATACTAAAGAAAGAATTCCAAGAATAACTACAAGACGTTTCATATCTAGAATTAATTAACTTAAGCAAAAATAAGAATTCTAGTGTTTTAAGCCTAGTCAGTGAACGAATATTTGGCAAGAGGTGGTCCAGAAGGGCTTACGTTAAAATAAAAAAGTCCCATTAAGGGACTTTGGGAGGGAGACGGGTCTCGAACCCGCGACCTTCGGTACCACAAACCGACGCTCTAACCAACTGAGCTACAACCTCCATTATTGTGGCAACAAATATACTAATTTTACCGGAATATAGCACAAGAAAGATCTCAATTTTTAATATCCTTGGTACGGAGTAGCGCTTCGTAACCATTAAATTATTAAAAAATAAAGACAAAATAAAAGCGTTAAGCCTTACCTTTGTTTTCATATGAAATGGTTTTTCCTATTAATCCTATCGCTATTATCGCTTCGTGGTATCGCCCAACAAAGAACAATTGTTGGAAGCTGTATCGACAAACGAGGCGAGCCATTAGAAAACGTAAGAGTACAGATTAATACGCGTCCTAGCCAAGAAGCAATAAGCGATTCATTGGGCACCTATTTATTTTATACAGAACAAATCGACACCCTGAAAATAGTTCTTACTATTGATGAATATCGGGAAGTTCGAATGCTCTTCATGGGGCGTTCAAGCAAGTTAAAATATCAAATAGAAGCGGTGAAATTTCCAATACAGCAAGTCAAAACAATCAATATAATTTCCAATAAAGATGACCCTTTTGAACTTACTCGACTGGCTCCTTTTGATCCGCAAAGAATAACAGGTAGCGTAGAACGAACCTTGACCTTAATAACGGCAGCCGTGTCCAACAATGAACTCACCACAAACTATAATGTTAGAGGGGGGAACTACGACGAGAATTTAGTTTATGTAAATGGATTCTTAGTATATCGTCCGTTTTTAACGAGAAGCGGACAGCAAGAAGGCATGAGCTTTATTCATTCTGCACTCGTTGAATCAGTAAAATTTTCAGGCGGCGGATTTGACGCAGTGTATGGCGACAAACTAAGTTCTGTTTTAGATATCGAATATAAGACACCCAAAAGCACCAAAGCATCAGCACTACTATCTTTACAAGGAACTGAGGCCCATGTAGAACAAGCTGTTTCAAAAAAGTTCAACTATCTTGTTGGCGCACGATACCGATCAAATGGCTACCTACTTAATTCCTTACCCACAAAGGGTGCCTACAATCCTGTTTTTATGGATGCGCAGGTTCTTACTAACTTCCAAATTCATCCGAAAATCACCTGGTCAATACTCGGGCATTTTTCCTCCAATGATTATCAATTTAGCCCACAAACCGCTGTAACTGACTTTGGAACAGCCAATGAAGCATATTCCTTTAGAATCTATTTCGATGGTAGAGAAAGTACTCGCTTTCAAACCATGATGGGCGGAACATCCTTAAAATTTCAAGCCTCTAAGAAAACGGATTTAGACTTCTATGCCACTGTGTTTAACTCCAATGAAAAAGAGTATTTTGATATTCAAGGGCAATATTATATCAACGAATTGGAAATGGATCCCTCCAAAGAAACCTATGGTGATTCAATCGCAGTCTTAGGAATTGGAACCTTTTTAAACCATGCTAGAAATCAGTTAGATGCTACAATCACCTCTGTCTATCATCAAGGTGAGCATCGTTTTAAAGCCAATTACAGTGATTTTGAAAAAACAAAATTCATTACCTCTACCTTAAAATGGGGGGTAAATTACCAACACGATGAATTCAATGATGTACTCAGTGAATGGAAAATGATTGATTCAGCTGGATACAGTGTGCCGCAGGGAACTCCAAACCAAGTTGAATTATTTGAAACCATTAAAAGTAATCTAAACCTAAGTGGTGAGCGCTTTACAGGATTTACCCAATGGAATATGAGTAGAACTAACACCCTTCGTAATTATAAGGTAAGTATCCTTAAAAAAACTAAAATCTTGGGTATCAAGAAACAAGTCTTATATCAAGATACCCTCAGCGAATCCTTGAAAAAATTTGCCTTAAGTATTGGATTACGAAGTGGATATACCACCGTTAACAATGAATTTTACCTCACTCCGAGAGCGGCAATAATTTTTTATCCGCGAAACTATATGGTGAACAATGGGCGTATTGCTAGAAGAAATATAAGTTATCGATTATCGTCTGGACTTTATTACCAGCCCCCTTTTTATCGAGAATTTAGAACCTTAGAAGGCTCCTTAAATACACAGGTAAAGTCCCAAAAATCATTGCATGTGGTTGCAGGTACCGAATTATTGTTTTCAATGTGGGACAGAGAGCAGCCCTTTAAGCTTTCCGGAGAATTATTTTACAAGTATTTATGGGATGTCAATCCCTATGAGATTGAGAATGTTCGCACACGTTACTATGCCGACAACAATGCCGTTGCATATGCCTATGGTTTCGATGTAAACATTCATGGGGAATTTGTAGAGGGAATTGAATCTTTTTTTAAGCTTGGCATACTCTCCACCAAAGAAAATTTGAAAGACGATTCCTATAAAGAATACTATAATGCTGCAGGAGATAAAATTATTTTTGGCTACAGTAATGATCAAATAATTACCGATAGCGCAACATTCTTCCCCGGTTTTATTCCTCGTCCGACAGATCAATTATTCAATTTTGGCGCCTTGGTGCAAGACAAGATGCCTGGCCTTGAGAATTTTACCGTTCAAATGGGAATGCAATTTTCTACTGGATTGCCCTATGGTCCACCCGACAGAACACGATACAAAGACACCCTGCGTCTGAAAAGTTATTTTAGAGTCGATTTAGGATTGGCATACGATCTTATTTCAGATAATAAAACCAGAAAAGACAACTTTTGGGGAAGAAATTTTTCTGACGCACTAATTTCATTAGAGATCTTCAACCTCCTTGGAATTAATAACGTACTGTCGAAACAATGGATTCAAGATGTTCAAGGAAAATACTACGCCATACCAAACTACCTAACTCAGCGCAGAATTAACCTTAAATTTATTTGTAAAATCCGTTAATTTAAGGCGTTAGGAGCAAAAAGAAACTTATTGGGATGCACCAATTCTGTCTTCACCGCATACATCACAATCCCAGCTGTATTTCGAACACCTAATTTACCCATGATGTTTTTACGGTGAGTATTAATGGTATGCGTACTTAAAAATAATAAATCTGCAATTTGAATATTAGTTAAGCCTTCAGCAATAAACTTAATAATCTCCGTTTCACGTTCAGTTAAAATGACAGCTTCACAGGTAAAACCATCGACATCTATATCGTGAACATCTATATTTGCTCGTTGTATGGTTTCTAATAATTGCCCGCAAAAAAACCGATTACCCTTTTTTGTTTCTTTTACTGCATCTAATATTTCGGATAATTCACAATCCTTTTTCACATAGCTGATAACACCTGTGCGTATAGCATCAACCAATGTTTGCGCACTTTGATCGGGTGTAATGGCAACAAACTTTACGCTTGCATCGTGCTTTAAAACCTTAGAAATGATATTAATATCGAAACCTTGAGATGTAAAGTCAATCAGCACTATCGAAGCGCCAAAAGCCTTTATCTGATCTAATAATTCCTGATTATTTTGAGCATCGCCAACAATCGTTAATGAAGGATCATTGCTTAGCACAGTGCGCAAACCAATGCGCATAATGTCGTTGCTATCAGCAATAATAATTCCCATCTTATTTAGAATTGTTTTAGATAAGACAAAGATAATTTTCATTTTTTAATTAGCGGTCATTTTAAGCAATTAAATTAAATTCAAACAACTAGGGTTAATATTATTTTGAGGTGTTGAGCTTAATGATTTTTATATACATCGAATAATGCGGATTATAGTTGCTAAAAGCCCTGAAAGGGTGTGATATTAACGTACGACGCGGCGAAAGTATTCGGCCTTGACTTTTTTATGCGCCTTGGCGCATCGCTGCTACTTGCCCTACTTTTTTTTCCGCAAAAAAAGTAGTAAAAAAACTCGAAAGTGGCATGCGTTCATTCTCTCCAATTCTAAGACACACCGAAACGTCGGTGCCTTTCGGTGATTTCTATATAAGTGTCTCTCGGCTCCGCTCGATTCACTTAAAGGGCATCGAGCGGAGTCGAGATGCACGGTACCCAAGTCTTAGTTCAATACAATCATTCTCTTATGCAAGCTTTCATTTTAAAAAATAAATTCATTTTTCTTTCTTGTCGCCTTTTATTCTGATAAAGTGAAGCGAATTGAAATAAGGGCACTGTAAAGCAGCTCGCAGAGATCGCTGAAACGGTCTTATTTCAAGAGTGGAGTGTATTGAAGAATAATCAGCGACTTGATTTTTTCGTTCTTTTGTATCAAGACAAAAGGACAAAGAAAATAAGGTCCGATTTATATCGGACAAAAGAGTTTATTTAAGGTGAAAAAGGATATGAATATGATCGGTAAAACCACCTACTTTGATTACTTGACAACCTAACTTATTAAAGATGCGACCTAAATAACTATAAAGTTCGCTTTCTACTGATATGTATTAAAGGTTGTCTGTATTTCGTGCTAAACACGATATGAATATAATTTTTTACTAGTGACTGTCCCATGTTAATATTTCACCCTTTCAGGGTTTCATTAATGTTGGTTAGGTTCTATTTCCGATGGTCTCTTTTGGCCACTGAGCCTGTCGAAGTGCGCCCATCGTTAATAGATGGCACCCTTTCAGGGTTTTAATACTCAGAAATAAAAATAGTGTCAAACTATAATTCTATTCACTACCAAAATAAGAAAATAACGTTTATAGTGTCCAGCACCTCAAAATAAGATTAACCCAACATCTACCTAACAATCGTTTTCAAAGTAATTATCTACTTTTGTTCTGTGGAAACGATTATAACAGATAAGCTCTCCCTCGCGAGTGAGTGTCTGAAAGCAGGTGAACTTGTTGCCGTTCCAACGGAAACAGTTTATGGACTAGCCGCCAATGGCATAGACCCCATAGCTATCCGTAAAATTTTTGAAGCGAAGGAGCGCCCATTAAACAATCCCTTAATCCTTCATTTTGCTAATGAGGAGCAGATTTTGCCTTTTATATTAGATTTCCCTCCTATTCTAAAAGAACTTTCAAAAATATTTTGGCCTGGACCGCTCACCATATTACTCCCCAAAAGTGCACGTGTTGATCACGCTATTACGGGAGATCGTTCACAGCTCGCTGTTCGTATCCCTTCCCACCCACTCCTCTTGGAATTACTGCGCAGTTTACCTTTTCCATTAGCAGCACCCAGCGCCAATTTATATGGCAGGATTAGCCCAACAAGCGCTGCCCACGTTTATCATCAACTAAAGGGAAGAATACCAATAATTCTTGATGGTGGTCCTTGTGAAAAGGGCATTGAATCTACTATAATTGGCCTGGAAAATAACCGTGTACATGTTTATCGTTTAGGTGGCATATCGGTGGAGGAATTATCCCTGCACTTGGATGAACTGCCCCTAGTTAAAAATGAAGCGACAGATCATGGTATCGCGAGCGGCATGGTAAAGCACCATTATGCTCCAAAAACGCCCTTATTTTTTTACAAGGAGGGAACAATTGATAGTGGCGAGACATGCGGCTATATTTTTTATAAAAAGAATCCCTTAAGCGATCGATTCAAACACGTTATTGTATTAAGTGAAAGTGGAGATCTTAGCGAGGCCGCAAGAAAATTATACAGTGTCTTGCACCACTTCGATGAAAAAGGCCTTGATAAAATTAGTATCGAACGATTTCCCAATGAAGGCTTAGGAATGGCCTTAAACGATCGATTAAATCGTGCTACAGCAAAATTTACCCCATAAAAAAAGCCTCTCGGTAATCGAAAGGCTTTTGTATGAGTTTAAATTTCAAATCACTTCATGTGACGACCGAAACGGTTATTAAATTTATCAATTCTACCTGCAGTATCAACAAATTGTGCAATACCAGTAAAGAAAGGGTGAGACTTATGAGAAATATCTAATTTCACCAAAGGATATTCATTACCATCTTCCCAAAGGATAGTTTCTTTAGTAGATGCGCAAGACGGACATACAAATGCATATTCATTCGACATGTCTTTAAATACTACTAATCTGTAATCGTCTGGGTGAATTTCGTTTTTCATGCTATTATTATTTTCAAAATGGATTGCAAAAATAAGTATTTCTTTTTTATTTCCAATACAATTCAGGAATTATTACTGACTATTTTAACAAATGAGGGGGGATAACTCTCGAAAATAGGCTGCATTCGAAGCTAGTTTGTCCTTAAATTTGTTTAAAATAATTCCCTTTGAAATTAAATGTACCCTATCGTCTAGATGAGATTGCATCCATAATTGGGTGTCAATACATCGGGAATCCCGCGCATCAGGTAACAGGAATCAATGAAATTCATCTTGTTGAATCTGGGGATATTGTTTTTGTTGACCATCCTAAATATTATGAAAAAGCCCTAAATTCTGCTGCCACCACCATCATTATTGATAAAGAAACAAATTGTCCTGAAGGGAAAGCACTCATCATTTCAGCAAATCCATTTGATGATTTTAATGCCTTAACACGCCATTTCGCACCAAAACTAGGACCTAAAACCGATTCAGCCGATCAAGATCTTATTTATCCAAACGTTTACATAGGTCACAATGTGCACATCGGAAAAAATGTACGTATTTATTCCGGAGCCTCGATTTTAGATGGGACAAGGATTCACGATAATGTAATTATTGGGGCAAACAGTGTGATTGGTCACGATGCTTTCTACTACAAGAAATCTAATGGTAAATACACCGCCATGCATTCTTGTGGCGATGTAATCATCGAAGAAGGTGTCGAAATTGGCGCCTTGTGCACGATTGACCGAGGCGTAACAGGAATAACCACCATTGGTAGAGGGACAAAAATCGACAATCAAGTGCATGTTGGTCATGATACCGTGATTGGGCAAGATTGTTTAATCGCTGCAGGTGTTGCCATAGCGGGTTGCGTAGTAATTGAAGATCGTGTGGTAATATGGGGCCAAGTTGGCATTGCTAGCAGCTTAAAAATAGGGGAAGGTGCCATTATTTTAGCGCAAAGTGGTGTTATGAAAGAGTTAGAAGCAGGGAAAACCTATTTTGGAAGCCCTTGCGGAGAAGTAAAAGAAAAATTTAGAGAATTAGTTGCACTTCGATCCCTTCCGGATTTTATGCAGGGCAAAAAATGACCGAGGCACTACAGAATAAGTTAGATCAAAAAATTGCTTTACAGGCATTAAAACTGAATGCCCTGTTGGAAATTACTACCGCAATTAACAACAATCTTTCGACAGAACAATTACTCAATAATTTTTCATTTGTCCTAAAACAACAATTGAATTTTCGCCGCTTTGTTTTATTGATTCAACAAGAAAGTTGGAGCTGTATACTGAAGGAAGGTGTAAAGGGTAAAATTGATGCGGAAAAATTGATACTTGATTTAGTGCGTTTCAAGGATACCACAATCGTTGTAGACTCTAACTCTACCTTACTTAAAGAATTTAATGTTGTCCTTCCTGTGTTACATTTAGGTAAACCTCTAGCCTATTTATTGTTGACTGATAATCAGTTAAAACCTGCAGCACTGGAAGATGCCGACTCACATTTAACTTTCGCACAAACGATCACTAGCATCATTACAGTAGCCATTGAAAACAAACGATTGGTAAAAAGCAATGTGATAAAAGAAATCATATCCAAAGACCTCGAAGTAGCTTCGGAACTACAAAAATTACTTTTTCCATCCGATCTCCCGTCCGATAGAAAAATGGACATTCACGCCAAATACATTCAGCGACATGCAATTGGTGGTGATTATTACGACTTCATTCCCCTTGGCGACGATGAATACATTCTTTGTATTGCAGATGTATCAGGAAAAGGAATTAGTGCCGCTATGTTGATGGCGAATTTTCAAGCAACCATACGAACGCTCTTTAAATACCAGCGTTTTGAGTTAGCCTTTTTAATGGAGGAATTAAATAAAAAAGTAATCTTGAATGCAAAAGGAGAAAAATTCATTACCTTTTTCATCGCCCACTTCAATGCATACAGCCGAAAGCTAAAGTATATTAATGCCGGTCATAACTACCCGATTCTCTTCATGAACCAAAAGGTGCAAGTATTAGATAAAGGATGTATTGGCTTAGGAATGTTGGATGAATTACCGTCCATAAACATTGGCTCACTGATTTTAAACAGCAGTGCTACCTTAGTACTTTATACCGATGGTGTTGTGGAGACATTAGATGAATCGGGAGAGGAATTTGGATCAGAGCGCTTAATAAAAGATATAAAAGCATATTCAAGTTTAAAGATGGAGGACATGAACAACATTATTTTTTCACATCTGTCAGAGTGGTGTAACACCTCAAATTATGGCGATGATACAGCAATTATGAGCTGTAAATTCTTTTAACGAATTAAGTACATTTTACCCAATCCTTTTTGAATAAAATTATCAGCTCCAGATTCCAAATGACGAATATTTTGGCCCTGAATTTTAGCTTGGACACGATACAAATAAAGGCCATTTGCCAATTGGTCACCAAATTGATCTTTCCCATCCCAAGCGAATTCCGTTACGTTTCTGCCTATGCGAATTGGTCCAAGTTCGCCCTCTGTTATTTCACGAACCACCCGCCCATTTATGTTCATGACTTGAACTAAGATATCGTCTGGTAGAGCATCTCCAGTTAAGGTGAACACAAAACGAGTACTCGTTGAAAAAGGGTTTGGATAATTTAAAAACTCAGTAATTGCAGACTCATGAATAACCTCAAAACTAATTTTATATTCCAGATCACCTGAAAGATTTCCTGATTTATCGCTTCCTTGTACCAAAAGCGTATACGTTCCTGTTTTATCAAAATAACAAGGGTAAATAATTTTAAATTTCTTATTCTGACTTTCGGCAGGAATCCATTGCATAATTACCTCGCCATTAGAATTCATAAATGGAATTTTAATCTGTAAACCATCTGGGTCGGTCAAATAAACGCCAAACAAAGAAGTATCGGCATCCTCGTTCATAACCAAATAAGGATTATCATCTTTCAAACTCATTACAATTTCAGATGTTGGCGAAATAATATCATTATTAAGGATATGTTGACCATTAAAAGTGACGTCCAGTATTGGATTTAGATCCTCGGAGAGCACAGTAAAAGGAAACTGCAAAAGATTATTAATGTGGGTC
>Ga0208858_1000276_pt1 | contig 10634 bp, 8 predicted proteins | sample LakMenEpi16Nov12_FD_150704 | JGI IMG/M metagenome (GOLD analysis project Ga0208858, IMG submission 150704) | Freshwater microbial communities from Lake Mendota, WI - 16NOV2012 deep hole epilimnion (SPAdes) | ecosystem: Environmental > Aquatic > Freshwater > Lake > Epilimnion/Euphotic zone ...
TGCCGATGTGTGGGAAAATGTAACCAAACGTTCGTGGAACGTTCCGTTTATTCCTTTTGCATTTTCAAATGCGTTGAAAAAAGAAAGTGGCACGTATGTAACAGGGCTTTATCGTGATATGGCTGCGCAATTGAAAAAAGATTGGCAAGCACAACTGGATACATTGCAACTCACCACTTTTGAGCAAGTGAATCCACGAACCACCAAAGCGTACACCGATTACAAATTTCCGCAGGTACTATCGGATGGAAGTATCCTCGCACAAAAATCGGGCATCGGTGATATTGAAACATTGGTAATTCTTAAAAACGGTGTGGAGAAAAAAGCATTCGTGCAAGGCCCCATCAATACCACGGCCATGATGTCAACAGCCAACAACCGTGTGGTGTGGAACGAATACCGGTTTGATCCACGGTGGCGTGTAAAGAATTACTCCTCCATTGTAGGGTATGATGTTGATACAAAACGGAAGCGAGTGATTGCGAACAAAGGAAGATATGCTGCTGCTGCACTTTCGCCCGATGGATACAAAGTGGCCACGGTAGAAACCACAACGGATTATCTGACCAAATTAGTGGTGTTGGATTATTTCACTGGGAAAGTTCTTATCGAGTTTAGTAATCCAAACAACGATTTTATTTCCATGCCGCACTGGAGCGAAGAGGGCAAAACCATTATTGCCCTAAAGACAAACAAGCAAGGCAAAGCCATTAGCAAGTTCGATACGCAAACGGGGCAATCGGTAGATTTGACTGATTTCTCGGAAGAGAATTACGGATATCCTGTGCCTGTTGGAAAATACATTTTGTACAACTCACCCATTAGCGGTATTGATAACATCTATGCGTTGGATATGGAATCCAATCAGCGCTACCAAATTACATGCAGTAAGTATGCGGCTTACAATCCATGTATATCCAAAGATGGAAAAACCATTTACTACAACAACCAAAGCAAAGACGGAATGGATGTGGTAAAGATAAACTTTGACCCCACGCTATGGAAACCGTGGACGAAAAAGGCGCAGCCCTCCTATTCGTTTGCACACTTGGTGGAACAAGAGGGCCATCCTGATTTGCTAAAGAACATCCCGCAAGAAAACTTGAAGGTGAAAAAATATTCAAGGTTGAAGGGAATTATTAATCCGTATAGTTGGGGTGGGTATTTTACAAACGATTTGACGCAGGTAAATCTTGGAATTACTTCCCGTGATTTATTGAGCACCACCACTATCAATGCAGGATATTTATATGATTTGAATGAAAGGTCAGGTGCTTGGAAAGCCACTGTCAGCTATCAAGGACTTTTTCCGATTATTGATTTTTCAGTAAGTCAAGGCGATAGAACTATCAATAAAGGCCCGCTTACAATCAATACGATTACTGGGCCGCGTAATAATCGGATAGAGAATAAAACCACTAAGGATTTAATCTTTGATTGGACAGAAAGAAATATTGAAACAGGTCTACGCATCCCATTAATTACTACTACCTCTAAATTTATTGGAAATTTTAGCTTCGGTAACGCTGTTGGAGTAACACAAATAACTGACTTCCGTAGCTCTTTCAATAATCAACGCACAATTCCAACACGCACAATAAACGACAGTATTTTTAATGCAGTCTTTGTTGGTGATATTGCTTCAAATGGAAGTCTCATTTATAATCACTTTTCCTTATCTGCCTACAGATTATTAAAACAAAGTCGAAGAGACATTAACAGTAAATGGGGTCAATCCCTAAACCTAAACATCTACAATACACCATTTGGTGGCGGGTTTTCAGGATCCCAATTCTCAGTGTATGGTTTAATCTATTTACCTGGCCTTTTTAAGCATCATTCGCTATGGGGTTATTGGGCATACCAAAACTCTCAACTTGATAGACCATCTCTTAAAAATGCAAAAGAACTTAATCAGAGCAATAACTATCAATTCAGAAATCAAATTCCGTTACCGCGCGGAGGACTTGGCGTTTCAAGGTTTCAAGATTTTTATTCACTATCAATTAATTATGCGATGCCAGTTTGGTACCCCGATATCGCATTTGGCCCCCTTGTTAATCTTCAACGAATTAGAGCAAACGGTTTTTTTGATTATGGATACGGAAGCAGTCCAAAATTCAATGATTCCGAGACGTTTGTTTCAACAGGTATAGAGGTAAAGCTAGACTTAAACGTAATGCGTTTACTCCCTCAATTTGATATTGGCTTTCGCTATTCAATTGGTCTCAAGCCATCAACATCACTTTTTGAGTTGCTAATCGGAACGTTTAATTTCTAACTAACAGTTTAGAAACATAAAAATGCAAATTTTGATCAAGGAAAATTTGACAAAAAAGAGAATCACCTAAGCTAAGTGAATCCTTTTTCTAAAGTTAGAAATATGCTCAGGAGTAAGCCCAACCAAGGGGCTTGTAATAATTAAATGTTCTTTTAAATCTTTAGGGAGGGAATTGAGACTTGTATCATCATCAATAATTACAAAATCTGTTTCAACGTCATGAGTATTTAACCATTCTAAAATTTCGTCCTTTCTTTTTTTGAAATCATGATTTACGCTTAGCGTTAATAATTTATCAATTTTAAGCCCTCGTCTTTCAAAAATTTTTTTCCACATGTCAATTGTAAATCTAGCCCGATGTGAGGTAGTAAGAACTACAGTCGTGTCATTAGAAATCAAACTCTTTAGTGCGCTAATTGCTTTTTGATTAAACGTAGGAATGCCATCCACCAAATTTGGAGGGGCTTTCCATCCGGCAGCTTGAACCATTACACCGTCTATGTCTAAAAAAATCAGCATGGAACAAAAGTACGAAAGTTATTTTAGCTTTTTCATAAGGTCTTCTAAAGTCAAGTCATTATACCTGGCATCCTCTTCGTTTAACATCTTTATTTTGGCGTCTGTATCCCAATCTTCATCAACTAATTTAACTGATTTCCAATCAATAGGTTCTTTTGCGATAGTTCTTGGGCAAGCTGCTTGGTCTAATTTATACCCCACTAACAAGGAGGCCAGGTACCGATGATGTCCGTTTACAATTAGATTTCCATCAACACTAATGCTAGAGAATACTAAACCGATAGACATCTTTTTTGCAATCCTTTCTATGATTGGGAAACACAACCTGTCATGGGTTGATACGAGGGTCAGATTCTCATTCTGCATCATCTCGATCAAGTTATCTTTTGTTAACATCAAATTTTTCGTTTAAAAAATCAAATCCTCTCCAACACTTTCTCAATCAATGATTCAATCACTTTGTTGGGATTCTTAGAGAACTTGTTCTTAATACGATTGGCAATGATGGCATTAGCACTCAATACATCGTGCCCCAGCAAACGTCCCATGGCATAGTAACCAGATGTCTCCATTTCAAAATTGGTGAGCCAGAATTCTCCTTTGTGGTAGTAGTTCAAATCTTCTAGCAACTTAGGGAAACGAATGGGCAACCGAAGTTCTCTTCCTTGTGGCGCATAAAAACCTGGACAAGTGACGGTATTGCCTACCAACATTCCATTACCGATAGATTCTCGTAATGACTCAGAACCCCGCACTACATACGGCATAAATGGAAGTCCTGTCTTTTTTTGAATATCGTGTGCCACACCGGTTTCAAAATCGTCCATGGGCAGATCATAAAAATTCATCAGGTTATCCAACCCCACCGCATAATCAGAAACCAAATGACTGCCCACTGGGATATCTTCCTGCAACGCACCCGAAGTACCAATGCGGACAATTTTTAGTTTCTTTTTTCGAGGCTTCGGCTCACGCGTTTTCAAATCTATATTCACCAATGCATCTAACTCATTAAAGAAAATTTCAATGTTGTCGGTGCCAATGCCGGTGCTGATAACCGTGATGCGTTTATTATTGAATTTTCCAACATGCGTAATAAACTCACGCTTGTTCATTTCAAACTCCACTTCATCAAAAAACTGACTTACCATATACACCCGACTGGGGTCACCCACAGTAATGATCGTGTCGGAGATATTTTTTGGCAATAAACTTAGGTGATAGACACTGCCATCGGAATTGAGTATCAAATCGGTTTCAGAAATTTTTGCCATTTGTCTAGATGCTGGTTTCTTGATACTAGATGCAAGTTACAAGCATCTCGTATCTAAATTAAATCACTTTACCACCTGCGCAGGGTTTCCAAAAACCGTATCACCGGCCTTTACAGGAGCAATCACCACCGAGCCAGCACCAATTCGAGCTCCTTTGCCAACTGTTATGCCCGCTACAATCGTAACACCTGAGCCGATGAATACTTCATCTTCTATGGTTACGTTCGGATTGATTGTAGAACCTGCCCCCACTTGCACAAAATCGCCCAACTTAGTCTCTACCCCGATGGTGGCATTGGCTTGAATCAAACAGTGGTTGCCAACCTTTGCAGAGGGTGCTAAATAACATCCATAATCGATAAAGTTTCCATGACCGATCTCGGCTTTCAATGATACCATCGATTGAGGATGCACCGCATTGACAGGTTGCACATGCCGTACTTCCTGTAGCATTTTCACCAATGCCTTGCGCACTTTGGTTTCATCTACTGCCACAAAAGCTTCGCACTTTTTCCCAATCAACTTCAAAAAGCCATCGTCATCGGTAACTCCGTAAACGGTTGCTTCATCTATTTCAGTTTTGTGTAATTTCTTATCATCATCTAAAAAACCATAGATCACTACTTCATTCCTCTCAAAGATTTCCTTGGCTGCGCGGCCAACGGCATTCGCTCCTAAAATAATAACTGGGTTTTTCATTTATCAATCTAATCTGAACGGCAAATTTACTGGTAATTCTCGATTGAATCTACAGAAGCAGATTAAACTATTTAGGTAAATCGGGTCCGCTGCGAAACAAATGATTAATAGCGGGATGATAGGCAGATAACGCAAAAACAAAAAAAGGCAGAAACCCAATTCGGTAACGCGATAAGGTGCCGAAGTTAGGAGATGACAGAGCCAAAAAAACTGTTAACAAAATAGAATAAGTAAAAATGGGAAGGAGAACCTCCCCTGGTAGTTTCCTTCGGGTCATTATCCACCATACAAACAGAATTAGCAAGAATAAATTCTCCATGGCTGCGAACCATCCCATCAGTCCGTGGGCCTCCCACACAAATGGCCGAAACAACCCTGAGAAAAGTGCGATAGGAGTGTTGAGGCAAAAACTCCACCACGTTTCATTTAAACCAATATATTCAATACAGTTTCCGTGCTTCGAAAGGTTTACGAATTGCTGATTGTTCTCAAACACCACTTCCAACAGCCGATGAATATAAAAATTTGGATGGGTGAGAGTAACCAAGGCAAGAATAAAAACAAAAATCAACAACCAAATGCCGTGAAGAGAGATTGGTTTCATTGCTGATTTATTCTTGATAAAAAATGTGGCTATCGTGGTGATTACTACAGCAGCATAGAGAGCTGCCCAATAATATTTCAGTTGCCACAAAAAATAAAAAGCTATTAATGAAAATAATGTTTCCCAAAAATTTAGGTTTTGAGAAACCAGGTATCGAACAAGTGTGGCCGTAATCAGGTAAAGAGCTGCCAAAGCAATCGTTTCTTTAATCAATCCAGAAGACCAAAAAACAACTGATGGAAAAAATAAAATAGCACCAGCAGCAGCCGATGATAACGCTGGAAATAATTGACGGATGGTGAAAAACAAAAACCAAGCCGATGCAAACGAAATCATTGAAAAATAAAGACAGGCTATCCAGTAATTGTCGTTTGACAGTAACGCGAATACGCTAGCAAACTTTACCAATAATACTGAACGGTCTGATGAAATCAGTTGATTAAAAATTTCGGGATGCAAATCTTCGCTCCATAAAAAACGGATGTAACTCACAAAATCAGTTTTTGCCAATTGGCTCAGTTGAACAGCATCTGAAAAAAAATTCCACGTGTCACCTACTGTATAGTAATTTTTGTAAACCAAACCAAGGGCAATGGCGCAAACAAATCGCATTAACCAGGACGACCAAAACAACCAAGGATTAACGGGCTGAAATCTTTTGTAAAGCACAACCGTAATGATTGAAAGCAGCAAAAAGCTAAATACGTATTGAAGAAAATTCACAAGGAAGAGGGCTTAAGCAACGTTGAGCCAATCACACAATTCAGGCAATTCCTTTTTTGACACATGTTGTTATATTGCTCTATCAGGGCTTGCGAATCAAAAGATGATTTTACCTTCATACCAATATCTTCCCACACGCGGGTAATTTTATTTTTTTCCGTAGGTAAATTTTCTAACCACTGGATAGCCCGCTCGACATATCGATTATCGTCTATAGTCTGTCCATAGCTCACCAGCACCGGCACAATCGAATTGATGATTATATTTTGAATGCTACTTTCACCAAGTGCTGCCACTTTTTTCTGCGACTTGCTACCAAAACGGTAATGATTTTGCCAATAATCGGATTGGTTCACTTCAAACAATTTGTAAACATCGTGAAGTGATTCAGTCTCTACTATCTGCGAGAAAAAATTACGGTTGTGATAGAGCAAAGAAGCAAATTGGGCTATTCGTAAGGTGGGAAAATTGGCGGGGCGCAAACGTAGAAATTTCCATTGAGCCGCATGCAATTGAACATTGCCAAGCGTATACTTTGTCTTCAACAACTGATATTCTCTGTAAAGCGAGGCCACATACTCATCTTTGGTTTTTGTTTCCAACATACCCGCCCCACCCAATAACAAAGCTTCTATTTGCAACAAGCTGTTGCTTTGCTTTTTCAGCATCCGAAACGGAATGGTTGATGCCAATCGCAAAAATGGTTCTGCATTCACCTTAAAGCCAAAGTTTTTGGCCAATTGCTGATACAATGTTTCTTCCCAATCGCCTTTGTTTGCAGCATGGGCGGCTAATACCAAAGCAGATTTGCTATTTAACCGCTGCATCAAGGCTTTATCCAGCATTGATAGTTTAATCAAGTCCTCCATCTTTGCAAACGACTTAGCACAAGGAATTGAAAAAGCACTGTTAACAAGTTTTTGGTATGATTTAACAAGAGTAGAGTCAACACGATCCGCTAACGCCAATGTGGGGATGACTGAACCGTCCTTTCGAATGATGGGCACATCGTGTTTCCATACTACATGTAAAATCACGTTATCATACGCGGCATCCAAATGGTGTCGGTGTTGGTTCCAATCCGATGAATTGATATGTATCTCCACATGGCCGGCCCAATCAATATCGCCAATCTTTATTTTAGCATTCGAAAAGTCTGGACCCGCATCTGTATTGTGAACTCCGTTTTTGAAAATAGAGATAAGCTCTCCATTGGTAGTCTTTAAACCTTCCCGATTAAAGTATTGGCATTGCCAGATATAATGGAGAAAGGATTCATGCATGACTGAGTCCATTCTTAAAAATTCCTACGATAACCATTATCACAAAAATCATCATCATGATAGCCCCGATTCCAGCAATCAAATTCAGAATCGATATTGTACCGTGTGAGACTATTTCTCTCGTTTCACTTTCTGTTAAAATTTGACCAAAGGTTTTTCTTCTTCCGTTCTCAAGCCAAATCTTACACAAACCAATAATGAACCTGAATGGATAAAGCATGAATGTAATCAAGACTCCCACAACATCCATAACTACAAGTGCTGTAAGTAGACTTCCATTTCTTTTTGAGTCTTCATCGCTTCCCTCCTGGCCACTTCTGCAAAATCCTCCTTGCTTGATGCATAGATAATTGCTCTTGAAGAATTGACCAATAAGCCACACTGACTATTCAATCCGGCTTTCGAAACAGCTCCTAAATCTCCCCCTTGTGCACCAACGCCTGGCACAAGAAAAAAATGCTCAGGGGCTAATGCACGTATGGCACCAATCTTTTCTGCGTGGGTTGCCCCCACAACATACATCATTTGGTCGGGCGTAGCCCATTGCTGCGAAGCAAAAATCACATGTTGAAAAAGGAAGTGACCATCGTTGGATTCCAGCAACTGAAAATCACGACTGCCCGAATTGGAAGTATGAACCAACAGGATGACCCACTTGCCGCTGAATTCTAAAAATGGTTTGACGGAATCTTCACCCATATAAGGAGCAACGGTAATGGAATCAAAATTCATCCGCTCAAAAAAAGCTTTGGCATACAAGGCACTGGTATTACCAATGTCGCCACGTTTGGCATCAGCAATGGTAAAGCAATCAGTAGGTAAATAATCCAAGGTCTTTTGCAAACTCTCCCAACCCTTAGGGCCGAGTGCCTCGTAAAATGCGATGTTGGGTTTATAGGATACGCAATACTCGTGGGTGGCGTCAATAATTTGCTTATTGAATTCAAAAACAGGGTCGTCTGTTTTCAGCAAATGTTTGGGTATTTTGTCCAAGTCGGTATCCAGCCCCACGCATAGATACGACCTCTTTTTTTTGATTTGCTCAAATAGCTCTTGGCGGTTCATTGTATAAAAATAAAGAAACTTGCGGTAATTCTATTTGTAAAAAACCGAAATGACTAAACAAAAAAAAGTCGGCTCTCACCGACTTACTATTTTCTTGAAAAAAAGAACTACCTCAAATCATTTACTTCCACACCAGGATATTTTTTCACATCAAAAGTAAAGAAGGCATCATCTAATTTTATATTAGGAGTAAACTTGGTAATGGAATATCGATAGCGATTACCAGAGCGATCAAACATTGTCCAGCTATGGATGCTTTTATCCTTTTTAGAAATCATCATCTTGATTTTAAAATACTGCGCATTTTTCTTCTCAGGCACCAAGTCAACTTCATCTACTGCCACACCTGCCTCTATTTTTTCACCCAAGTGTACGTATTTAAAACCTTTTTTATAAATCTCAAATATTTTTACTGGGTTGATCTCATCCGACTTTGGGTCAAAGTTATCGATGCTCACTTCTTTGGCCGATGGCAGGTAGGTCCATACCGTAGCACCGTTATTAGTAATTTCCTGATCATCCAAAATCAACTTGAATTTATCGCCCTTTACGGTGATTTTTCCTTTGAATTCTTCCTTTACGCCATCGGTCTCGTTGGTCATGGCCGAGGTAATGTTTGCCTCAAAAGTGGGAATGGCTTTGTATTTTTTGCTCATGGCTTCTAGAATCTCTAATGCCTTGGGGTCGTATTGAGCCATCAACATCTTACCTGCAAACGTTAAAATGGCCACTGAAACAAATTTTTTCATCGAATTGGTTAAAATCTACATTATGGTTTACTGTGTTTATCTTTTAATTCAGTCAATAATTGTTCCAAACTAGTTTCGTCTTTAATCAAAACCTCCCGTGCTTTCGAACCCTCGAAAGGGCCTACAATTTTAGCTGCTTCCAATTGATCAATTAATCGACCAGCTCGGTTATATCCAAGTTTCAACTTTCGTTGGATAAGGGACGTGCTTCCTTGCTGGTGCATGACGATTAATTTTGCGGCTTCTTCAAACAACCCATCGCGCTCCGATAAATCTACCGCATTTGCTCCGCCCTCGTCTTCACCTTCAAACTCAGGCAACAGGTACGCTGAATCGTACCCTCGCTGCGCACCAATGTAATCGCAGACTTTTTCAATCTCTGGTGTATCTACAAACGGACTTTGCAAACGGATCACATCTGAACCCAATGACAAGAGCATATCGCCCATGCCCACCAATTGATCGGCTCCGCCTGAATCTAAAATCGTGCGTGAATCGACTTTCGAAGTTACTCGGAAAGAAAGCCTTGCCGGGAAGTTTGCTTTGATAACACCGGTGATTACATTAACAGAAGGTCGTTGTGTAGCAACCACTAAGTGTATGCCAATAGCGCGAGCCAATTGTGCTAATCGGGCAATTGGGGTTTCTACTTCTTTACCGGCTGTCATCATCAAATCGGCCAACTCATCAATCACTAAAACGATGTAGGGTAAAAAGCGATGTCCTTCTTTTGGATTTAGCTTTCGTCCAACAAATTTAGCGTTGTACTCCTTCAGGTTTCGTGCACCTGCATCTTTCAAAATTTCGTAACGGTTCTCCATTTCAATGCAAAGAGAATTGAGGGTGTACACTACTTTTTTGGTATCGGTAATTATGGCCTCTTCGCTATTGGGGAGCTTGGCCAAGTAATGTCTTTCTATTTTACTGAAGAGCGACATCTCCACTTTCTTCGGGTCGACCAACACAAACTTTAATTGGCTCGGGTGAAGTTTGTAAAGTAGTGAAGTTAAAATCACATTCAGCCCCACCGACTTACCTTGGCCTGTAGCACCGGCCACCAACAAGTGTGGCATCTTGGCCAAATCAATTACCAATAATTCATTTGAGATGGTTTTGCCAATAGCAATGGGTAAGTCCTTATCCGATTTTTGAAAACGCTCAGAAGCCAACACCGAACGTATGCTTACCATCTCTCGGTTTTTGTTTGGCACTTCAATACCAATGGTGCCCTTGCCGGGGATGGGTGCGATAATCCGAATACCCAGCGCTGCAAGGCTCAAAGCGATATCATCTTCCAAATTTTTGATGCGTGAAATTTTGATACCCGCATCGGGTACGATTTCATAAAGGGTAACCGTTGGGCCAATGGTTGCCTTAATGCTTTGAATACCAATTTTAAAATTGGTAAGTGTAGCAACAATTTTGTCTTTGTTCTGG
>Ga0208858_1000277_pt1 | contig 10620 bp, 10 predicted proteins | sample LakMenEpi16Nov12_FD_150704 | JGI IMG/M metagenome (GOLD analysis project Ga0208858, IMG submission 150704) | Freshwater microbial communities from Lake Mendota, WI - 16NOV2012 deep hole epilimnion (SPAdes) | ecosystem: Environmental > Aquatic > Freshwater > Lake > Epilimnion/Euphotic zone ...
TGACGATATCACTTCTTTTCAATCAATCTTGTCGCCTAACAAATTTTCCAAATTTAAATTAGGACCAGAGGATAAGATATTGGTAATAGCAAATGATTGATACGTCTATTATTTTAAGGATTTAAGGTGATCGTTAAATACATCTAAATTTATCTCAGATCCACTCTCTCCATTGTTTTTATAATCAAAAGGATCATCAATATCCTTTATTAATGCTATCATGTAAAAAATAAGAAAACTGACTAGAAGCGTAAAAAAGACTTCAGCAAATAAATTTTGTTTCTCCGCTTCAATATTAATGAAAACTAATCCTATTGAAATAATAAAAGCCATTGATTCTACAATGGCATAAGCAGAACTAATAAAATCGGTTTTTCTAATTGTGTCAATCCTTAAAATTATTTTCCGTAAATTATTTTGCTCATTTTTCATTTTGATAATGTAATTTGCTTGAACACCCTCAGCATCCAACTCAATAAAGTAAGTATTCATATCACCTATTAATTTTATCATTTCTTCACTGGTTATTTCACTATATAACCAGTCTTTAATTTTAAAACCTACTATTTTTTGATATTCAAGAAACCTAATTGCGGATAGATAGCCAATGGAGTCACCGTGTTTTACTTTTGAGAGCATTAAAGCGTCATCTTGTAAATTTTTTAATGATGCAGTCAGATCTGAAGGTATCCTTTCACTTTCTTTGTAATCAGATAAAACTCCTGAAATTAAAAATCCAATTAAAAATATAGTTGCTGCAACCAAAGAAGTAAACAATGAATTTAATTCCAGAAACTCAAGATTGTAGTAGTCTACTAGTATTTTCGCTACGAGAATTAGTATTAATAAGGGCATTATCTTAATTAATATACCCCACTTCAAGATGATTTTTTTTATGTAATTCATAGATCTCATTTTAATTTAATGTTAAAATTAAGTTAATCTTTACAATAAGAAAGGTTACGATGTTTCTATTTTTAAAATAAAAGCAAATTAATACTTAATTACCTTAAAAAGGGTTAGATATGAATGGCTTAAAATTTATTGAGGACATACTAATTTATATATAGATAAACAATATCATCAAAAGTAAATGTGTTTAAAAGAAAAAATGTGTATTTTTGAAATAATATTTTAATTTAATTTTATGAAAACAATTTATTCCCTTTGTATTTGCCTTCTTTTATTTAGTTGCGCGAATGATGATTTACCTGTTGCTGGAAAAGAGGAAGCTAATTCTCAAAGTATGCCAACAATAATGGTCTTTCCATCCGATGCCCTTTTATTGAATATGGGTTATTTGAGAGAAATAGAAAATCAAGGAACTACTTCTTATCAACGCGATTATCAGCAAGCGTTTATTAAAAACCCAGATGTAAAATTCGCCATTGCATCGTTGCAAGAAGAATTTGCAAAAAATGGGTTTCGACTTGAAGATATGGAGCAACAATTGAAACAAATTACCAATAATAATGCAATGGATGAAGCCAATGGAATCGCTCGAGATATCAAGACGGAGCTATTGAACACCGTTCGTCCTGACTACATCATTGAATTAGATTACAATTCCGCAATTAATTCTCGGAGCCGTAACGGGAATGGCTCAATGACTTTCACAATTAGATGCTTAGATGTTTATACAAACAAAGCAGTCGCTTCTGTTACTAAGAGCGGCGTTGAGATGTCAGCTGATGCAGATATGGCATCAAAAATCAAAGAAATCATCGGTGAATCTATGACTGATTTTAAAAGTCAAATCACGTCACATTTCAATGACTTGAATAAAAATGGCGTTGAAATCACCCTACGTGTTGCGGCTAACGCAACGAGTGGAATTGCCATGGATGATGATTGTGGAGATGAAGAAATTGGAGAGAAAATTAATGCATGGTTAAAACTAAATACCATTAATCAAGCCTTTAAAATGGTAAAAAATACCGAAGTCGAGGTTACCTACACCAATGTGCGTATTAAGGCAAGGGAAGCTAATGGAATGAAATACACGGCTTACGACTTTGCAAAGGATTTAAAGAAAGGTTTGAAAAAGGGATGTGGCTTGGATTTAAGCAACAGCACTCAAAGCTTAGGTGACGCAATGTTAATAGTTGAGGGCATTAAGTAAAACAATTATTAAGGAATTTAATTCAAAGAATAATTAGAAAATTTATGAAAAATATCCCTTATTATTTTGTTTTATCCCTACTGCTATCTCTTTTTTCCTGTTCAAATACAGAAAGTGGTTGTGGTTCTGTGGATGAGTGTATTTCAAGCTATGACTTTGAAGGAGCAAGGAAGTTTATTGGAGAAAACTGGTTCGATAAAGACGAAGACATTAAGAAAATAACTATTGCCGAATCAAAATATTGGGCAGATAAAGGTGATATTGACAAGGCTTTGACTGTAATTGATGAAACTTGGGGTATTGAAGATTCCGAATGGTCAGAGGCAGATTGGCAATCGTGGCGATATAATATTATTGATAAAGGTGTTGCTTCCTTTTGTGAGAAATCGGATTATAAACAGGCCAAAATCTTAGCATTAAAAGCTGCAGATGATATCAATGTGGATGGGTTTAAAATTGGTTCTGATTTAGAAGAATATGATCGTAATAATAATCATGTTAAAGCTAAAGGACCTTCCATGCGCGAATCACTTTTGAAAAAAATTAACGAATACGAAACACTTCTTAAATAAATTACAATGAAAAATATCCCTTATTATTTTACTTTATTCTTATTACTTTCTCTTTATTCCTGTTCAAACGACGAACTCGACGAAAACGGCAAAGCCATGTGCGGATCAGTGGATGAATGCCTAGCAATCTATGATTTTGAACGTGCCAGAACCTTTGTTGATGACGGTTACTCCTTCGAAAAAGATGAAAAAATAAAATCAATAACGATTGCGGAATCAAAATATTGGGCTGACAACGGTGATATTGACAAGGCTTTGACTGTAATTGATGAATCTTGGGGTATTGATGATTACGCATGGCCAGAAGCAGATTGGCAATCGTGGCGATATAATATTATTGATAAAGGTATTGCTACCTTGTGTGAGAAAAGCGAGTTTAAACAGGCCAAAGGCTTAGCGCTCAAAGCTGCAGAAGATATCAATGTGGATGGGTTTAAAATTGGTTCTGATACAGACGAACGTGATGAGGATGGAAATCATATTAAAGCCAAAGGGCCATCCATGCAAGAAACGCTCTTAAAGAAAATTAGTAAATATGAAGAACTTCTTAAATAAATTAACATGAAAAATATTTTTTTAATTTCTATATTACTTGCAACTATTTCTTGCCAACAGCAGAATGAACCAAAAGATCCGTTTGAGCAAGCAAATACATCCGATTCAAAGAATTCTGACGATCAACTTATCATTGATGGGGATACAGTATCATTCAGTAGTAATTTTAAGTTAAACATATACGTTCCTGAAAATGAAGATCTAGGATTAGAAGGTGCGCAGCTCATTGAAACGCGATTAGTTGCAGCTATTTCGAAATTCGGAATTTCAGGCACTGGAGCTAACCCTCGCTTTTTTATTGGTCCAGTTGTAAATTTGATATCAAAGAATATTACCGCAACTTCTCCAACCAAATATTTAAATAGCTATGAAATCACATTGCATGCTGTTGATGCAATTAATGAAACTATCTTTTCCTCCTATACCTTTACAGGTAAAGGAGTTGGAGACAGTCCAACCAAAGCGTGTATTAACGCTTTTCAATCGGAAAAATTCAACAATTCAGACTTTTATAAATTCCTGAAAAATGCGGAAGAGAAGATTCTAAAATACTATAATCAAAATTGTGATGTCTTAATCTCAGAAGCAGAAGCGGAAGCGAAAATTAGAAATTATTCTGCTGCATTTAATGTTCTAAATAATATTCCTAAAGAATGTTCTGAATGCTTCAATAAAGCTTCTTCGAAAAGAGTTGAGTATTTTCAAATGAATTTGAATAATGATTGTCAGTCTACACTTGCTAATATGAAATCAGAATTGGGGAAATTTAATGATCCATCTGCGTCAGGATTTAATGATGCTGCAATGGCTCACTATGCGCTGATTGATCGTCAATCTTCATGTTTTCCGGAAGCTGAAAAACTATATAACAACTACATAAAAAAATTAAGTCCAACAGCACGTCGGGATTGGGATTTCAAAATGAAAACTTGGGATAAACAAGTAGAAATGGCGGACAAAGAGTTTAAATTAAAAAGCGATAAGGAATTGGGATATATTGAATATTTGAAATTAAAGGATGAAATGGCCGCGAAAGCTGAAATCGAAGGAAATAAAAAACTTCTTCAGAAATATAATTACGATGAACTTCCTTGGATTCGAAAATTATTTACTCCAAGACAACATGTTGATTAACCCAAAATAATATGGGACTTTTTTCAAAAATTCGCAGTGGGTTATACAAAACCGCTAAACTAATGGGAGATGCGTCAGCAATAAAAAAAGGAAACGTTCTCCAACGTGTAAAAAATAGAGTCCTAGGTAGAATAACTGGAAAAATACTAGGTAAAATCACACGAAAAAATTAGTTTTTTCGAAAGCTCATTTTTCTAAACAATATTAAAACAGTAGATCCGTTAAGGGGCGTGATTTAAATATTACATACCAAAAAATTGTAGATTTGGTTCAAATTTATTGTAATTTCATTTAAAATTTAGCTATGAAAAATCAACTTCTATTTATCGCATTTTTAACCTTTAGTAAGCTAAATGCTCAAATAAAAATAACTCAGATCCACCTTAACGCTGGCTCTTTTATGGATATTGATAATTCAAAAAATAAGTTGTCTGATTTTACCTTATTGGCACCAGGCTCCAGTATTTTAAGTAAAGACTTTAGTGCCTATCAGCAAAATGGTTATTTCTTTTCTGGCTTGATGATGGGTGATAATTCTAATATAGCCAATTCATCTAATTTTCAAACCATTCAATTAGGCTTGAGCTTTGAAAAATGCCCGAAAGGCACTTTACGTATTGGTATTTCTAATGTACATAGTGAACTCCTGAACACTTCTGGTCATTATTATGAAAGTAATGTTGTGGACACCTTATTCTCTTCACAGACAGGTCAAATGTACTATGTAGATTCAACTATTTCGAGCTATTATAACGGAAACTACAGCAACGACCAATTAAGATTAGATGCGGCTTATATTTTTGAGGCGAATGCAGGTAAAAGATGGGCTTTTCATGCTGGACTTGGTCTTTCAATTGGCATGAGTTACCGTTCGACAACAACATTACGTACAGAAGAATATATTCAACCTTATTCGGGGTATGAAGGCACTTCTAATTCTCAAAATATAGAATCTGAGACGTATGGCAATTTTATGGTAATGGGTGGAAGTGCCTACATTCCATTAGGAATAAACTTTAAATTAGGTAACAAAAGAGAATTTTGGAAGCCATTTGTTATTTACAATGAATTCCGTCCAACGCTTCAATTAAATTCTATACCAAATAATACCGTTAAATTTAATGTTGGTTTTGGGTCTAGCCTTGGCTTGCGTTATAATTTACCGAGTAATTAATAGATACTTTCACGATAATTGATCTACGTTTTCCAAGAACTCATCCCTAGGGAAAATTCAATTTAAAACGCCTAATAAAACATCCTTCTACCTCTTTCTCTTAGGTTTGCCGTACTTTTCTAACATGGCTTTTTTATGGTTGTAACGGACGTTTACCTTTTTGTTTTTCGCTATTTTCTCATGAAAAGAATCGCCACTATTTTCTCGTAGAGTTAATTTAAGGGTCTTACCAGGAATGAGTATTTTTGGTTTCTCGAATTCCAATAGCTCGTCTGTAAATACAATGTCCTCCGTTACTTTGGTGAATGATAGTTGCCGCTGCATGAGTTCTTCAATGGAGACCAACGCTGCTTCGTCTTTTTCAGACACAAAGGTGATCGCGATACCATTTTTATCTGCCCTACCCGTTCGTCCGATGCGGTGAATATAATTTTCAGGACTTTCCGGAATATCAAAATTAATCACATGTGAAACATCTGTCACATCAATACCACGCGCTATTAAATCGGTCGCAATCAAGACACGAATTTCCCCAGCTTGAAAATTTCGCACCGTATCGAAACGGAAATTCTGTGCTTTATTGGAATGGATAATACCTAAGGTATTCGTTAAACTTCCTTCCAACGCTTCAAACAATAAATCGGCTAAGGTACGAGAGGAAACAAAAACTATAATTTTTGAGCTGTCACCGGTCTGTTGAATGAGATGACGCAATAAGACAACTTTGGAAAGGAAATTCGGCACGCGGTACCCTGTTTGGTCAATTTTTTCAATGGGCAATCCAACACGAGCTGCTTCAACACGAACAGGCGTTATCAAATAGTTATCCAAAAACACCGATACTTCTTCCGATAGAGTCGCTGAAAAAACCATGTGCTGTCTTTTCGCAGGTAAAAAATCAAATATGTGCAATAGCTGCGGTCTAAATCCTAAGCTAAGGGTTTCATCCACCTCATCAATCACCACTTTCTTGACATGTTTCAATTGCAATGAACCACTTATTGCTAAATCTAAAATTCGCCCAGGCGTTCCAACCAGGATATCCAATCCTTGCAAGACCATGGCAGCTTGCGTATTCATATTGGTGCCACCATACACACCACACACAGCCACGTTCATGTACGTCGTTAACTTCTCCACTTCACGCACTACCTGTGCGACCAATTCTCGAGTAGGCACAATGATCAAAATCTGGGGATGAGGTTCTTTCGAAAATTCCCACATACACAGACACGGTAGCAAATACGCCAATGTCTTACCCGTTCCAGTTTGCGCAATTCCAATGGTATCCTTTCCGGACATCATCACCTTGAACCCTGTAGCCTGAATACTTGTTGGAGTTTGATATGCTAAATCATCTAAGGCATTCCAAAGTGGTTTCTTCAAATTTAAATCGCGAAATGTCATAGAAACAATTTACGCAAAGTTAAGGAGAGATTCTTGATTTTTAAATCAAAACGCTTCATTTTTTGAGCTTCCAGAAGTGCTAAAATTCCCATTCGCACTTTGAGTGAGGGTATATTCCATTATCCCATGGTATATTCTAAGAACATTTGGATCTTTAGAGACTGACTCATTAGAAAGAAAACCGCCAACCAATCTGCCACAATCAGTGTCTTTCATAAATCGTTTAGGATTCCAGCCCGATCCGTAATAGAAGAATACATTGTAATTTCCATTTGGGATATTTAATGTATAAGAATTTCGTTCTGCGATATAAGCATGTCTTATTACTTTATCATTCATGTTTTTAATAGTGACAAGAACGTCACTTTGACCAGTATTTACTCTAACTCCTGATTCTCCATAGTTTGAATTACCAAAACAATAACCATATGGCATAGCACCAGTGCGTAATGAATAATCTTTGTATTGCTCAGCGTAGACTTCATTCATGGCATTATCAATGAAATCATTATCAATTTCTTTTCGAGCAATTGAATAATCGAAATTACCATGACCTGCCCAATTGAATGAAAATCCTTCATTTTGAGTTATCATCGCATTGTTGGATTCTAAACTTCGATTAAAAACTTCCAAAGCGTCTTGATTTAATCCACGCTTAAGAGCTTGAATTTTATTTTGAAAGTTTCTAGTTGTAATTTCATTATTCGAATTTATTTTTTGCTCATACATTTTATATTCAACAAGAAAACGATTGAATTCCGAAAATGAAAGAGGGTCAATTGTATAAGAATTATTATCAGCAAAATATGGCATGCAATTATTAAGCTCAACACGATTCAGAAACATTTCTTTACCAATTTTAGAAGCCCAACTATTTACATATTCACCGTGTTTGATTGTTAATAGGTTCAGTTGTTTATTGTATTCGTCATCAGATCTCTTATTGACCGCTTCACTTTTTGCTTTTGAAAGGACGCATTTAAGATAGTTTTCGTCTAATAATTTTACTTCAACATGAGTAGAATAAACAAAAAATGAAATTACTGAATCCTTAAAAGAAATTGATTTTTCAAAATCATATAATTCATTAAAAAGATAGCTTTCGTTTTCATTTTCACGAATGAATTCTGATTGAAGTTTATCTTTTAAATCATTAAAGTTTTTTTCATCCTTAATTTCATTGTTGTGCAAAGTTACTTTTGCTTCGGAAAATTTATTGAGGTGTATAAAATATGTTATTACAAACAAGAGTATTATTGCAGTAATTATAAATAAATATCTTTTTTTTGAATTCATGATTTTAAATTTTATAAGTTTAATTGATTAATTGTTTTTCATTCAATACTCCTTGTGATGTAACTCCCGCGATAGAACTTGCACTTCAACCCGAACAACATCCCTGTGGAAGTGCAAATCCTGAAATTGAAGATAGAAAATAAAATTAAGCTTTTTTTTTCATAATATTATTTGTTTGAATTAATCTATTTCTACTTATTTAAAATAAAATTGATAGATTCTGTTTTACCACTTGGATGAAAAGAATCAGAATGAGTCCCGAAGTGTCGGAACAAGATGCGAGAATGAAGAAAAGGCAGGTAGGCAATCTTCGCTCTCGCTCTGTTTCTCACTCTGCCTTATGATCCAAAGCGTTTTGGGCTTACCCAAGCATAGAACCCCAACTGCTTTGCAGTTGTAGGGTTTTTCCTTTTAAGGATTATTCCATGATCCGTTTCGTTTTGGGCAGTCCATGATGAAGAGCGAAAATCAGAAAGAAAACGAAGAAGACAGAGTATAATATCGCTTTTAGCCATGCGTTTATTGAAGGGTACTATTTCACACTCTCTGCAATAGTATTCAGTTTATTTAAAAGGCACAAAACATTTCATTTGCCTAACTCTTTAAGCAGACTGTAATGTTTTCTTATGGCAACTAAAAAAGTGCTGTTCGAATGATACGGATAATCGCATTCCCTTGCTGTATACTGAACAATCTTTGAAAGAGATTGATAGTGTACATGGCATACATCAGGGAACAAATGATGTTCAATCTGAAAGTTCAATCCCCCTAGAAAGAAAGTGAGCACCTTATTATTCATGGCAAAATTTGAAGTGGTTCGCATTTGATGTAAATGCCAGTTGACCTGTTTATCTCGATCAACATCTGCAAATTCGACATTCGGAACAACATGAGCCAATTGAAAAATGATCGTCATGACAATACCCGAAACAACGACCATTGTGAGGAACATCAGAACGATGAGATAATTTGGTAAAGGCAGAACCAACAACGGTATTATGAGAAAAACGGTAAAAAAAACAAGTTTCTTAATCAGGATCTGCAAAGTGAGTAATGCTGTTTCCCAACCAGTCTTTAAAAATCCCAGCCTATAGAATTTCCTTACTTTATCGAAATCCTTCAAGGTAATCCATTCAATGGTCATCAAGCCATATAAAAACGTCGCGTACAGATGTTGAAAGCGATGAAACCAACGTTTCGGCTGATCTTTTGAAAAACGAAAAAAGAAGCGCGGATTGATATCCTGATCGATTCCATTCACATTCGTATAATTATGATGAATGATGTTGTGCTCGATTGACCAGATCTTAGATTCAACACCGATTAAAAGGATCGGAATTTCAAGTAAAAAAGAAGCGAATTTATTTTTTGTATATGCCCCATGTACCTTATCGTGCATCACGCAAATACCAATAAAGGTCTGCCCTAGTCCGAGTAAAACCCACAAAAAGAAATAAACTCCCAGATTTGAAATCGAACCGAAAAGGATCACAACATAGACCAAGGCATAGAATCCAACAGCAAAAAAAGTCTTCCAGAGCATCGATATATCAGCTTTTCTGACGATTTCGTTCCTCACGAAATAATTATTCACCCTTTCCTGCAGCTTCCGCTGAAAATCATTGTCAGAAGTCTGTATGAATTTGTAATCGATCATTGTATAAATACTAGCTATCAATTTTCAATAAGCTGTATAAAATTAAGTAAATATCTTGAAAGAATCCCTACTTTTAAATCGAGCTTACACGATCATGTAGTAAGAAAATTTTGTTATTTGTTTGAATAAAATGCATTCAAAACTTAGAAAACTTCCCTTTTATCCCTTAGGGAAATTACTATTGATCACTTTTCAGAACGGTGGTGTGAGCTTTCGGAGAATACCGGTATTTATCCTGTTCTTGCTTCGCTACATCATATTCGAACCATTTCGTTTAACAGAAATACTGCTCTTTGAAAGGAAGATCCGAAAACATGAACTACAAGAGGATCCGATTTTTATTCTTGGTCATTGGCGCAGCGGAACAACTCATTTACAGGAGCTTTTAGTAGCCGATTCAAACCACACAACTATTTCCGTGTATCAATTCTTGTTCATTGATCATTTCATCTTGACTGAACGATGGCTGAAGCCTCCAATGAATGCTTTCTGCAGGATTTTCAAGATTCCCTATTCCTTTCAACGGGTTACCATGAACCTGAATATGCCCGGAGAGCTAGAATCGGCTATGTGTGCAGGTTTAAGTGATCACAGTTATACATGGGGCCACATTTTTCCAAAGCGTTATGAATACTGGTTCGGTCGCATGATTGGGTTAAAACGACCAAAAGATCAGGAGGGCTGGCTGGATGACTACGATTTT
>Ga0208858_1000278_pt1 | contig 10600 bp, 11 predicted proteins | sample LakMenEpi16Nov12_FD_150704 | JGI IMG/M metagenome (GOLD analysis project Ga0208858, IMG submission 150704) | Freshwater microbial communities from Lake Mendota, WI - 16NOV2012 deep hole epilimnion (SPAdes) | ecosystem: Environmental > Aquatic > Freshwater > Lake > Epilimnion/Euphotic zone ...
CCATTTCAGTTCCTCTTTGAAATAGCTCCCTAGTATACAATTCCATTTTTTCATATACTTCTTGACTAACATGTCCGTGCAACAAAATATCTTCACGAGAAATATCTTCATCATGCCCCTCCTCTGCTTTTACGGCTGGAGTAATGATTGGCGAAGGCAATCGATCATTTTCTATAAGTCCTTCAGGCAAAACAACACCACACAAGATACGTTTACCAGCTTTATATTCCCTGGCTGCATGCCCAGCTAAATATCCACGGATAACCATTTCAACACGAATCGGCTCGCAGGCATAACCAACAGCAACGCAGGGATCAGGTGTAGCAACTAACCAATTTGGCACGATATCCTTAGTCGCATCTAAAAAATAAGTAGCAACCTGATTAAGCACTTGGCCTTTATATGGAATTCCTTTTGGGAGAATATGGTCAAAGGCAGATATTCGGTCAGATGCGACCATCACCAAACGATTTTCGCTGAGCGTATATACATCGCGAACTTTTCCATGGTAAACATCAATTTGCCCATCAAAATTAAAAGTACTAGTAGAATTTGTTTTCATAGTTTATGTTAATCTAAAGCGGATTTTGCCTCAGCGTTTTCAAAGGCATCAATAATTTTAGTGATTAATTTATGTCGTATAATATCGCTTTTGCCCAATCGGATAATGGCAATTTCATCGATACCTTCTAAAATTTCTAAAGCGAAATTAAGCCCAGATTTTTGTCTATGGGGCAAATCAACTTGGGTTATGTCACCGGTAATCACAAATTTTGCTGTCATGCCCATACGCGTCAAGAACATTTTCATTTGTAATGTGGTCGTATTTTGAGCTTCATCAAGAATCACAAAAGCCTTATCTAAGGTTCTACCCCTCATAAATGCAAGCGGTGCAATTTCAATAATGCCCATCTCAATCATATTAGCTAATTTATCAGAAGGAATCATATCCCTCAGGGCATCATACAAGGGCATTAAATAAGGATCTAATTTTTCTTTAAGGTCGCCAGGTAAGAACCCTAAGTTTTCTCCAGCCTCAACAGCTGGTCGGGTTAGCACGATTCGTTTTACCTCCTTTGCTTTCAAAGCTCGAACAGCCAAGGCAACTGCGGTATACGTTTTACCAGTTCCTGCAGGACCAACAGCAAAAACCATGTCGTGATCAAGTACGGCTTGCACCATCTTTTTCTGATTTACCGTTCGGGCTTTAATCTTATTTCCACTGGTACCATGCACTAATATTTCATCATCTTGGCCATTTGAAATAAGCGAGGCACCATCTTCAAGCATTAGGTTATCAATGTTATTTATCGAGAGAACATTATAGGTGTTAAAATGCTGTTGAATTAATTCGAATTTACCTTCAAACGCATCCATCAACACTTGTTCACCCTCAATTATTACCACATTTCCCCGTGATAAAATCGATAATTTAGGAAAGAATGTTTTGAGATGCTTTAGATTTATGTTGTTGATGCCAAATAAATCAGCCGGATTTATTCCTTCGATGATAATTTTTCTACTTTCCAAATTCAATTAAAATACATTTTGATTATTACTATCTATGCGAAATACCTTACTTTTGGTAAAAGTAAAAATTAAAGCAATACTGAAAGAAAAATCATGATGCAAATCATTACCCTAACAACAGACGCAGGACTAAAAGACCATTATGTAGCTTCAATAAAAGCAAGTTTATACAGGCAACTTCCCAATGCAATATTGATTGATGTATCCCATGACATACGCCCATTCGATAGCTCAGAGGCGGCTTTTCAGCTGAGAAGCTGTTACACTGATTTCCCAGATGGCACGATTCACATTATTGGCGTAGATAGCGAACCTAAAATCGCAGAAGCATCAATTGAAAATAACCAACAAAATTTTTCGCCAAATTACCCCTCTATTTTAGTTTTTGAAAATCAATATTTCATTGCTACAGACAATGGTTTTTTTGGTGCCTTTTTAGGTGATAAAAAACCGAGCGCGTTTTATAATTACCTTGCGATACATGAGCATCTCGAAATGCTTCGATTCACAACAAAAACTTGTTTAGTACCTCTTGCAATTCGAATTGCCAAAGGAGAAAAGGCAGAGCAATTTTGTACAGCTGAAGAAAATTTTAAAAAATCCTTATTACAAAATCCTATTATTGAAGCACTTTCCATTCAAGGTCATGTCATCCACATTGATTCTTATGGAAATCTTATATCCAACATCACGAAAGAAGATTTCGATCGTTTTGGAGAAAACATGCCTTTTACCATTTACTATCATAATAAAACCTATCACTTAATAAAAATATCTCCAACTTACAACAGTGTAATTTTAGGAGATAAGGTAGCCATATTTAATCATGCAGGCCTATTGGAAATTGCTATTAATCAAGGAGCTAATAAAGGGAATGGCGGCGCTGACCGCTTGTTTGGTGTGAGAAAAGGTGATATAATTCGGGTTGACTTTGAACCAGCAGGCTCACATAAAACAATTAACACCCTAGCATTTTGATTACGCGAATTGTTAAATTAGAATTCCAAAAAGATAAATTGGATGATTTTCTTCTTCTGTTTAATGAAACAAAATGGAAAGTTGCAGAGGTTGATGGATGCCTAGGCATGCAACTGCTTCAAAACATAGATAGTCCTTGTATATGTTTTACTTACAGCCATTGGGAAAGTGAACAAGCACTCCTAAATTATCGGCAATCCTCTCTATTCATAAGCATTTGGAAAAGCATTAAACCCCATTTTGAAAACCCAGCAGAAGCGTATAGCACAACTACTTATTTTGACTCCTTTTCCAATGAAAAGAAATAAATTATGGTCAATTATTTGATTTTTACAAAAAAGAAGTTTACTTTTACATAAAATAATTAATTTAGAATAGAATGAGTAAAGGAACAGTAAAATTTTTCAATGAAACCAAAGGTTTTGGTTTTATAGTTGATGACGAAACGAGCAAAGAGTATTTTGTTCACGTAACAGGATTAGTTGACAAGGTTAAAGAAAATGACCAAGTTGAGTTCGAACTTGAAGAAGGCCGAAGAGGTTTGAATGCAATTAATGTGAAAAAAGCATAATAATATTCCACACCTTCAAAGAAATTAAGTCCCTTTTGGGACTTTTTTTGTTTATACCCATTTACAAAACACATTTTACACAAAATAATTGCCCATTATTAGAATGAAAATTCTACTTTTGAGGAGCTAAATATTTTTATGTTATCACTTTATTTTAAAGAAGTCAGAAGTTTTTTAAGTTCCATAATTGGTTACGTCTTCATTTTGATTTATTTAATTGCATCTGGTTTATTTCATTGGATTTTGTCGTACAATACCAATTTATTAGAAGGAGCAGAATCAGACCTAATTCCTTTTTTCAATCTATCACCAGTTATTCTTCTAATCTTGATACCAGCTATCACCATGCGATCCATCGCAGAGGAGCGGCGAACAGGTACTATTGAACTATTATTTACCAGGCCGATTTCTGATCTAAACATTATATTAGCCAAGTATTTTGCCGGTCTAACCTTAGCCATTATTGCCATTATTCCAACTATCATTTATTATTTTTCTATGTATTACCTGGGTGATCCGGTTGGGGTGATTGACTTAGGCGCTACCTTAACATCTTATTTGGGATTGGGATTTATCTGTGCTGTATTTGTTTCAATCGGTATATTTACATCTTCTTTGACGAATAGTCAAATCGTCGCCTTTATTTTAGCCATGTTTTTGTGCTGGTTTATGTACGACGGATTAGAACTTTTAGGAGCCTTCTCCCAGGTAGGCGAAATAGACGCCATAATTCGCTATTTTGGCATTTCCTTCCATTATAATTCAATTAAAAAGGGCATTATCGACACCAGTGATTTGGTTTATTTTATTTCTGTTATCGGGTTATTTTTATATGCCACATTAGCAAGTGTTAAATCATTAAAAAGCTAAGATATGGATAAGAAAGTTTCCGCTAAGGGTTTTTTTAATGCTGGATTTCTACTCATTTTTATCGCAGCGCTTGTTCTCATAAATATTATTGCCTCTTTAGTCTATCGTCAAATTGACATGACCGATGATCAACGTTATACCCTATCGAACGGCACAAAAGAATTTCTAAAAGACACATCAAAGTTTAGCAGTCGTGTTTCGATTAAAATTTATTTGGAAGGGAATTTACCTGCAGAGATCAAACTTTTCCGAAATGCGATTGAAGATAAATTGATCGCCTTTAAAAATATAAGCGATGACCGAATTGAATACCTTTTCATTAACCCAAATAATGGTTCGAAAAATGAAAAAAATGCTTTGTTTCAAAGCTTATATAAAGACGGTGAGGGGATTCAACCACTTGAAGTTTCGTATTTGAAGGATGGAGCTCAAACTCAAATAATGCTTTGGCCAGGAGCCGAAATTTCATATTCAGTAAATGGAATTATTAAAGAAACATCCATTCAATTAATTCCCGGTACTAAACCGGGCAATCCAACTAATTTAGAGGATGTTAATTCCTTACTCGAAAATGCTATTAATAACCTAGAGTATAACCTGCTTTCAGTTATTCGAACGATTACACAAATAAATAAACCAAGAATTGCTTTCCTTCAAGGTCATGGTGAACTCAATTACAACCAAACGACAAGAGTTAGATCGCTCATGGCTCCTTATTATTCGTTAACAGAGGTAACACTTAACGATTCATTGGCCTCATTAAATGATGTTGATGGACTAATTATTGCTGACCCTCAATACCCTTTTACTAATAAAGATTTATATATTATTGATCAATTTGTAATGCGCGGCAAAAAATTAATGTGCTTTATGAATACCCTACATTTAGAGGAGGACACCCTGATGACTAGAGGAATTACCCATACGATAAGAAAAAATTTAAAGCTTGAAAATATGCTTTTTGATTACGGGCTTAAACTCAACGAAAACTTTGTTGTTGATGTTAATTGCGCCCCTAAAGTTCTTGAATATGCTGAGCAATCTTTGGTTCCATGGTTCTATCATGTACTTGCTAAACCAGGCCCTCATCCTATTACACGTAATGTTGACCCCGTATCGCTAGCGTATGTGAATGAAATCCAATTTGTTCCCTCAGAGAATGCAAAAAGTACTGTATTACTAACCTCATCAACAAATTCAAACAAAACAGGTCTGGCACCATTAATAAGCTTAGAAATGCCCCTTTCATATGGGCGAAATCCTCAACTTATCGATAATCCGTCACAAGAAAAAAATCAATTGTGCCTAGCTGGGATGGTGGAAGGAAACTTTTCTTCTCATTTTCAAAATAGAATTGACACTGAATTCTCCGAAAATAAAGAATCAAAATATTTAAATCAAAGTAAAAAAGAGGGAAAAGTACTTTTAGTTGGAAATGGCACCTTCATCGCGAATGAATATGACTCCATGATGAATGAAAAAACTGGGCAATTTATGTTCCGACAAAATCCCTTTAATAATTTAAAATTTAATAAAGTACTTGCCGAAAAAGGAATTCCCATGTATTACGGGAATCAAGATTTTCTTCAGAATCTTGTTGATTATATGATGGGGGAAACTTCTGTTTTGGATATTAGAAGTAAGCAAATCGAAATAAAAAACATCGATAAGGAAAAATTAAGTACAATGGCTGACACATTAAAAATCATCAATGTAGGCTTGCCTATTATACTCATATTATTGTTGGGATTCATTTGGAATTATTATCGTACGAAAAGATATACTTCAACTAAAATATAGGCTAAATGAAAAAGAAAAGTATATTATTTGTTAGTGGAATCTTATTTTTATTGATCTTAACTTGGCTGAGCTTGAATTTATTGGATAATAAAGGAAAATCAGACTTAGAATTAATTGAGTTTTCTATAGAAGATACAACGAATATTACAAAAATCATCATTACTGAAGCCTCATCAATGAGCATCAGTTTAGAAAATAAAAATGGGCTTTGGACGGCGTCTAATGGCGATTGTGTGAGTCAGCAAAATGTTAGTTTTATTCTTGATGCAGCAAAAAACATAGAATTCAAAGGGTATCTACCTAAAAGTTCAATAACGAAATTCACTGAACTCATGGCGAGCCAACATACAAAAGTGGAATTCTTTGTGGATGGAGAATGGGAGAAAACTTGGTATATAGGCCCTTCAGCGCAAGACCATTATGGACAAATCATGTTATTAGAAACCAAAAGTGATGGCAAAAGTAACCAGCCTGTAATGATGCGCATAAAAGGGTTAAAAGGGATTATTGAACCGCGCTTCTTTGCTGATAAACGAAAATGGATGTGTACAAATATTTTCGCGTTAGACCTTGAAGAAATAAAAAGTGTGAATGTTGAATTTTTAGACGATCCAAATAGAAGTTTTAGCGTAAAAAACAATGCCTATAATTTTACTGTTCGGCAGGGCAAAAATCTTCTTCCATTTGTTGATACTAGCAATATTTACCGCTATTTACAAGCCTATAAGAAAATTCATTTTGATAAACCTAATTATGAATTAAGCAAGGACCAATGCGATAGTCTTAAAAAATCATTGCCTTTCTGTAAATTGACTGTTCAACAAAGCAACGGCTCATCAACCTTACTTAAATTATATCGCATAACAGCAAAAGAAGAAGAGCGAAATGAATTTGGTGAAATGGTTAATATGGACATGAATAGTTTTTGGTGTATTTTACCAAATGGACAATTGGTTAAATGTCAATATTTTGTGTTTAATCCCTTATTGTTAGGACACGTTTATTTTCCTGCAATGGATTTAAAAAAAACCAAGCAAGAAATTAAAATTTAGTATCTAAAATACCGAGTGAATTGCTATTTTTGTAAATAAAACTTTATTTTCATGAACTTTATAATATCAAGTAGCACTTTACTTAAGCATTTACAAAGCATATCAGGCGTACTAAGTTCCAATAGTACCTTGCCTATTCTAGATAATTTTCTTTTTTCGATTGTAAACGCTGAATTAACGATTAGTGCTTCGGATTTAGAAACAACCATGATTACCAAGATGGGTGTTCAGTCGGAGGAAGATGGAAAAATTGCTGTCCCAGCAAAAATAATTTTGGAAGTGTTAAAAAGCATGCCCGACCAACCCTGCACCTTTAAAGTCAATCAAACGAATTTTGCAGTAGAAATTGTCTACGATAACGGTAAGTCAAAAATGTCTGGCTTTAATGGAGATGAGTTTCCTAAATTGCCAAAAACAGAATACAATAGTACTATAAAACTAACAGGGGAATTACTATCAAGAGCAATCACAAAAACCATTTTTGCTACTGGTGTTGACGATATGCGACCGGTAATGAGCGGTGTATATTGTAATTTTACTCCCGAAGAAATTACGTTTGTAGCAACCGATGCACATAAATTAGTGCGTTATAGACGAACCGATATCACCAGTTCAAGCAATGCTGCTTTTATTCTTCCCAAAAAACCACTCAATTTATTAAAGTCTAATTTAAGAGGTGATGAAGAGGTTGAATTACAGTACAATGAATCAAATGCGATGTTTACCTTTGGAGATATCTTATTGGTTTGTCGATTGATTGATGGAAAATATCCTAACTATGAAGCGGTAATACCAAAAGAAAACCCAAATGTACTCACCATCGATCGCTTACAATTTTTGGGTTCCTTGAAACGTGTATCCATCTTTTCAAACAAAACAACACATCAAGTTAAATTACGTCTAATTGGGTCTGAATTGTCCCTATTTGCGGAAGATGTTGATTTTTCAAATGAAGCTAGTGAACGTTTAACCTGTAATTTCGATGGAGATGATCTAGAAATTGGGTTTAATTCTCGATTTTTAGTGGAAATGCTAGCAAGTATAGACACCGAGACAATTAAATTGGCGATGAGCGAGCCTAGCCGTGCTGGTTTATTGATGCCGGTGAGTGGTGAAAACGACAAAGAAGATATATTAATGTTGGTCATGCCGGTCATGATTAATAGATAGTTCCCAACAACAAAATGAAGCTGGAGGATAAAATTAACATCCGAAATTTATCCATAGCGGAAATTTCTTCGCAACTAAAAGACGCAAATTTTCCTGCTTTTAGAGCAAAGCAAATTTTTGAATGGCTATGGAAAAAAAATGTTGGTTCATTCCAACAAATGGGAAACCTTGGAAAGGATATCATCCTTTTTTTAGAGGAAAAATATTACATTGATTTTTTACAGCTTAAAGACCAGCAAGTTAGTAAGGACAAAACAATCAAGTGCGCATTTTCAATTGCTGAAAATAAAATTATTGAAGGCGTATTAATCCCTACAAACAAGCGCACCACTGCCTGTATATCCTCACAAATTGGCTGCAGTCTCGCATGTAAATTTTGCGCAACTGGTCGATTAAAACTTATGCGCAATTTGTCTGCAGGAGAAATGGTTGATCAAGTTGTTTATTTGAGGGATCAAGCACAAAAGTTATATGGCAAATCCTTGAGTAATATTGTTTATATGGGGATGGGAGAACCTTTACTTAATTATAGTAATGTATTGCGATCTATCGAACTACTAACAGCTGAAGAAGGCATGGGAATTTCCCCAAAAAGAATCACTGTGTCTACCGCTGGAATTGCCAAAATGATTCGAAAATTAGGGGAAGATAAGGTTAAATTTAACTTAGCACTATCCCTTCACGCGGCAAATGACATCAAAAGAAGTTTCATTATGGATATTAATGATTCAAATAATTTAGAGTCGCTCTCCGAAGCGTTGGTTTATTTCCATGAAGCGACAGGGACACGTGTGACATTTGAATACATTATTTTTAAAGATTTCAATGATTCCATTGAAGATGCTAGAGAACTAGCTGTATTTGCCAAGGCAGTTCCCTGTAAAATAAATATAATTGAATACAATCCAATCGACGATGGGGATTTCCAACAAGCTGATACAGAAAAAGTGAGTGCCTTTGCAGCGTATTTAGAATCAAAAAATATAATCGTTAATATTCGAAGGAGTCGTGGGAAAGATATTGATGCTGCTTGCGGGCAATTAGCCAATAAGAATAGTGCGATAGCCAAGGAAGAACGAGAATTAAAGAAGATCTAGATAAAGGCTCTAAGTAATACTTAGATCGAATTAATCAGCTCATTTAAATCCAATGCTTTCTGTTCATTTCCTACATGATAGAATGAAAGTATCATGTCCTCAATCATTCGTTTAATTAACGTAGAATTAGAACATGGCTCAAAATGTGAGCGATCTGGGTTAAGGTTTCGACCTGATAAAAAAGCATCAATTTCTCGGGCATCTAATATTTCGCCATGAGATTTAGGATTTATGTAAAATAAAACACCAAAGTCATTTTGCTGATTGATTATAACATTCGATTGATTATAATCCATGAATGCCATAACAAAACTGTTTGGTAAATTCACTCCATATACAGGCAAATCTAAGGATTGAGCAATTATGCTATAAATTAAACCAATGGATAAGGGAGCTCCTTTTTTCGTTTCTAACACCTTAGAAATATCAATCTCATCAGGATTATAGCGAATTTTATTTAAGCATTGAAATTGATAAACACCAAAAAAGATTCTGTTAAATATTTTAATTTGCTCAAAACTTGTTTGATAATCATTAAATTCTAACCAAATGTCACGTCTCAACATTTGAATCGTTTGCTGAACTAAAGAATCCTCTAAATAAGTGTCATGGTGCTTCGATACAATGATAGAACCCAATAGCAAGTCCTTTTCTTCTGATTTAATCCATTGAATTAATTCATTTTTTAAGGCACTTCGATGAATTTCTTCTATAATCGATTGTATTCGAATTTGAAATTCATCCCCAAAATTATTTTTTTGCCAAGCACTTTCTAGCGCCGGAAGGGCTTCGTCTCCTATTATTAATAATTCATTTTTAACATGGTTAAAAACCTGAAGATCAGGATCTTCGATTAAGCGAATTAAAGCCGTTAATGTATCTAATCGATTATTCACAATGCAAAGTTAGGAAGGCATAAGACATTCTAATTGGAAAAACAAAATGTTTATCAAAGTACAAATGTTAATTATGCTGTAACATAAAGGTGAGATTGTCGTTTGAATAACAGAATTCAAATAAACTTTGCTACAGGTTGTTTGATTGAGAGGCCTTCGGGCCTCTTTTTTTTTATCTTTGAAAAAATAAAAATCATGAGAGTCTACATACCAATCTTAATTGGATTAATTTTCCTTTCTTGTAAAACACCTTGTAAAATGAAGACGAAAAGTTCCATAGACAATAGAACTGTTGGTACGATTCACGTTGCAGAAGAAAATTGTCCTTATTACATTCTTGTGAACTCAGGTGCAGAAGAATTGATAAACAAAAAACTGTATCCGGTAGACCTGCATGACAAGTATAAGAAAAAAGGATTGAAGCTAGCTTTTGTTTTTACCTACAGTAAGGCGATGAGTCCTGAAAACTGTTCAATTGATGGAGTGATTGCGCTAGATAGTATTCAAGTTATCCCTTAATATCATTTATATTTTCAATAAAATCACGAACTAAATAAGCTAAAGCCTTTCCTGCCTTTTTTTGTTCAACTTCCGTAATTGGAGCCGCTTCAGTTAGATGAAGATAAGAAATTGGTA
>Ga0208858_1000279_pt1 | contig 10528 bp, 7 predicted proteins | sample LakMenEpi16Nov12_FD_150704 | JGI IMG/M metagenome (GOLD analysis project Ga0208858, IMG submission 150704) | Freshwater microbial communities from Lake Mendota, WI - 16NOV2012 deep hole epilimnion (SPAdes) | ecosystem: Environmental > Aquatic > Freshwater > Lake > Epilimnion/Euphotic zone ...
CTCCCCAAATTAAGCAAGCTTTAACGAATTATGGTAAGGCAGATAAAGCAGAAGTGCAAGAGGCTGTGATGCGGGAGTTGGATTTAGATGAAATTCCTCGGCCGGATGATGCGGCAGATGCTTTAGCTGTGGCGTTAACAGCTTCGTTTCAGTTGTGATTCGTATAAAAAGAGAATAGTCAGTTAAAGTGAAGAATAATTAATTAAACTGGAAAATAATTAATTAAACTGAGTCTGTCGCCCATGGCATCCACTGAAATTTCAAAGGGTTGAGCGATCGCTACCACCGGAAACATGATACTCTACCCCTAGACACGGGTTGATGAAATCGCAGCTTGTATTCAAGTCAGTTCAAAATATATCAACATAATATTATTGTTACTGGACAAATGGTAATTTCATGCCTTTTTCCGATTTCACTAATCCTTATAAAAATCCGGCTGACGTAAGAACTAAATGCGGATTTTGCCGAGGGAACTCATCAAGGTGGAACTGAAGCAGAAGGTTGGGTAGACCATCTTAACCGAGTTAATGCTTACATTACATGAGTATTTCGGGCTGGGTTACGTCCAAAGATACGACAGTTACCTGTAGTCAAGGAAGCAATAGCTACTGCTTTAGAAGATTTAAACTTGTTAGTAAGCACTATTTAAACTTAGGTGAAATCTACAACCCATTACCAATTAAAATAAAAGGAGACCAATAGTAAGGATGACTGAGATTATGGGAGATAGATTCAGAATTTCTACTTTGTCCTGGGGTATAATTTACACTACTCCGGTTAACATCGCCACTCTGGATCTTACTATCTTGAATCATGGCGATTTGTGCTTCCCGCAAGGCTTGGGCTTTTGTCATCTTGCCTGTGGAGAGATTTTGGTAAAACTGCTGCATTAATTGGCTGGTGCTGGCATCATTAACTAGCCACAGGGAAGCAATCACCGCCTTAGCCCCATTGGTGAGAAAATAGAAGCTAATGCCAGACATTTCTATTCCATCAGCATCTACACCACCTAAAGCTGTTTCACAGGCAGAAAGCACCACTAAATGAGTATCTTTCATGTAGTTTTGTAGGGTTTGAATCTGATCAATTTTTAATTCTTCACCAGTGCCAGAAAGGAGAAAAGAGTTTTCAGGACGACCAGATTCAAATTTGCCGTGGGTGGCGATGTGCAGTATTTTATTACCTGAAAGATTATCCCGCAAAGTGGGAAAAATGAAGGCTTCATCGAGAAATTCTGAACCAGGAAAAATACCTGTATTCTCTTTACCCGATTTCTGCACAATGTTAGCCAATTCTAGCGGTACATTCGACAAAGCATTGAACCCCGGAAAGGCTTTAGAAACACCCATTGCCAAAACTTTAATATCTTGCTTCTTGCTGGGTAAACGGTCTTTAACATCTGTTAAACCCGCATTGAGAATTGTAGATATTCCATAGCGTTCAATCAGATATTGTTTACCATCAAACAGTGCAGCCATTGGGATGTAGCGGGTGGAACGGTCAAGAGAAAAGACCAAATTCCGCACATTTTTACCTTTGATTTCCCCTTCTAGAGGTTTAATCAACCAGTTATAGAGTTCTTGACTGATGGCTTTTAATTCTTTCTCTCCATTGGGATTAGATAGTTCGGTTCTGAACTGAGAAACCTTATTCCAGAGTTGTTGTTGGTTAACAGGTGTTTCAAAAGTGCGGAAAACTACGCCCTTTTCTCCTGCTCTAGTTGCTAGTAGAATCCTGATTTTATCTTTTAAAACTAGGGGATAAACCAGAATTGTGTCCGGTTCAGCAGTCACAATTTTGGCAGCAGTATTACGAACTTGTTCCGGTTCCATGAGTGCGGGGTCTTTGGCTAATCGCTCTTGGAGAGTTTTCCGAAAAGTATTAGTATCTTGGTTAAATTGTTGAGTTAATGTATCGAGTTGGTCGCGCAGTTGGCTGAGGATGTTACATTTTTGCTGCTCACATTCGTAAAGCTTCAGTCCAAAAGCGATGAGAGTACCATATTTTTTGAGGATATCTTCTTCAATGCGAGACAAAGCAATTCCAGCAGTTTCACCACCGGCTCTAGCATTGCGGGTAAAGTCACGCAACTCTTGGATTTTTAATAGTTCTAAAACTTGTTGAGCCTCTAGTACCCGTCCTTGGGAAAGCAGCAAATCAGCAAGACCGCGATATGTATCTGCTACAGTTTGGGTGTAGGATTCTTGTTGCTCACGGGGTAACTTGCGTAAGTCTTGACGAATACCTTCTCGCACATTGACTGATTGCTTATAGAAGACAATAGCTAATTCTGGTTGCTGCTGTTTTTCTAGTGTTAAGCCAATGTTACTAAGAGTAATTCCTTGCCCTGCGATGTCGCCTATGTCTCGAAAAATAACCATAGACTGCTGAAAGAACTCAATTGCCTTTGGGTATTGCCCCAGGAAATTATAAGCATTGCCCATATTACCTATGGATTTAGCTTCACCGTTACGATCACCGATTTGGCGTTGAATACTCAGAGATTTGTGAAAGAACTCAATTGCCTTTGGATATTGCTCCAGATCAAAGTAAACATTGCCAATATTCATCAAAGATAAGGCTTGACCATTGCGGTCGCCGATTTGGCGTTGAATACTCAAAGATTGCTGATAGAACTCAATTGCCTTTGGGTATTGCCCTAGTTCAGAGTAAGCAATTCCCATATTCATCAAAGATAGGGCTTCACCGTTGCGATCGCCGATTTCTTGTTTAATAGCCAAAGACTGCTGATGGAACTCAATTGCCTTTGGGTATTGCCCCAAGGAATAGTAAGCAAGTCCCAAATTATTTAGGGAACTAGCTTCTCCGTCGCGATCTTTGAGTTGTTGGTAAATCGCTAATGTCTGTTGCCAAGACCGGATTGCAGCTTGATATTCACTGATATCAAATTGCTGAATTCCTTGCTCTAATAGCTTGTCTGCTTCTATTGTCCAGTCTTGACTCGTCTGTGCTTGGGCAGTTGTAGAGAGGAGATAACTGGGAATGGGTAACAAGGAGGGAATCAGCGTCAGCAGCAGAGGCGACGTGAGCCAGCTAATTAGTCTAAGTCGCAAGGACATTATATTATATTTAATATTGAGGTAATTACTTAAAATTTTGCTTTCAATATATTGTAAACCTTGAGTTGAAGCACTGTGGCAGATTAAAATTGTAAATGTAGCTTGACAAGGCATTAGAGGATTGATATCCATGACACTCAAAGAGTTAGAACAACAACTTCTTGCCCTTAAACCTAATGAAAAAGTCCAGATTATACAGTTACTTGCTCAAAGTCTTGGTAGCAATTGGCAAGGAATTGAGAAAACCCCTAGAGTCTGTGGTGGAGAAGCTTGCATTGCTAATACTCGTATTCCTGTCTGGGTACTAGTGGAAGCTCGACGACTTGGATATAGTGATGTTGACCTTTTAACCAGCTATCCCACCATTTCAGCTACGGATTTAGCTCATGCTTGGGTATATGCAGAAGCTCATGCTGATGAAATCGAATTGGTAATTGAGCGTAATGAGGCAGCATAGTCAATGGCACGTTTTTACGCAGATGAGCAGTTTCCTTTTCCAGTTGTGGAATTATTACGGAATTTGGGGCATGATGTTTTGACAGTTCAAGAAGCAGGAAATGCAGATCAACGCATACCTGATGATGAAGTATTAGCATTTGCCATTAGTCAAGAACGGGCAATATTAACTATTAATAAATATGATTTTATCCGTTTGCATCGTCGTGATGATGACCACTTTGGAATAGTTGTTTGTAGCAATAATCGTAACTGGGAACAATTTGCAGCAAGAATTAATGACGCTGTAACAGCAGAAGCATTATTACGAAAAAAACTAATTCGTGTGGTACGTCCAGTCACTTAAAAAACTAAAGATTTACCATAAAGATTCTACTTTTCTTAACTGCACAGTATCGAAACTATGCCTATCATAAAGCGTCGTCATTTTCTCCAATCTATCGGTGCATCCCTCACCATTCTGGGTGTAAATCAATTTGCCATTCATCAAGCTTCCCTTAATTATGGCCAGGTCTTAGCACAGGATACCCGCCGTAAACGCGCCTTGCTTGTTGGGATCAACAGCTATCCGGGAATTAATGCCCAAGACTTAAAAACCCAAGGATTATGGTATCAGTTGCGAGGTGCGGTGAATGATGTAGAACTTCAGCGAGAATTGTTGATACATCGGTTTGGATTTAATTCAGATGATGTGATGGTTTTGACTGATGAAAAAGCAACACGCCAAAATATTCTAGAGAATTTTGAGCAACATTTGATTAAATGGGTAAAATCCCCTGATGATGTAGTTGTCTTTCACTATTCAGGACATGGTTCAACTGTAATTGACACAAATAAAATATTCGATGATGGACTGAATGGAACTATCGTTCCTGTTGATGCAGACTTACCTCTGGGTTATCCAAACAAAGGTGGAGAAGTTGATGATATTACAGCAGGTACTATCTTTTTATTGCGGGAAGCATTGGGACGCAAAACTAAAAATGTGACTTTCATTCTCGATAGTTGCTATTCTGGTGCTGGAGTGCGGGGGAATTTAATTTTTAGGTCACGTCCTGGTTATGCAGAACTGTTAAAACTGCGAGGGGACACCCCAAATATAAAACTCAAATCAAGTGAAGAAGAATTGGAATATCAGCAACGTTTGTTGACTGATTTGAAATTATCTGAACCAGAATGGATTCAACTACGCAAAAAAAATAATGTTAATGGTGCTGCTATTTTCGCGGCTGGACGTAATCAACAAGCTGCTGATGTCACTTTTGCAGGAAATGTGAATGCAGGTGTGTTTACATATTCCTTGACTCGGCAATTGTGGCAACAAACGAGTAATCAGGGAATGGGTAAAGTTGTTGTGGCTGCGGCTGGGAAAACTGAGCAGTTTTTACAAAGTATGGCAAATTCTCGCCGTCAAAATCCAGATTTAGAAGTAAAAACAGATAGTAAAGATGAACAACAGCCGATGTATTTTACTTCTATGCAGAAACCAGCCGCAGAAGCTGTGATTACGGAAGTTAAAGGAAATGCTGTTAAGTTACTTTTAACTGGTGCAGAACCACAAGTTTTAGAAGCTTTAGGTAAAGGCGCAATTTTCAATATTGTAGATAATCAAGGGCAACTGCAAGGAACTGTAAAGATTGAGTCACGTTCTAGCCTGAATGCCACCGGATTACTGCAAACTAAGTCAGGTGTCAAAATTTCTGCTGGAACGGTCTTGCAAGAACAAATTCGGGCAATTCCTGCTGATTTAAAATTACGGATTGGTTTAGATAAATCAGTGAATACAGAAGCTGCGAAACAGGCTTTACAATCAATTCCTCGCGTGGAAGTAGTGACGTTGTTAGAGCAGGAAGTACATTATATTTTGGGACGAATGTTGCCAGGTTATCGTCAAGATTTGGAAACCAGAAAATTTGCAGATTTACCGGATGTAAATAGTGTGGGTTTATTCTCAGTTGGGTTTGAACTAATTCCTGGTTCATTTGGCGTGAAAGATGAAACTATTGAAGATGCCGTAAATCGCCTCCAAACTAAGTTTAAACTATTGCTGGCGGCTCGATTGATGAAAATGACTCTGAATACCAATTCATCTCGGTTAAACGTGGTAGCTAGGTTGACAGTTGCTGATAATCGGGCTTTGTTGGCAGAGTCTTTTACTGTGCGTGGGGATAAAAGTTCATCTGCAAAAAATCTGCAAATTATCAGTTCTCAAAATAGTTTTCTGGCTAAAATTGAGATTAACAAACCTGTGCAAATTTCTGTTGAAAATCAAGAAAATCATAATTTGCATATTGGAGTATTAATCTTTAGTCCAGATGGAGATATTGATATTTTGTTTCCTTTGAGTGATGGTAAGAATGCTGCACTTGTTCCAACAGGAGAGACATTACAAATTCCAAGTGAAGCAGACATGAAAAGCGGAGGAAAGCTGTCTTTTGGTAAACCTTTGGGGATTGTAGAGGTTTTGATTGTGGCAAGTACAGCACCTATTAACAAAGCATTGAAACCATTACAGACATTGGTAATGGAACAAAGAAGCGAAAAAAGAAGTAGTGGTCAGGTGGCTGAGAAAGCAGAAGAAGCGATCGCTAGTTTACTAGATGACCTGGCTGGAGGGCAACGCGGTGAAACAAAAACAGATATTCGCCTGTTTGATACTCAACAGATGGCAGCTTTATCAATTACATTTGAAATTGTTGACCAAAAAGCAACTTGAAAGTTATAACAAAGGCAAAATCCTAAGTAATTACCCTATTATTAACTTTTATGACCTTGCGACTTAGACTAATTAGTTGGCTCACGTCGCCTCTGCTGCTGACGTTGATTCCCTCTCTGTTACCCATTCCCAGTTATCTCCTCTCTACCACCGCCCAAGCACAGACGAGTCAAGACCGCAAAACAGAAGCAGACAAGCTATTAGAGCAAGGGATTCAGCAAGCGCAACGTAGTCAATATAAAGACGCAATCCAGTCTTGGCAACAGGCATTAGCGATTTATCAAAAACTGAAAGATCGCAATGGGGAAGCCAATTCCCTGAATAATCTAGGCATTGCTTACAAATTCCTGGCGCAATACCCAAAGGCAATTGAGTTCCATCAGCAGTCTTTGGCTATTCAACGAGAAATCGGCGATTCTCCAGAGGAGAGGCTTCGCCAACGCAATGGGGAAGCCAGTTCCCTGGGTAATCTAGGCAGTGCTTACAAATCCCTGGGGCAATACCCAAAGGCAATTGAGTTTTATCAGCAGACTTTGGCTATTTTTCGAGAAATCGGCGATCGCCATGGGGAAGGTCTTTCTCTGGGTAATCTAGGCGGTGCTTATGATTCCCTGGGGCAATACCCAAAGGCAATTGAGTTCCATCAGCAGTCTTTGGCTATTTTTCGAGAAATCGGTGATCGTAATGGGGAAGCTACTTCCCTGGGTAATCTAGGCAATGCTTACTTTCAACTGGGGCAATACCCAAAGGCAATTGAGTTCCATCAGCAGTCTTTGGCTATTAAACGAGAAATCGGCGATCGCAATGGGGAAGCTACTTCCCTGAATAATCTGGGCGGTGCTTACTTTCAACTGGGGCAATACCCAAAGGCAATTGAGTTCTATCAGCAGTCTTTGGCTATTAAACGAGAAATCGGCGATCGCAATGGGGAAGCCTATTCCCTGGGTAATCTAGGCAATGCTTACTTTAAACTGGGGCAATACCCAAAGGCAATTGAATTCCATCAGCAGTCTTTGGCTATTAAACGAGAAATCGGCGATCACAATGGGGAAGCCAATTCCCTGATAGGTCTAGGCAATGCTTACAAATCCTTGGGGCAGTACCCAAAGGCAATTGAGTTCTATCAGCTGTCTTTGGCTATTCAACGAGAAATCGGCGATCGCCATGGGGAAGCCTATTCCCTGGGTAATCTAGGCAATGCTTACAAATCCCTGGGGCAATACCCAAAGGCAATTGAGTTCTTTCAGCAGTCTTTGGCTATTTTTCGAGAAATTGGCAATCGCAATGGGGAAGCTTCTTCCCTGGGTAATCTGGGCAATGCTTACAATTCCCTGGGGCAATACCCAAAGGCAATTGAGTTCTATGAGAAGTCTTTGGCTATTAAACGAGAAATCGGCGATCGCAATGGGGAAGGTACTTCCTTGAGTAATATTGGCTTAACACGAGAAAAACAGCAGCAACCAGAATTAGCTATTGTCTTTTACAAGCAATCAGTCAATATCATAGAAAATATCCGTCAGGACTTACGCAAGTTACCCCGTGAACAACAGGCATCCTACACCCAAACTGTAGCAGGGACATATCGCCGTCTTGCATCGCTACTACTTGAAAAAAATCGAGTCATGGAAGCTTTACAAGTTCTTGATTTACTCAAAGTTCGAGAACTACAGGACTATGTTCGTAACGTACAAGGCAATGAAAGAACTGTAAAGGGAATTGAACTATTCCCACAAGAACAAAAAATTATCCAAGATTACACAGCAATTCAAGCGCCAGTTATTCGTCTTGGTACTGAATTAGCCGAACTCCGCAAATTGCAAACTCTCACTCCGACTCAACAGCAACGCATTCAGGAAATTGAGAAAATCCAGGCGCAAACTAACCAACAAATGAGCGAGTTTCTCAAAAGTCCTGCTGTGTTGGCTTTATCGCAACAAATACAACAGACCGCTCCACAACAAAATCTGACTTTATCTGCTTATAAAGACCTGCAAACCCGATTAAATCGGTTAGGAAAACGTATCGCCCTATTCTATACCTTGGTTTTGGACGATCGCTTGGAATTGGTATTACTACCCCCAGGTAAGCCACCAATCCGTCGTTCTGTGGCAATCAAACGGACGGAATTAGAAAAAATGATTCAAACTTTCCGTCAAGATTTACAAGATCCAAATTCTCAGGTTAAGGAAACTGCCCAAAAGCTTTATAGCCAATTGATTAAGCCAATAGAAAGTGAACTCCAACAGGCAGATGTACAATCAATCATCTATGCACCTGACGGACAAATGCGCTATATTCCCTTGGCTGCACTTTACGATGGTAAACAATGGCTGACGGAACGCTATCAAATTAACTACCTCACCGCCCTAGCATTAACAAAACTTGAGCCTGAATCTACTCATGATCCTCGTGTTTTGGCAGGAGCATTTACACAAGGTAACTATAGTGTTCAAGCAGCAGGGCAGACTTTCAATTTCCAAGGATTGCCCTTTGCTAAGACAGAAGTTGAGGGATTAAGTGCAGCAATTCCTAACACTACGAAACTGTTTGATAAAGCTTTTAACCGGGATGCCATTTTATCCCAAATTAAAAACTACAGCATTGTTCACATGGCAACTCATGCTGTTTTTGTCAAAGGTGCGCCGGAAAATTCTTTTATTCTCATGGGTGACGGTAATCGGATTAACCTCAAAGAAATTGAAGAGTGGAAATTGCCCGATGTTACTTTGGTGGTATTGAGTGCCTGTCAAACTGCCTTGGGTGGAGAATTGGGTAATGGTTTGGAAATCTTGGGGTTTGGTTATCAACTCCAGCGTACAGGAGTGAGAGCTTCCATTGCTTCTCTCTGGGAAGTTAGTGATGGTGGTACTCAAACTCTCATGGATGCTTTATATGCTCGACTCAAATCTGGGAAAATGACTAAAGCTGAAGCCCTCCACGAGGCTCAAATTTCCTTGATTAGAGGTAAAAATCAAAGCAGTGGTAAGACGCGGAGTAGTGTGAGAATTGAATCAGGAAATAGCGGACAAAATGCACCTATCTCTCGTAATCTCAGTCATCCTTATTATTGGTCTCCCTTTATTTTGATTGGTAATGGGTTGTAGAGTAGTCTAATTTATTATTTAAGAGGGGATTAAGTTTTTATCAGCATAAACGAGAAATAGGCGATTCCTACGGAGCGCTTCGCTATCGCCTATTCCTTAAGTCTTTCTCTAATCAACTTAACTATTGCGTTAAAATTCAATCACAGCCTCATATTTCTGAATTTAACCTATGATAAATTCTTTCAAACAATCCTCAACCTCCCTGGAAACGCTAATCAGTGAAATTGAAGCAACTCCTCAAGAATATTGGACGGAATTACTAGATACCCTACGCCAGTTTCGGAATAACATTGTCTTAACAAAATCACCCATTGTTAACCCAGAACAAGCCCAAAAAAACCAAGCAGCAATTGAGCTTTTAGACTCTTGGCTGAATGAGAATGAAGATGCTACTGAACATCAGCAAACCTGGGACTTTCTCAAAAATACCCTTGATGAAGATCGTTTATCCGATCGCCCTTTATTTCCATGAATCGCTTAATTTTATCAGATTCTGGTCCTCTAGGAATGGTGACAAATCCTCAAGCCAAAGGTCTTCCTCTAGCCTGTCAACAATGGTTAAAAAGACTTCTAGCACGGGGAGAACGATTTGCAATCCCGGAAATTGCAGATTATGAAGTACGTCGAGAACTACTGCGTGCGGGCTTACTAAAAAGTGTTCATCGCCTCGATAATTTAAAACAAACCCTGGAATATATTCCCATTCAGACAGAGACTATGGTATTAGCAGCAAAGCTTTGGGCAGAAGCGAGACAAACAGGACAACCTACAGCCGACGCAAAAGCCTTAGATGGAGATATTATTCTTTCTGCTCAGGCTCGTCTTCTTACTAATGAAACCACAGAAGTAATCGTTGCAACTACAAATGTTGGTCATTTAAGCAGATTTATTACGGCTTATGATTGGCAGCTTATTGATTAACAAAATTATGGGGTGGGTGAAGCGTTACTTGAGCAATTTTGAGATGTGAGTGGGACAATCAGGAGAGCAATTGCATTATCGCCAAAGTAACTGAAAAGTGGCGCTTCTAAGATTTGTCTAATTACAATATTGATTAAGAGGATGTTTGAAAAGTGGTATTCCGTAATTTTCATCACATTGCTACCCCCCTTTCCCCTTGTAAAGGGGGGAAACAATAAAAATCCAGTTCCCTCCCCTTGACAAGGGGA
>Ga0208858_1000280_pt1 | contig 10521 bp, 8 predicted proteins | sample LakMenEpi16Nov12_FD_150704 | JGI IMG/M metagenome (GOLD analysis project Ga0208858, IMG submission 150704) | Freshwater microbial communities from Lake Mendota, WI - 16NOV2012 deep hole epilimnion (SPAdes) | ecosystem: Environmental > Aquatic > Freshwater > Lake > Epilimnion/Euphotic zone ...
TATTGGCCATCAAAAGCAGGAACGTTACACTGCGCTGCGAGATGTAATTACTAATAAGGTTAAATCTCTTGGTAGTTTACTAAATCCGCAAGCTAAGAATGAAAATCCTGCTTTTGAGGAATTTTGGGCTTTAAAGGATGTATCCTTTGATATTAAACAAGGTGATAGAGTTGGGATTATTGGCCGCAATGGTGCGGGTAAATCAACACTATTGAAGATTTTAAGCCGAATTACAGAACCTACTACTGGCAGCATTAAAATTAAGGGTAGGGTTGCCAGTTTATTGGAAGTGGGAACTGGGTTTCATCCAGAGTTGACGGGGAGAGAAAATATCTTTCTCAATGGGGCAATTTTGGGGATGGGTAAGGAGGAGATTAAGCGGAAGTTTGATGAAATTGTGGCGTTTGCAGAGGTGGAGAAGTTTCTGGATACACCTGTAAAGCGCTATTCTTCGGGGATGTATGTTCGCTTGGCGTTTGCGGTGGCGGCGCATTTAGAACCGGAGATTTTGATTGTGGATGAGGTTTTGGCAGTGGGGGATGCTCAGTTTCAGAAGAAGTGTTTGGGGAAGATGGAGGATGTGGGGAAGGAGGGAAGAACGGTATTATTTGTGAGTCATAATATGGGAGCAGTACAAAGACTATGCTCAAAAGGAATAGTCATTAATCAAGGACAAACTATTTTTCAAGGGGAAGCTAGTAATGCTGTTAGTGAATATTTAGCAAAAGTTTCAGAATCTACATCACGCAGAATCCGTTTTAAGGACAGTGAGAATAAAGAAATTACTATTCTTGAAGCAGCGGTTGTTTCCCCCTTTAAAAGTGATACCGAGGAACTTGATATTTCAGACCCGATTGAAGTTCAAATTCACTATCGAGTTCGACAAAAAATAAGTGGTTCTAATCTAGCTCTTGCTGTTAATCGTGATGGAGTCGTAGTTTTCCGTTCTTGGGATATTGATCATGAACCACGACTTTTTGAGTCTCGTCAAGCAGGAGACTATTATGTTGTAATAAAGTTTCCTACTAATTTACTAAATGCTGGTAGATATTACGTTAGTCTTTCCTACGGACTTCCCGGTATTAGACCCCTTGGAAAACATGAAGATTGTTTGTTTTTTGAACTTAAAGCGTTTACAGATGATTTAAGTCATAAAAGCAATTCACGCGGCGGCATTATTGCCCCAAAGTTAAAGTGGGAAATTCGTCCCTCAATTTAATTAATTAAAATTAATTCAATGAAAAGCACAAGAACTACACCTAAATACAATTGTCTTTTGTGTAACGCCGAAAACCACACTGTTTTACATAATCGAGCTAGGCATAATAAAACAGTTTTAAACTACATCTGTGAAAATTGTGGATTTGTTTTTATACTACCCAGGTTATCCTCTGAAGACTTAGATCTTCTTTACAAAGAAAATACTTTCTCAAAAAATGAGCGCGGTGTTTCGGCTCCTGATGATAAAAAGTTCTCGCAATGTGAGAATATTGCAAGAACAAGATTGGAAATACTAATAGACATATTTGAGCAAAAAAACATCTGGCCAAGTAATAATTATAAATCAGTTTTAGAAGTTGGCTGTGGAACCGCAAGTTTTCTCCGTCTCATGAGAGGCTGTGGATGGGATGTATTAGGACTGGAACCAGATATTACCTATGCCCAAGCCTCAGCAGAACGCTATAACATCGAGATCAGGACTGAATTTATTAGCGATCTAACTATTCAGAGAAAATTTGACTTAATAGCCAGCTTTCATGTAATCGAACACGTAGACGATCCCAATCTTTTTTTAACTTCCCTTCACGAATATTTATCAGATGACGGTTATCTTTTCTTAGAATGTCCGAGTATCGATAAATGGTATGGCGACAGTATTGACCACTTTTTTTGGGATGTTCATATCAATACTTTCTCTCGAAAGACCCTGTTGGCATTCCTTGCTAAAGCTGGCTTTCAGATCATCGCAGACGGTTGGAATGGTATTGGACTTTGGGTTATAGCTAAAAAAGCTCAACAGGAAACTCTTCCAATTATTTGGGATAGTCCTCAGCGAATTAAAGCCATTGTTCAGAAAGCGGTGAGTGAATCTGAAACTGCAACAAATTCTCCTCAGCTTGCTAAGTTTAGAAAACTTATTTCTTTGGCTAAAAAAGGATTAGCCCTAGTAAAAAATTCTCCTTCAGAGATTCCTGCAAGAATTTTATCAAAGATAACTACAACTACAAATCCTCTGGACGCACAAAATATTGCACTCAAGCCTGACAAAAAAATAAAAGTCAAAGCTCTAAAAATTGCTCATGTAGGGCTACACGTTAATGGAAATGCGGGAGATACTCTGCTATTTCCAGCAGTAAGATGGCTTTTTCAAAAAGAAGTATCGCCCACTAGCTTTACTTTAATTCCCTTGCACAGGCCAGTTACCCAAGAGATAATCGATCAAATTAACCAGCAGGATGCTTTGGTCATTGGTGGCGGTGGACTATTCCTTAGAGACACTAACCCTAATAACAAATCAGGGTGGCAGTGGGGTTGTTCGTTAGAGTTATTGGAGCAGATCAAAGTCCCGATTATTTTATTTGCTGTTGGATATAATCGATTTCGAGGACAGGAAGATTTCTCTCCTGTCTTTGAGGAGAATATAAAGCTATTAATTGAGAAAAGTATCTTTGTTGGCATTCGCAATCGAGGTAGTATTGAAGCTTTAAAAAGTTATCTTCCTAAATCTTTGCAGGGAAAGATTCACTATCAACCCTGTCCAACGACAATACTAAAACACTTTTATCCAGACTTGCCTGAGCATAATAAAAAATCAAAACCAATATTAGCGGTTAACATTGCTTTTGATCGGCATCATCTTCGCTTTGGTAAGCAGGAGGATAGAATCCTCTGGAGTATGGCTGATGCCTTTCTGGAACTAGAACGCCAAGGATGGCAAATTAAACTTTTTAATCATATGCCCACCGACAGTGAAGCTCGTTTTTGGTTTAGAAAAAGGGGACTTTTTGCGGAGGAAGTTAATATTGGAGGTGTCCCTCCCCAAAGTATCCTACAAGAATATTCACAACCTACAATAACGGTTGGGATGAGGGGTCATGCTCAAATGATACCTTTTGGTTTACACAGGCCCATTTATAGTTTAATTAGTCATGACAAGTTACAATTCTTTCTTGATGATATTGAACATTCTGATTGGGGAGTTGAGGTACAAGATTCTAATCTTTCTGAGAAATTGGTTAAGGACATCAGTGAAATGTATGCCAACTTACATGAGATTGAAACTCAATTGGAATTAGCCCAAAACAAGCTATGGGAAATAACACTCCAGAACATCCAGATGTTTAAAGGACTAATCTAAAAAACCTAAAAATTAGGTATCTCCTAGATTTCGTTTGATAAATTAATCCTAGAAAACAACTAAAACACTTGATATAACTGGGTTTGGCTAAAATAGAATCAAAGTGTTAGCACAAGAGTATTTTACCGACTTATGACCATATTGAATTGGATAGTTTTGTTGTGGAAATAGTAACAATTATTCCAGCGAGAGGAGGCTCAAAAGGAGTCCCTTACAAAAACATTCGTCCTCTAGCTAATAAACCTTTAATCGCCCATTCTATCCTAGATGCGAAAGAAGCCCATCTAGTGGATCGCATTTACGTTACCACAGACGATGCCGAAATTGCCCAAGTTTCAACAGACTATGGTGCAAGTATTATTCACCGACCTGCTGAACTAGCTAACGATACTGCTTCTTCAGAATCGGCTCTTATTCATGCCTTAACAGAGATTGAAAAAGAGGGGATTAACCCAGAACTTGTCGTCTTCTTACAATGTACATCGCCTTTACGAACTGGGCTAGATATAGATCGCGCTATTGAGCAAATCAGAGCGGAAAACGCTGATTCTCTGCTCTCAGTTTCCCCAACCCATCGCTTTCTTTGGCATCAAGTAGATAATGTTGCTCAGTCTATAAACTATGACTATCACCACCGTCCCCGTCGCCAAGATTTAAACCGCCAATATATGGAAAATGGTTCAATTTATATCTTTAAACCCTGGGTTTTAAAAGAGTTAAATAACCGGTTGGGCGGTAAAATTTCCCTATTTGTTATGGATGAATCTCAAAGTTGGGAAATTGATTCTTTAGAGGATTTTGAGTATATAGAGTTTTTAATAAATCACACACATAAACCTTAATAATTATGATCATTGACAAAAATTTATTAAAGTATATTGTCTTCGCTGAGGACGATATATTAAATGCACTGAAAAAAATCAGCGACAACAAAAACCGCATTATTTTCTCTGTCACCGAAGCGGGTGTTTTAGAAGGTGTCCTCACAGACGGAGACTTTCGCCGTTGGTTGGTGCAACAAGAATCTATTAATCTCAATCAACCTGTCTCCAAGATATCTAACAAAAACTATAAGTTTGCTAATTACAATGATGATCCAGTAAAGATACAATCTTACTTTTCTAATGAAGTTGAATTCATTCCCCTTTTAGACAATAACCGTCATTTAGTTGCAGTTGCTTGTCGGAAGTCAGCAGGTATTCGGATCGGAAATTTTATCATTGATGCCCAATCTCCTACTTTTGTCATTGCGGAAATCGGCAATAATCACAATGGTAGCTTGAAACTTGCTAAACAGTTAATTGATCAAGCGGTAGCGGTAGGTGCAGACTGTGCAAAGTTCCAAATGCGCGATCTCAAATCACTATATCGGAATGCTGGGAATGCTAATGATGCTAGTGAAGATTTAGGGTCACAATATACTCTAGATTTGCTAACTCGTTTCCAGTTAACAACCGATGAAATGTTCACGGCCTTTGATTACTGTCAAACACAGGGTATTTTACCCCTTTGTACACCCTGGGATATTGAAAGTTTATCTCTACTAGAAAAGTATGGAATACAGGCTTATAAAGTGGCCTCCGCTGATTTAACGAACTATGATCTACTCACTGCTTTAGCAAAAACAGGTAAGCCATTAATTTGTTCAACAGGGATGTCGGCTGAATCTGAGATAATTGACGCAGTGGCATTACTAAATCGGTTAGGCGCTATGTATGTGTTGTTGCACTGTAACTCAACCTATCCAGCCCCCTTTAAAGATGTCCATCTAAATTACATAGATCGTCTAAAAGAAATTGGTAATTGTCCCGTTGGTTATTCCGGTCATGAACGGGGTATTCATGTAGCGATCGCTGCCGTAGCTAAGGGTGCTAAGGTAATAGAAAAACACTTCACCCTAGACAAAACAATGGAAGGTAATGACCACAAGGTTAGTTTGTTACCAGATGAATTTCGGCTGATGATTGAAGGAATTCGCCAAGTAGAACAATCACTGGGTACAAATGGAGAACGAAACCTCAGTCAAGGGGAATTAATGAACCGAGAAAACTTGGCTAAGAGTTTGGTGATTAACTGCGATTTAGAGGTAGGACAAATCATTACTGAGGCCATGATTGATGTAAAAAGTCCCGGAAAAGGTTTACAACCCAATCGGAAGACAGAGTTAATTGGTAAACGTTCCAGGCGATCGCTCAAAGCAGGTGATTTTTTCTACCCTAGCGACTTAGAAGTGGAACTGGTCAAAGCAAGAGATTATCGTTTCAAACGACCCTGGGGGGTTCCAGTTCGCTACCATGACTTTAAAACCCTGTTATCACAATCGAATCCTGATTTACTAGAATTTCATCTGAGCTATAAAGATTTAGAAGTTGATATTCATAAGTATATTGATCAGGTCTATGATTTAGATGTAATTGTACACGCTCCAGAGTTATTTGCAGGTGATCACGTCTTGGATCTATCCTCCCAAGACGAAGATTACCGTCAGCAATCAATCAGAGAATTACAACGCGTTATTAATATTACTCGACAATTAAAACCGTTTTTCAAACGAGCGAGCAGCCCCTGCATTGTCACCAATGTTGGTGGATTTACAAATGATACTTTATTATCTTTGTCAGTTCGCCAGCAACTATACAAAACACTTTATGATAGTTTATCTCAATTAGATACAGATGGAGTCGAAATCATTCCTCAAACCATGCCCCCTTTTCCTTGGCATTTTGGGGGACAACGAAATCATAATCTTTTTGTAGATCCGAAAGACATTGCTGATTTTTGTCATCAACATAACTATCGTGTCTGCTTAGATATCTCTCATTCCAAACTAGCTTGTACTTATCACAAAATATCATTCAAAGAATTTCTTCAACAAATTGGACCTTACACTGCTCATTTACACATTGCTGATGCTAAAGGTGTTGATGGGGAAGGTTTACAAATCGGTGAAGGTGAAATTGACTTTTATGCCTTAGCTGAAGATATTGAAAGGTATGCTCCTCAAGCTTCTTTTATTCCTGAAATTTGGCAGGGACATAAAAATGAAGGTGAGGGTTTTTGGATTGCATTGGAAAGGTTAGAACAAAAATTTTAAATTGTCTACATATTCTATTTGAATGAGTAAATTAGGATAATAATATTCATGGATAACAATAAAAATGACTATTTACCGCATTTTCAAGAGTTTCATACGACTTGTGAAATATACCACAAGCTGGTTGAAAAAGAGATGCTCCCATCTGTCTATTGTTCTCTCTACTCGTTCTTGCACTTTGGAATTAGACAGGAATTAAATACAAATCTTTTTTTTCAAAAACAGATTGTAAAATATTTTTTAAACTCACTCTCTCTGGGAAAAGATAACACTAAAAAAATTAGTGATGTAGCCTTTTTGTACGAAAGTTCAAACATTAATTACTTAGGGATACAATCGCAAATATCAAAAATATGTTTAGAGAAAAACATTAGAACAGAAATTCTTCACAATTATAAACAAGACAAATTTGATTATTCCTTTGATAAAATTTCAGAAATTAAAACACCTTACCCTTTAATACCCTATAAAGAACGCAAGAAAATTTATGAACAGTGTAAATTGTTAACTTTTGAACTTAAACAAAAATTTCCTTTTTGTCAGGATATTACCAATGAAGATTTAAATAAAAATTTATTTAGATTCGCGATTTCAATTGAAAGTCTCTCTAATGTTTTTATTTCCATGTTTGAGTCGAGTCAAGTGAAAGTTTTGTTTTTACTTAATTCAATGTCTAGCATAAATGTATCGGCACAATTAGCAGCAAGAAAATTGAAATTAAGGACAGTGTTAGTTCCACATGGGTTCCCACAAAAAAGTCAATACCCTATAAACTCAGATAATATAGTTTCTTTTTGCCCCCATCATGATAGATACCTGCAAACATTATCTTCCAGTCACACAAGTGTTCATGGATTAGGATGGCTCGAACCAAATTGTTTAATTGAGTCTAATCCTTTTTTAAAGGAATTACAAGAAAGGGATAGAAGTTCTAGCAACAAATATAAAATACTAGTTCTTTCTCAACTAACAGGATACAAAGTTCATAAATGTCCATCTTTAGTATCTTTGTTTCCACGACTACTTGAAGAGTTAGCTTTAATATCTGAAATTGATTCAGTTTCTATTCGGTTGCACCCAAATGAATTAAATGATTTTATTCTTGCAACTTTGCTATCTAACATTCATGGATTAAAAATCAATGTTTCTAAAAACCAATCTATTGGACAAGACTTAATTGCTTGTGATGTGGTTATAGCTTTTAGTAGCACTGGGCTTTTATATGCTCCATATCTAGGGTTAAATGGAATTGAAATTAGAAACGAAGAAATTGATTCAGTATGGGGAGAAACTGTTTTACCTAATGAATCAGTTTTACACATTAATAAAGAGAAAGACTGGAGCAAACTCAGAGAACTAATTCTTAGAAAGAATTTTCCGCGAGGAAATGAAGTATTTTACAATTGGAAGGATGAAACTCAATCTTTTGCAACATTTATCTGCGAAACTCTCCATTTGGCATAGAGGAATTATTGAAAATAGAGTTAAACTAGTTACTACGCTGATGAAGTGGTGGGATTTGTCTGAAGAAAAATTGCGGGAAGCGCAATCGTTGATTGCTCAAAAAGACATTCAACTGTTTATACGTTGGTATGAAACCAAGGAACTGACTCCGCCGAATTGTAAATCGCTAAATTGAGTCTTTTGTGCTTTAAGCCTCTACAAGAATTATCTCTACTCTCCACTTAGGCTACATTAGTAGCGATCGCCTAAAATCAATAGCCTATTCTGCGACTGATTTGTTTATCTTTCCTACCCGTGCGGATAATTTACCTTTAGTATTACAAGAAAGCATGGACTATAGTACAGCGATGGTATCGTTTAATATTAGTGGTATACCTAATTTAGTGCGTTCAGGAATTACTGGTTATTTAGCACATTCAGAAAATACACAAGATTTTTGTGATGGAATTGTCCAGTTACTTGAAGATGAACCATTAAGGCAAAAAATGAGCAAAAATTGTCGAGATATAGTCCTTAAAGAATATTCTCTTGATTTACAGGCTCAACAGTATATGCAATTATATCAGAAATTTTTGCAATAAATAATACTCTTAAATTATTAAGTGGTTACTAGCAATTACTTAGGCGATCGCTTGTAGAAGCAATGGGAACTGCTTGCACCAGCACTTGCGCGATCACTCATTATTTAGCATTACTGCATGGGAAGTAGATGTTAACCTAGTGTTTGAGCAAAAAATATCTAACCTATTGCCCTTTGTACCAATTCTCCAAGGTGGAAACAGTGAAAATAACCTCCGTCTTGCAGTAACAGAACTACGGAAAAATGAACAGCTAAAAGACCTAGAGCCGTTATTATCATTCTTTGCTAGTTTTGTTTTAGATATTCCCTTAATTCAACAAATCATGAGGTGGGATATGACAGTGTTAAGAGAGTCACCGTGGTATGAAGAAATTCTTAAGGAAGGATTACAACAAGGGGAAAAAAAAGGACTACAACAAGGACTACAACAAGGACTACAACAAGGGGAGTCGGTCTTGGTTTTGCGTCAACTCACTAGGAGGTTTGGGGAAATAGAATTTTCTATGAGGGAGAAAATCAAGAAGTTACCCACTACTGAGTTAGAGATATTGGGAGAAAGTTTATTGGATTTTTCCCAATTACAAGACCTGATAGACTGGTTAGAAGTTCATTAAACTGCTAACACAGCAGTGATTAGGGGCGGTTAAAGCGATCGCTTCCCTTTGCCTGGGTATGGCAACTGAATATATAATCTGATCATGCCCAGATCCTTGACTTCTCTCAGAAGTTGGGGATCTGAAACTCTAGGGTGGCGGTAATTGAGATATACTTTGTTGATATTGAAAGTGATCGCTAATTGATGAAATCTTAAATTAATAACAGCATGAAATTTATTTACCCCTACCCGGAAAATCAAATAATTAAGCCGTGTTGGGTATAATTACTATGAAAACCGATAAATGGTTTTACGAATTATTTTTGTCCCAACCAGGGATGCTGGCAGAGTTGATGCCAGGAATTGAGAAAAACTGGGAGTTCGTTTATAATGCCCCTGTTGTTAAGGAGAAGGAGTTTCGACTGGATGGAGTCTTTAGACCAGTATCAAATAACCCAATAATACCGATGGTGTTTGCTGAGGCACAAATGCAATCTGATGCAGGATTCTATGGACGGTATTTTTCCCAATTGTTTGTCTATATTAATCAATATACAGTTAAGCAAGACTGGAGGGGACTGTTGATTTTACGCGATCGCAGTCAAGGATTAGGCTGGGAAGTTCCCTACACAGAATTATTAGAAAGACGGGTCACTCAGCTATATTTGAGTGATCTGCGGGAGCAGCAAGAACTAACCCCGAATTTGATGCTCTTACAGTTGTTGGTGACAGAAAAAGACAAAAGTGCCGTAATTGGCAGAAAACTATTGCAGGAAGCGGACACAACAGTTGAGTTTCAAAGGCGATTGAGTTTAATCGAGACTATACTGGCTAATAAGTTCCCTGAGTTAACCAAGGAGATCATCATGAATATGCTAGACATAGAAAATGTGGATATTACCCAATCCCGTTTTTACCAAGAGATTATTGTCGAAGGTCTTCAGGAAGGTCGTCAAAAGGGTCTTCAGGAAGGTCGTCAAAAGGGTCTTCAGGAAGGTGAGGCTAATTTAGTTATTCGTCAATTAAGGCGACAAGTGGGGGAATTACCGGAGAGTCAATCTTCACAAATCAAAAGTTTTCCTATATCAAAGTTGGAGGACTTGGGAGAAGCATTGTTGGATTTTCAGGGTATTCATGATTTGGATGACTGGCTACAAAAATATACTGAATTAAGTTAATTTGAGGGATTTATCTATGCGCTATCGCGCACCCTAGGCGAACTTGTATTGCTTGATAAGCCTTCGTTGAGAGACAATCTTAACTTATGTATTTGTTAGCATTAATTAGCAAAAAAGTATCGGTAGCGGCAATTAAGATATACTTTGTTGATCTTGAAAGCGATCGCTAATTTATGAAATCTCAAATTAGTCCTTGGGGAAATTCTTTGGCCTTGAGAATCCCCAAATATATTGCAGATGAAAATGAAGAAT
>Ga0208858_1000282_pt1 | contig 10435 bp, 7 predicted proteins | sample LakMenEpi16Nov12_FD_150704 | JGI IMG/M metagenome (GOLD analysis project Ga0208858, IMG submission 150704) | Freshwater microbial communities from Lake Mendota, WI - 16NOV2012 deep hole epilimnion (SPAdes) | ecosystem: Environmental > Aquatic > Freshwater > Lake > Epilimnion/Euphotic zone ...
TTGCTTTAAAGGGAAATGGGACCGTTTGGGCTTGGGGTGACAATAGCAGAGGGCAATTAGGTATTGGTAATAATTCGGATAGCCCCATCCCTGTTCTTGTTAATGGGCTCAATAATGTAGTTGCGATTTCGTGTGGTGGCTTTCATAGCATGGCTTTGAAGAGTGATGGCACCGTTTGGACTTGGGGATGGAATCTTTTTGGTCAATTAGGTCATTCGGATTATGTTGATGTCAATAGTCCCGTTCAAGTGCCTTCACTTACAGGAATTGCTGGTATTTCAGCAGGGTGGAATCATTCATTGGTACTAAAAAGCATGGGAGCTGTCATGGCTTTTGGTGATAATGGTAATGGACAACTTGGAATTGGGAATTCAAATTCAAATACTTGTCTACCAACAACCATAGTAGGATTCGGAAATGTTGCCGCGGTAGAAGCAGGAGGATATCACTCGTTGGCACTTAAAAATAACGGTTCTGTCTATGCTTGGGGGGCAAATTCATATGGGCAATTGGGAAATGGTACTAATTCAGATACTAATAGTCCGGTTAATTTGGATTTATTAGTTGATATTATTGCTGTGTCCGGTGCTGGATTGCATTCTTTTGCAATCAAAAGTGATAGCACATTACTGGCTTGGGGAACTAATTTGAATGGTGAACTGGGTTTAGGCACCAACATAAGCAGCAATGTCCCTTTATTAGTATCCACACTTAGTCCTGTTGTTTCCGTTTCAGCTGGTTTTAGTCATTCGCAAGCCTTGGATGCTAACGGCAATTTCTATAATTGGGGGACTAATTCGTTAGGTCAATTAGGTACTGGACAAAATATCGATAGCAATATTCCTGTTACTCCCATTAATCTTTGTGAGCTCTCAAATTTTATAGCAGAATCTGAGCTGGAATCTCTCCTTCACATCTTTCCCAACCCATCATCAGGTATTTTCTTCATAGATGAAAGTTTCCTAAATGAGGCGACTATGGTTTCTATTTTTGATTTTTACGGAACGCTTGTTTACACAGGATCGGCTGATAAGCTAATTGATATTTCCCATATAGCAGGTGGTGTATATGTTTGCCAACTAATGTCTACCCGATTGCATTCGGTTAAGCTTGTTAAATACTAATTGATCATTATTGTATTTTTCGAAAGCGAAATATACCCATTCCAAGAATCCCTAACAATACGGTTGCAAAAACTAAGTGAGCCGTTTGAACTAACCCTGGCATATCAAAGTAGGCCAACATAACGCCTGCAAACAATTCAAATCCAAGAACAATTATGGCATAGCGAATGATGGGTATCTTGTTGTTTTTTTCGTTTCTCCACGCAATAATAACAAGTAGTGCGAGTACCATCCAACTAAAACTACGGTGAATAAAAAAGGCCATTCCAAAATGATCACTCCATGTTTCACGCCCCAATCCAGACTTGCTTAGTGCATCAATATACTCTCGAACCTGGGTTCCCAAAAACATTTGATAAAAGCTAATTCCGAAAATAAACCACCAAATGTAGAAATCCATTTTAGGAAGTGGAATCTTTTGCACTTCTCTGGGCTTCAAACGATAGATAATATATAACTGAATTAGCAAAATGACTAATGCCAGAAATAAATGGATGGTAATTGTCCAGGGCAATAAATTCGTTGCGACTACAATAGAACCAAACCATGCTTCAATTCCGATTAGGATTACATTTAGTGCTGAGAGCCAAATTAATGGTGACTTCCTATAATATAGGAGGAACCACCCAAATCCAAAAAGAAGCATATTGCCGCCTAAAAATCCCAATAAACGATTGATGTATTCAACCCATGTTTTCCGTGCGTTGAATGATTCCTCTTTATAAATATCAGGATCACTGCTTAGCTTAGTGGCAGTATTTTCCATGCCTATTGTTTGAAGGAGACGATTGAATTTTTCTACTTTTTTGGTTCGTTTGGCGAGAAAAATTTCCTTGTAATTATCAGGCAACTCTTTTGCTGAGGTAGGTGGAATCCAACTCCCAAAACATTTTGGCCAATCAGGACAGCCCATTCCACTGCCGGAAATACGAACAAAACTTCCTGCTGTAATAATGAGATAGATAAGGATTAAGGCACACCAATTAAATCGAACGAAGGCTAAGGAAAATTGCATGTGCAAAATTAACTTTTTGACATAAAAAAAGGGGCAGAAGCCCCTTTATATTTTAAGAAATTTTTTGTTACTCAACAACTAATTTTTTGCTTGAAATTTCTCCACCAATGTTAATTTTTACTAGGTAAACACCAGCATTAAGTTGATTTGTATTCATCTCAACAGTTGATAAGCCTAGCCAGTTTGAATAAGTAGCAGCTTTAAGCAAGTTTCCATTAAGATCGAATAGCTCAATAGAGACATCGTTCGCTTCTTCTAAAGTTATGGCAATGGTCGCTTTATCAGAGGCAGGATTTGGATAAATTTGAATTGCAGCATCTATCTGATTAGGCAATGCATCAAATATTCCTGCCGAAGTTCCATTTTCGTAGCCATTTGTAACAGCTTCCGTTATGGTAGCGGTTCCTGCATTATCAATTCTACCATTAGGGCTCATGATCATTCCAATGATATTGATTTCATTTTCATCCCAAGTTGATGGTAGGGTAAAGCTAAAGTTAACAATGTGATTTTCTCCTGCGTTAACGACTGCTGGAAATGCTCCAGTAAATCCAGTGAAACTTGGAGCAATAACTCGCGCAACATGGTCATATACCATTTGAGACGCTGGTACAGGATTTGGTAACGATTGATATCCGCCCATCACGCCATTTGAACCTCCTGCATAAGCATTCGATTGATTGTAAGCAGAACCTACACCGGTTACGGCATCCTCAGTTAATACACAAGCCATAGTGTAGCTGCTTGTAGCAGGTAAAGCGAATGTTGCTTTAACAGATACATTTAAGATTCGAGTGCTTGCATCCCATGTAGCGCCATTAATTAATGTAGCCACTGGAGGTGTTTGTAATCGAGCAAAAAAGTCTGGTGTCATTCCTGAAGGATCCACATCACTACCTCTATCAACTAAAGCACTTGGATACCCAGAGATAAAAGCGCCAATTCCTGCATCATAATCTGTTACAGTCATTACATCACCATTGTGAACAGCAATTCCTGCCCAAAATCCATCATAATCTGTTGCAAATTTATCCATAAAAACAGCTCCTCTTGGACACCATTGGCACCAAGTTCCTGTTCCTTCTTCGCTTACAACCATTTTACCTGCAGCTGGAACAACTGGATTGATACTTTGCGTCATTACATTGTCACTTATATCATTGTCAACTCCACCGTTTATATCGTAAACTGTTGCCACTACATTTTGACTTCCCGCTATCAATAGCATGGAAGGCATAGTAACATTGTATGTTGCTAAACTTGCCAGGTTAACACCAGTAATATTTTGAGTATAGGTTGTTCCATTGTAAGTAACATCCACTTTAAATGAGGTAATGGCAGTAACACCAGCATTTTTTATGGAAACAGATGGGGTAACATTTTGACCAGCAATATTTCCACCAACATTTAATTGAGAAACCATTGCATTCAAATTTTGAAGCGTATAGGTTTGGTGATCAAAACTTACATCATCAACATAGAATTGAGAATTTTGAGTAGGAAAAAAGTCAGTAGATGCTACTGTATTTATCCCATTTGTCCAAGTTCCAATCAATACGCCATCGATATAAGCCTTCCATACTTGTAAGGTTAAGTTGGCTACAATTTTTAATTCAAACCATGTGGCTTGAGGATAATTGGTTGAAACTAAATTTGAAGTGATACCATCATCAATAGTTAAGCTTCCTGCGTTTAAATTCACATTTAATGCCCATAAATTCCCAATGGTTACTGCCCCTTGAATATTGTAGTAGGCTTTTTTACCTGTATTCACATAAAGTTTATTTTGCAGTGTGAAAATTCCAGAATTGTATAATTGTCCAAACTTTAGCACAACATCTTGAGGTCCTCCATTAGCCGCAGTGGATGAGAAATAGATTGAATGTGGATTTGAACTAGATTGAGCGGCAGTGATGGTTGCATCTTCGGCGCCACCTTCGGTTCCAGACCAAGTAGACCATGTTAATGATTGAGGTCCTAAATAAGAACCAACGGTATACGAATCAAAATTATCAGAAAATAGTTGTCCAAAATTGAAAAAGCTTATTGAAAAAGCGAATGAGAGTAAAAGTATTTTTTTCATAATTAATAGTTATAAATTGTTAGGTGGGTAAAGTTAAGGTAAAGTTAAGGAAAAGAATAACATTTCATTATAGAAAATTAATCCTGTTAAAACGGACAAGATAAATCCAAACCTTATCTTTAAAAGCTTATTCATTGCTTTATTAGATGCTAGTCATATTTTTTTTTCATTAAAAAAATTAGCTAGAAAAAAGTCAGTAATCACCCTGTTTGGTAATTTCTTCAACTCATTTTTATAATTTTTTAATCAATCGTAAACAATTATTATTAAATTCGGCTCACACAAATTAATAAAATCATGGAAAATAAAGTAGACAATTCGAATAAAATTGAAATGAAATTTGGACATCCAAAAGGACTTTGGTTCATGTTCGGAACAGAAATGTGGGAGCGTTTCGGTTATTATTTAATGTTAGGGATATTTTCCTTATATATGATTGATGGCTGGAATAACGGAGGAATGGGATTTTCTGATGGAACAAAATCAGACATCTATGGCACCTATCTTGGCTTAGTTTATTTAACGCCTTTTATTGGTGGCTTACTTGCTGACCGACTTTTAGGATACAGAAGGTCTATTATCCTTGGTGGTTTGATGATGGCAGCTGGTTACTTTTTATTATCCATGCATTCGACCACCTCTTTTTACATTGCTTTACTTTTGATTATTTTAGGAAATGGTTTTTTCAAACCAAACATTTCAACCTTGGTTGGAAGTTTATACAGTGAAGATTCTTTAAAAGACAAAAAAGATGCTGGATTTAACATCTTTTATATGGGAATCAACATTGGGGCTTTCATTTGTAATTTTGTAGCCGCTTACATGCGAATTAACTATGGTTGGGGAGCCGCTTTTGCTGCTGCAGGTGTGGGGATGCTAGTAGGAGTTATCATCTTTATTTTAGGAAATCGTCACATTAAAGCGTACGATGTTGTTAAACCACTTCAAGATGGCGATATGTCAACTGGAAAAATTTTAGGTTTAACAGTTTTGCCAATGTTTCTTTTTGGAACAATAGGATACATGCTTCCTGGTAATTTCTTAGGGTCTGATACGAATGATGCCTTTATTATTGGTTGTCTTCCAGTGATTGGATTCTTTATCTACTTGGCTTTCAAATCTGAAGCGAAGGAAAGCCGGGCAATTAAAGCACTTTTAGCTGTATTTACTTGTGTGATTTTGTTTTTTGCAATCTTTCATCAAAATGGAGATGCACTTACTATTTGGGCTGAAGACCATACCGATAGAGAAATGTCGGCAGGCGTGGCAGGTGTTGCAGATAAAGTAGGAATGGCTCAACTTGTTGTTAATAATGATTTGGTTTCGTCTGATGATAAAACTTTTAATGACTCAATTGGTAAATTACAAAAAGTTGCCGATGCGATGCCTAAAACAACAAAGGAGGAATTAGAGGCTAAATCTTCCTATAACATGAATATTGAACTACAAAAGAAATCTCGGATGTATTTTAGTAATCTTGAAAAGGATAAAATTCCTGCAAAAGGAAAAGACTTAAAACTCTATTCCACTGAATTATACCAATCTATCAATCCTTTTTGGGTTGTTTTACTAACGCCTGTAATGGTTGGTATATGGGGTTTCTTCAGAAGAAGAAAAAGAGAACCAAGTACGCCTACGAAAATTTTCATTGGATTAATCATTACTGCATTGTCTGCATTAGTAATGGTAGGTGCCGTATTTGCTACAAACAATATGGACATGAAAGCGAGTTCTATGTGGTTGATTGCATCGTATGGCGTGATTACCATTGGTGAATTGTGTTTGTCCCCAATGGGTCTTTCATTGGTTTCCAAATTAAGTCCGCCGAGAATAACAGCCTTAATGATGGGTGGATTTTTCTTAGCCATTTCAGTTGGAAATAAACTTTCAGGGATGCTTTCAAGTTTATGGGAAACTACCCCTCAAAAAGAAAATTTCTTTTATCTCAACTTTGGTTTGGTAATGGCTGCTGCGCTTATTTTATTGGCTATGCTGCGTTGGTTAAACCGTGTAATGAAAGAAAATAATGTTCTTTAATGGCAAATAAGACAGAAATTACCCTCGAACAAATTCAAGATTTTAAAGGCAAATACCCCAAGCAATTGTGGTATTTGTTTTTTATAGAAATGTGGGAACGCTTTTGTTTCTATGGAAATCGTGGAATGCTTACCATTTTTATGGTAGATGTCTTATTGTTAAGTGATAAGAATGCTAATCTACAATATGGTGCCATTCAAGCTTTCGTTTATGCCTTTACTTTCATTGGTGGTTTGTTTGCCGATAAAATTTTAGGTTTCCAGAAATCGTTGCTTTGGGGTGGAATTTTGATGATATCAGGAAGCGTTGTTTTGGGTATTTCAGCGGAACATTATTTTTATTATGGCATCTGCTTACTTATTATTGGCACAGGTTTTTTCAAGCCAAATATTTCCACCATGGTGGGTGAGTTGTACAAAGAAGGTGATGTGCGTCGAGATGCCGGTTTCGGTTTGTTTTATGCGGGAATTAATGTTGGGGCGCTGCTCGGTGGTGCCATTTGTGTTTATGTAGGGAAAATGTATACCTGGGATCTAGCTTTTTTACTTTCTGGTGGTTTTATGATTGTTGGTTTGATTACCTTTCTTGTTACCAAGGCAAATCTTGGTCCTATCGGATTGGCGCCAATACCAGCAAATCCAACAAGTGCTAAAAGAAATCAATGGATGGTTTATGCAGGGTCAATCTTAATTCTCCCGGGTATTTACCTGATGATAACCAATACGCATTACACGGACATTTTTATGTACATCATAGGTCCTGCCACACTAATGTATTTGATGTATGAAATGCTTAAGTTGGGATGGCAAGAAAATAAAAAGATGCTTGCAGCCCTCGTATTTATTCTCCTATCTATTCTTTTCTGGGCTTTCTTCGAACAAAGTGGCGGTTCTTTAAGTTTATTCGCAAAAGATAACCTGAACTCGGATCTTCTCTCTTTAAAAATCGATCCAAATGTGATAAATAATTCATCCAATTCCTTGTTTGTTATTCTGTTTAGTCCGCTGATCGGCTTGCTGTGGATTTGGTTGAAGCGCAAGAAAATTGAACCCAATTATTTTGTAAAATTCGGCTTGGCATTTCTATTTCTTGGAGGTGCTTTCTATGTTTTTTATGTTAATCGATTTTTTGCGGGTGCGGATGGTAAAACATCACTGCTGGTTTTTACAGCTGCCTATTTTGTAATATCCATTGCTGAATTGTTTCTTTCGCCGATTGGCCTTTCCCTCATGACAAAACTTTCTCCCAAGAAACTTTGGGGTGTGATGATGGGCTTGTGGTTTTTAGCGAGCGCTTATGGACAATATGTTGCCGGAATTCTGGGGGCAGGCATGGCATCACCAGATAAAAACGCAAGTGCTACTGTGAAACTAAATCTATACACAGAAGGATATCATCAATTAGCGATCTACGGAATTATTACAGGAGTAGTGGTGATTATTTTAGCGCCTTTCCTAAAGAAATTGATGAGAGGAGTTGATTAATTATATATTCAAAAATTTTAAGGAATTATATTTTTTGAGTATTCGCAGTCGCACCAATAAAATATTGTAATGTTAAAAACCAATAGTTTTTTTAATCTAGAATTATTTAGTGACTATCAGCGTCCCTCACGGCGTACATTTTCGGCCTTGAATTTAATGGTTTTTGCTATTGCAATGAAACTGTTAATTTTTAAAATTTCTATAAGAACATTTTTGAAAAATATAAGTTTCAGAAAGGAGTGAAAATTGTTCGCAACGAGTTATAAGTAGTTCTAAAATAAGAATATGCGAACAAAAGAGAAATTCAGAGCCTTGATTTTTTCGTTCTTTTGTATCAAGACAAAAGGACAAAGAAAATAAGGTCCGATTTTTATCGGACAAAAGAATAATCAGCGCCTTGACTTTTGTTTCGCTGCTACTTCTTGGTGTTTTTTTTTGTCAATAAAAAAAGAAATGAAAATAGAATAATTTCTCAAATTGAGCTAATTGTTCGCGTTATGAATTTGATTAGGATTTTGATTGCTGGCACAAAAGTGTGTACTCAAATTATAATCTATACTTCTTAAAAAAAGCATCCCAATTCCAAAGATAGTTCCCCATAATTTCATCCATTCTTTTTAAGAATAGTGGATTTGGAACTTGCATACGCTTGAAATATTCGTCTTGGAAATCATTCAAATTGTATTTGTAAAAGACGGCCTTCGACATACCATAAATCATGTTTTTTGATGGCATGTTAATTCTATTAATAAAACTTCTATAGTCTTTAATTATGTTTCGGATATCCAATTCGGATAGTTCGTAAATCGTCGCTAACTTTTGGTAGATTAATTTCTCAACTCGCTCAGCTTGACTACTTTCAAAGGTGCTCTCAAGTAATGAAATATTGCCTGAAATCACAATTAAAGCGAATTCATTATTGTTTGTCAAATCAATCTTAGGTGATTCAACAAAAGCAGGATCTTCATTGATCCATTGAGCAATAACGCTAAATCCATTGTCAACAGAATCATATAGCGCATTTATGAAAATGTTGGCAACTTGATTGTCACTTAATTTTTTCTTTATAAATGTTCCAAACATAAAATATGTATTTCTATTGGCTTTCTACAAAGTTAATATTCGCCTAACATCAAATTTTATTTATTTTAAGGGGTTTTCAACGTAGTTTTCAACAGAATTGATATTTATTGGCATTATATTCATAAATTTGCCCAAAAATTATTTTAATGAAAGGAATTATTAAAACAGTTAAGGGGGATATGCTTGTCTCTTTTTATACCAAAGACGCTCCAAAAACAGTTGCTAATTTTATTAAATTAGCACAGGAAGGCTATTATGATGGTTTGACATTTCACCGTGTCCTAAACGATTTTGTTATTCAAGGTGGTTGTCCAAATTCTCGATCTGGAGCTAATGGTATGCCAGGAACAGGCGGACCTGGATATCAAATTGACTGTGAATTAACTGGCGAAAATCAATATCATGATCGTGGGGTATTATCTATGGCTCACGCTGGACGAAATACCGGTGGATCTCAATTTTTTGTTTGTCATTCAAGAAATAACACCTCTCATTTAGATGGTGTTCATACCTGTTTCGCAAAAGTGATAGATGGAACGGATGTCATTGATGCTATTAATCAAGGTGATTTAATCGAATCTATTGAGATTTTAGAAGATTAATATTTCGGTTCATAAGTTGTCATTATTTAGCTAGCTGATAAGAAGTCTGCTAATGATTTTATGATTTAGTGTTTTCTACCAAATATTTCCAAATCACCACCATTCCAAAGGTGTCTCTTTCGCAGTATTTTAGTAAATGCTTTCTAGTTTCATTGAATTCACCCTCGAAGGTATTATTAATCATATTCAAAAATATATTACTTGCATCACCTCCATTGGAGATTTCTAGATCCTTATAACTAAATGCTGGCGAAATAGCGGGCAAAACAGCTTTTATTGATGCAGAACCACCCATTTCCGGTTGATAATGCCATCCATTTCTAAATGGAACCAAAAGATCTACAAAACGGCTAATTAAATCTTCAATAAATATTTGTTCTTCAGGGAATGCAATGGCTAATTCCTTAAGTCTACTTATTTCAAAAGTGGCATTATAGGCAACAATAGACCCAGTTGCTCCAAAGTCAAGTTTCATTTGTTCTATCAATTTTTTTCTTGGGTCAATTGACGTGCTATTAAAATCTTTTGGCTCTGCTAAAAATTCTTTATGAATAAATTCATCACCAACTTGTTCTAAAATATGTAAGGAATATTGAAATGGAACTTGCTGAAAAGGTCTTGTTCCGTCCAATATCGGCAATGCTGGAAAAATCGTTTCAAAATCAAAAAAATACAGTGGGAATTCCCAGGTAGTTAAAAATTCAGTTATGTTTGATTTGTCAAAGTGACTAGTGGTATTTTTTTGACCATTTACTTGTAAGTTTTGCCTATGGTTGAGGGGAGTATTTTCAGGTATGTCAATTATTTTAAATATTCCTTGTTGGTATAAATTCCAATCTAATCCTCTAGGACTGTAAAGTGAAAAAACAGATTGTTCTGGGATGTGTTTCCAACAATGGTGTTTGTAATCACAGCTGAATGGCGCGCTACAATGTTTCCCAATTTCAACGACAGGTTCTGTTTCACTGGAAATAATACTTTTTAGTTCTTCTAAATTGTTTGTTACC
>Ga0208858_1000283_pt1 | contig 10428 bp, 12 predicted proteins | sample LakMenEpi16Nov12_FD_150704 | JGI IMG/M metagenome (GOLD analysis project Ga0208858, IMG submission 150704) | Freshwater microbial communities from Lake Mendota, WI - 16NOV2012 deep hole epilimnion (SPAdes) | ecosystem: Environmental > Aquatic > Freshwater > Lake > Epilimnion/Euphotic zone ...
TTCGCGACGGCGCAGACGACGGACGCCCTCCCTGTTGTGCGCCTCACGATCGACCCGGTCGGCGTTGCATCGTTCGCCGGTCCCGTCCGAGCGACCGGCACAGCCGCGACGGCTCCGGCATTCACTGGGAGTGACACCGACACCGGCATGTACTTCCCGGCTAACAACCAGGTGCGCTTTTCGACAAACGGAACCGTTGCGGTTGCCGTTGACGCAACGCAGAACGTCGGTGTCCAAAACGCAAGCCCAAGCTATCCGCTACACGTTGGCGGCGGCAACAACACGGGCATCGTTACGACGGGACCTGCGGCCTATGTTGCAACCAACGGCGCAACGTCCATCGTTGTTCGCGATGCAACCAACGGGATCGAGTCGTTTTTGTATTGCGGCTCGTCTGTCGTGCTTGCTGGCGCGGCGTCCAACCATCCGTATCAAATTCGGACCAACAACAACACGCGAATCACGATTAGCGCCGCAGGCGACACGTCGATCGCCAACACGCTGTCCTTCAACTCCGGCTACGGTTCCGCCGCCGTGGCCTACGGCACGCGCGCGTGGGTGAATTTCAACGGGACTGGCGTTGTAGCGATCCGAGGCTCTGGGAACGTGTCCACGATTACCGATCTAGGGGTCGGCAGCTATTCGGTCAATTTTACGACAGCAATGCCAGACGTAAACTATTCTGCGCACGCGACTGTTGGATATGATGGTACGGTCGGTTCAGGCATTTTCGCAAGCGTTGACCGAAACTCCGCAGTGGCCGCCGTTGGCTCGGTAAGGGTGTACCTGTTCAGCACGGCGTTCGCCGTCGCGGATAGCACCATGGTTTTTGTTTCGGTGACGAGGTGACAAATGGATAAGGCAGTAATTTACCAGCACGAGGGCGGCGTAGCTGTCCTTTACCCGACCCCCGAGGCCCTCGCCTCGTGGACCATCGAGCAAATCGCGGAAAAAGACGTGCCGCACGGCCGCCCGTTCAAGATCGTGGACGTGACCGACATCCCGGTTGACCGCACCTTCCGCAACGCCTGGGAGGTTGACGCCTCCGCGTTGACCGATGGCGTCGGCGCAGAGTCGAACGAATTCCCCAAGCCTCCCGAGCCCGCCACGCCCGTGGAGCCTGAGCCCGCGCAAGCCGACGAGGTGCAATCGTGATCAGCGTCAACATGCCCAAGGCGAAGACCATCGCGCACACCATGCGTCGCGCCGCCCGAGAAGCAGAATTCGCGCCGCATGATGCGGTCATCGCGCGCCGCATCCCCGGCTCCGACGACGTGGCCGCAGAGGCCGCGCGCCAATCCATCCGCCAGAAGTACGCGCTCATCCAGGACGCCATCGAGGTGGCGACCGACGTGGACGCGCTCAAGACCGTCGTTGACCAATTCGGAGCGCCATGAACCCCGAGCAGGCCTTCAAGAATTTGTGCATCGTCGCCAATCGCGCCCAAAAGGCGGGCCTGCTGGAGCTGGCTGAGGCGGTGGGCGTGGCTGAAAGCATTGAGCTACTCGGCAAAACGCTGAACGTGCAGGCAGAGCCGACGCTTGAACCCGCTCCGGCGAACGAGTGATGGCAGCCACGAAGGCCGCGATGAAGTGCAACGCGCCGAAGCGCACTCCTGGTCACCCGAAGAAATCGCACGTCGTCAAGGCGTGCGAGGGTGGCAAGGAGAAGCTGATTCGGTTCGGTCAGCAGGGCGTCAGCGGCTCGCCTCCGAAGAAGGACGAGAGCGAAGCCGACAAGAAGCGCCGCGCGTCCTTCAAGGCTCGCCACGCGAAGAACATCGCTAAGGGCAAGATGAGTGCGGCCCACTGGGCCGACAAGGTGAAGTGGTAACGATGGCCGCGATCCCCCTCCTCGCAGGAATCTACACGACGACGACGCCCGACTTCCGGACGGCGTACCCGGTCAACATGGTGCCCGTGCCGAAGGCGACGGGCATCAGCGAGGCGTACCTGCGCCCCGGCGACGGCATCGTGAGCGACGGCACTGGCCCTGGCGTCGATCGCGGCGGCATCAACTGGGATGGCTCGCTCTATCGCGTCATGGGCACGAGGCTCGTGCGCATCGACCCGCTCGGAGTCGTGCAAGACATCGGCGACGTTGGCCCCGGCGGTCTCGTCACGTTCGACTACTCCTTCGACCGCCTTGCGATCGCTAGCGGCGGTCGGCTCTACTACCTCACAGGCTCATCGCTCGCGCAGGTCACCGACCCGGACCTTGGCACCGTCGTCGACTTCTGTTGGGTCGACGGCTACTTCATGACGACGGACGGCGAGTTCCTCATCGTCACCGAGCTGAACGATCCGTTCGTCGTCAGCCCGCTCAAGTACGCGAGCAGCGAGGCCGACCCCGACCCCATCGTGGCGCTCGTGAAGGTGCGCAACGAAGTCACCGCGCTCAACCGCTACACGATCGAAGTCTTCGACAACGTGGGCGGCGTCGGCTTCCCGTTCCAACGCATCGAGGGCGCGCAGATCATGAAGGGCTGCGTCGGCACCTTCGCCTGTTGCGCCTACCAGGAAGCGATCGCGTTCCTCGGTGGCGGGCGCAACGAAGCGCCTGCAATCTACCTCGGCGGCAACGCGCAGGCGAACAAGCTCTCGACGCAAGAGATCGACGAGATTCTTGCAACCTACACGGAAGCGCAGCTCGCAGGCGTGAAGCTCGAAGCGCGCAACGATCGGGCGCACACGTTCCTCTACGTGCATCTCCCCGACCGCACGCTTGTCTTTGACGGCGAGGCGTCGAAGGCCCTTGGGACGCAAGTCTGGTTCGTGCTCACGAGCGCCGTTCAAGGCTTCTCGACGTACCGCGCGCGTAACTTCGTGTGGGCTTACGACCGCTGGTGCGTCGGCGACCCGTCGAGCGCAGCGTTCGGGCGCTTCGCGCAGACGGTCTCGACGCACTGGGGCGAGCGCGTGCGGTGGGAATTGACGACGCCGATTTTCTTCAACGAATCCGCAGGGGCCATCTTCAACGAGCTGGAGCTGATCGCGCTCCCTGGCTCAGTGCCCTTCGGCACCGACCCGATCATCTCGACGAGCTACAGCCTCGACGGCCTCACGTGGTCGGTCGACCACACGGTGCGCGTCGGCGCCTTCGGTGCTCGGCAACATCGCATCGCTTGGCGTCGCCAAGGCTCGATGCGGCGCTTTCGCATTCAGCGCTTCCGTGGCGATTCGTGGGCGCATCTGCCCATCGCGCGCCTCGAAGCCGCCCTCGAACCGCTGGCCTGGTGATGACGATTCGACGCCTTGGCCTCACCCGCGATCAGCTCGCAAAGTTCCTCGTCGAGCACGAGCAGATCCGTCAATTCGAGCTCCTCTTCTCGACGGTCGACGAGATTCAGACGACGGGCCTCGACGCGGTGACGTTCGACGCCGGTGCGGCGCTCGCAGGCGTCAACAAACTGGCCGGTGTCGTCGCGCAGTTGGCCCAAGACGGGGCGATCGAGGCATCGAACGCACTCGCTATCGCCCAGGCTGCCGAACGCGCGTTAAACGCCGTTTCCGAGCTGGCGATGGTCGGGGCGACGCTGCCGCCGACGCCGCCGCTGAAGCGCAAGGGGCTCGGGACGTTCAGCTCGAACGTCGACCAGGTGGCCCTGCTGCCGAACGTGGCTTATCCCGTCACCTTCGACACGGTGGACGTAGAGCGCGGCGTCTGGCGCGACGCGGTAAACACCTCGCGCATCTACGTCGCCGACGGCAACTTCTACAACTTCCAGTTTTCCGCGCAGCTCGACAACACGGCACCGAACGCGCGCATCATGTGGATTTGGCCGCGCATCTCCGGCGTCGACGTGCCCGACTCGGCCTCTCAGGTGCGGATTCAGGGTAACGACGCGGAGCTGGTCGCGGCCTGGAACTGGGTGCTAGAGCTGAAGCCTGGCGACTACTTTGAGCTGGTGTACGCCGTCAACAACGTGTCGGTCCGCATGGAGCACTTCCCAGCGGCGGGCGTTGTCCCTGAGATTCCTTCCGTTATCCTGACCGTAACCAACGACATTTGAGGCGCGCATGGCCGTCACTCCCTCGCAGATCATCGCCCCCGGCTTCGTGCCGAACGTGAAGGGCACCGCGTACACGTCGAACGCCGCGAAGACGCGCATCGACTACATGGCCTTCACGAACGAGAACACGGCGAACGTGACGCTCTCCGTGTGGCTTGGCCCTGCTAGCGCGTCGCCGCGCATCAAGGACAAGACCATTCTTCCGGGCGAAACGTACCTCTGCCCCGAGGTCATCGGCGCGCTGCTCATGCCCGGCGAGGTCGTGCAGTACTCGTGCAGCGTCGCAGGCGTGCTCTACGGTTCCGCGAATGGAGTGCAATTCACATGATGATGCTCGGAATCCCCGTCGAAAAGCCGTTCCCATCGACCAGCGAGAACAAGAAAAACACGCTCATGGTCATCCAAGACTGGCAGCTCGGTCCCGAGCAGCCATCGAACGAGCGCGGCGCAAACGGCGAGTACTGGCGCGCACTCGCGAAGACGATGCAAGTCGACGAGGCCGAAGCGCGCCGTCGTCGCTGCTCCAACTGCGAGTACTACGACAACACGCCGGGGACGCAGCTCAAGATGGAGCGCATCCCTTGGAACTCGTTCGATGTCGGCGCGGGCTTCCGTGGCTTCTGCACGAAGTTCTCGTTCGTCTGCCACGACCTGCGCAGCTGCCAGGCGTGGGAAGAGAAGGAATTTGAGGGCGATTGATGACGCTTGCAGAGGCCCGAGCGAACGACGACGCGCAGAAGATTGAGCAGCTCGAAGGAGCTGCGCTCAACCTTCCGCAAGTCGATTGCAGCGAGGAGCACTTCTTCGCGCCTGGCCTCTACATCCGTCAGATCACGATCCCCGCAGGCGTCCTCGTCGTCGGTCACGAGCACAAGACCGAGCACGTCAACATCATGTTGAAGGGCCGCGTGACTATCGCGACGGCGGAAGGCGTCGCAACGCTCGTTGCCCCAATGACGTTCATCGCACCGCCTGGGCGCAAAGTGGCCATCGCGCATGACGAAACCGTCTGGCAGAACGTGCACGCCACCGAAGAGCGCGACCTCGCGAAGATTGAGGATGCATTCATCCGCAAAAGCGAAACGTGGCAAGCGCACAACGAGGCGGCTGCGCTAGTAGATAAGCTGCGAGAGCACGCGCTCTCTGATAGGGGTGTTCCATGAGTTGGGTTGCAACAGCGGTCATCGGCGGGTCGGTTATCTCCGGGGTCGGCGGCTACATGGCGCAGAAGAGCGCCGCCGAGGAAGCGTCGGGCGCGCAGCGCGAAGCGTCGCAGGCTGCGATCGCCGAACAGCGTCGCCAGCAGGCCGAGATGGAGCGTCTCCTTGCACCCTACATGCAAGCGGGTCAGGGCGCGCTCACCGCGCAGCAGAACCTGCTCGGCCTCGGTGGACCCGAGGCGCAGCAAGCGGCGATCGCGCAGCTTGAATCGTCGCCGCAGTTCCAGGCGATGGTGCAGCAGGGCGAAGAAGCCATCTTGCAGAATGCAAGCGCGACGGGCGGACTTCGCGGCGGCAACACGCAGGCGGCGCTTGCGCAGTTCCGCCCCGCGATGCTCTCGCAGCTGATTCAGCAGCAGATGGCGCAGCTCGGCGGGCTCTCGGCGATGGGCCAGCAGGGCGCGCTTGGCGCAGCAGGCTACGGGCAGCAAGGCACGCAGGGCGTCATGGGTCAGCTTGGCGCTATGGGGCAAGCGCAGGCCGGTGCAGCGATGGCGCAGGGGCAGGGAATGGCGAACCTCTTCGGCGGCGTCGGTGGCGCACTCGGCACGCTCGGCGGGCTCGGGGCGATGGGTCGCGGGCCGTTCGGCGGTGCGCCATCTCCTACGCCTGGGGGCGCGCCTGCTGGTGGCGGAGTGAGTCAGTCCGCAGCTAACGCTTACAATTCGATGACCGAAGCGCAGCGCAACCTCGCATTTCCAGGGGCATGATCATGGCGCAACCGTTCGACTTTACACTTCAGCTCCCAGATCCGACGAGCGCCGTAACCGGCGGCCTTCAGCAAGGCATCCAGCTCGGCGGCATGATGGAGCGCGCCGACCTCATGGCGGCGCAGAAGCAGCAAACGCTTCTTGAAAACCAGGCGCTTCAGGCGAAGGCGCAGCGCGCTCGTGAGTTTCAGGGCGAGCTCGGCAAGCTCGGCGCAGAGGGCTTTTCGTCCAAGAGCCTTAACGAGCTCATGGTGAAATACCCGGAGGCCGTCGAGCAGCTTAAGACGCCGTTCGCGAATCTCAGCACGCAGGAGCGCGAGGCGAAGGTCTCAGAGATTCAGCCAATCGTCGCCGCAATCAACGCGGGCGATCGCATCACCGCTGGCGAGCTACTCAACAGCCAAGTGACAGCGCTCCGCAACGCGGGCAAGACGCGCGAGGCCGACGCAGCCGACGTGCAGAAGAACCTCGTCCTCTACGGCGACCTCAACGCAGCGCAGACGAGCCTCAACACGGCGGTTGCGATGGCGATGGGGCCGGAGAAGTACAACGAAACTTTCGTCAAGCTCGAAGACCAGCGACGAGACCGGATGCTCGAAGATTCGACGAATCTGAAGGCGTACTCGGACGCAAAGATCGCGGAGGCAAAGGCGAAGTTCGCCGAGCTTCGCGAACAACTCGAAGTCGACAAGCTGAAGCCGAAGCCCATCGGCGCAGGCGGCGTCGCCGCGAAGCCAGCGCTCTCGCTGAAAGATCAGATCGGCGTCGAGGGCAAGCTGCGCGACAACTTCAACGACGCCATGAAGCCGATCACGGAGATGCGTCGTTCGTACGACCGCCTAAACTCAGCACAGGACGACGCCGCTGGCGACCTTGCGCTGATCTTCAACTACATGAAGATGCTCGACCCTGGCTCTGCGGTGCGAGAGAGCGAGTTCGCAAACGCGCAGAACGCGGCGGGTGTCCCCGACCAGATTCGCAATCAGTGGAACAAGTTGAAGAGCGGCGAACGGCTGAACCCTGAACAGCGCACGTCTTTCCGTTCGCAGGGCGCAAAGATTTACGAAGGATACAAGAAAGAGGGCTCGCGCATTCGTACGCAGTACACGACCGAAGCGAAGCGTCTTAACCTCGAACCGTCTGCCATCTTCCTGTCTGCGCCAGAAGAGGAGCAGCCGCAGCAGGCAGCAGCGCAAGCAGGCCCGCAAGTCTCGAAGGCTCCGCCGCAGGTTTCGCAGGCGGCTCCGGCGATGATGCCGTCGATGTCGCTCGGTGATGGGTTCACGTTCAAGGGTCGACGCTGATGGCCACTTACGAAGTGCAAGCCCCCGACGGGTCGATTCTGGAGCTCGAAGGCCCCGACAACGCGACGCCTGAGCAAATCGGTGCGGCGGCAAAGAGGGCCTACGCGGCGCAAGCAAAGACTCCGCGCGCCGCCGCTCCCGCCGCAGCGCCTCCGACCAAATTCGAGCAAGCGCGCGAATCCTACACGAAGTACGGCGGCGGACCCGCCGCGCCCGTCGGCATCGAGCCGACCTACGCAACGCCGCGCGCAGGCACGCCTACGGGGCTTCCCGAGGGCGCAGGGCAGGTCGTAGAGCCTGAGACGACGCTCGCGGGCATTGGTGGCGCAATCTCGCGCGGCATCGCCCCTGCTGCCGTCCTGGCGGGCGCGGGCGCGCTTGCGGCACCGCTCGTCGGGGTTGCTGCACCTGTTGGCGCAGCGCTTGGCGGCGGCGCTCTCCTAGCGTCGAAGGTGCTCGGCGTCGATCAGCCGTTCGTCGAGAAGCTGAACGAACTCATGACGCGCGCAGGCGTCGCAGAGCCAACCACGGCGATCGAGCGGCTCTTTCAGTCGGCGGCTGGCAGCGCGGCAGACGTGGCTACCGGCGTCGGCGCAGGCCAGGCGCTCATGAAGAGCGCCGCCCCGGTTGCGCAGGCTGCTGGTGCGATGCTCGCCGAACAGCCAGCGACGCAGCTTGCGGGCGGCGTTGGCTCCGGCCTCGCGGCGCAGGCGGCATCCGAACTAGGACTCGGGGCCGCCGGCCAGGCTGCTGCGGCGCTCATCGGCGGCATGGCTGGCTCCCGAGCCGCACGCACGCAAGTCATTCCGGCAGCGCAGGCGAGCGCAGCCGAGCGCGCCCTCGTGACCGAAGCCGAGAAGGCCGGCATCCCTCTGATGACAAGCGACGTTGCGCCGCCGCGCACGTTCGTTGGCAAGGCTGCGCAGTCGCTCGGCGAGCGCGTGCCTGTTGTCGGCACTGGCCCCGTGCGTCAAGCGCAGCAGGAAGCGCGCATCAGCGCAGTGCGTGACGTTCTCAACGACTTTGGAGCAAGCTCCGCTGCGCAGGCATCCGATGCGGTGATGGCCGATCTCCAGGCAACGCGCGGCGGGTCGCTCAGCAAGTACGCATCGCAGAAGACCGATGTGATCAACCGGCTTTCGCAGGCTGGCACCGTTCCGGTTCCCGGCGCAATCGCGGCAATCGATCAGCAAATCAGCAAGCTGACGGGGCTTAAGACCAAAGAGGTCCGCCCAGTCATCGAGCGCCTCGAAGACTGGAAGCAGTCGATTCAAGGGCAAAACCTCACGAACATCGAAGACTTGCGCAAGCAGCTTGGCGAGGCGTTCAAAGCCCCGGAACTTGCGAGCGTTCGCAGCACTGGCGAGAAGGCACTCTCCTCCATCTACGGCGCACTGCGCGACGACATGGGCGCCTTCATCCGCGACAACGGACAGCCGCAAGACGTTGCGAAGTGGACCGACGCGAACAAGAAACTCGCGTCGATGGCTGGCGAACTCAAGACTGGCGCGCTCAAGTCTGCGCTCGAAAAGGGCACCGAAACGCCGGAGGCGATTCGCGGAATCCTCTTCTCGTCGAAGCCAAGCGACGTGCGGCTTCTCTACCGCAACCTGAGCGACGCAGGGCGAGAGAACGCAAAGGCCGCACTGCTCGCTCACGCAGCAGAGAAGGCTACGACGAACGACGTGCTGAGCGTCGAGCGGTTCGTCTCGCAAGTCGACAAGCTCGGGCCTCAGTTTGGCGTCTTCTTCAAGGGCGATGACAAGCGGCGCATCGAAGGGCTCACGCGCGTGCTCGGCGCAACGCGCCGCGCTGCTGAGGCAGGCGTGATGACGAACACGGGTCAGCAAGCCGTGCCTGCTGTCACTGCGCTTGCAGCTGGCCAGGTCAGCGGAAGCGCGCTCGGCGGCGCAGCAGCCCTCGGCGGCGCTGGCCTTATGGCTCGCCTCTACGAGTCGCCCATGGTGCGCAATCTTCTGCTACGAATCCCGTCGACGAAGGTCGGCAGCCCCGAAGAAGCCGCCATTCTGAAGCGCATCAGCGGCGCAATGACCGCGCGCACGACGACACCCGAGGAGCAACCGACCCCATGAGCGCCTTTTCTGTCTCCGAGCCCTTTCCGACGTTCAGCGACCGCGACGGCCAGCCGCTCGACGCGGGGTTTCTCTACTTCGGCGCGGCTGGCTTCCCTGCGCAGTCGAACCCCATCCCGGTCTACGTCGACGCGGCGCTGACGATTCCAGCGGCGCAACCGGTGCGCACGCTCAACGGCTTCCCGCAGTACCAGGGCGCGGCGTGCCGGCTCTACGTCAACGCCGATGATTTCTCGATCGCGGTCAACCAGTCGGACAACACGCTCGTCTTCTCGTCGCTCAACTCGACGGTGCGCATCCCGCTCGCGTCGACGACGGGCAGCATCAGCGCCGACCGTGTAGACTACACCGAAGGCGGCATCGGCTCGACGACGCGCACGCTGACGAGCAAGCTGCAAGAGTCGGTGTCCGTCTTCGACTTCATGACGGCGGCGCAGATCGCCGACGTGCAAGCGGGCACGCTGCTCATCGACGTGACCGCGCCCATCAACGCGGCGATTGCAGCGGCGGATGACGTGTTCTTTCCCGAGGGCGCGTACCGCGTCTCGAACGACGGAACGACGACGAACGGGGCGATTCAGATCCCCAACGTCCTAGCGTCGAAGACGCTTCGCGGCGCTGGTCGCGGCAACGCAATCATCCACAACTACGGGCAAGGCCCCTGCATCACGTCGATCGGCAACCTGCTTTTCTACAACGTGTCGCTGCACGTCTGCGACTTGACGATCCAGGGCACCGTCGGCTCCGGCGACGGCATCTTCTGCGACTACACGTCGCAGAGCATCTTCGAGCGCATCGAGCTACTTAGCTGCGGCACGAACGGCATCAAGCTCCAGCGCGGCGCGCACAACGCGCTGAACGACGTATGGGCGCGCGTCTGCGGCCTCGACGGCGTGCTCGTCGGCCAAGAGGCTTTCTTCACGACCATCGTCGGCGGCACCTTCGAGTCGAACTTTCGCCACGGGCTCAACGTCGCAGCAGACGGCGGCGCGGCCCCGAGCGGCGTGACTGCGACCGGCGCGGGCTTCCGCTCGAACGCGGTGCACAACGTCAACGTCCTTGATGGCGCTGGAGACGTTCGCCTCTTCG
>Ga0208858_1000284_pt1 | contig 10427 bp, 6 predicted proteins | sample LakMenEpi16Nov12_FD_150704 | JGI IMG/M metagenome (GOLD analysis project Ga0208858, IMG submission 150704) | Freshwater microbial communities from Lake Mendota, WI - 16NOV2012 deep hole epilimnion (SPAdes) | ecosystem: Environmental > Aquatic > Freshwater > Lake > Epilimnion/Euphotic zone ...
AAACGAGGCTACCGCCATTAGTTATTAATGATGGGTCAAGTCCAGTAATAAAAAAGGATGAATAATATGAAAAAAGTGCTTATTGCAAATCGTGGGGAAATAGCCCGTAGGGTCATTCGAACGCTGCGAAAAATGAATATTAAAAGTGTTGCAATTTATAGTGATGCGGATGCTAATGCACCTCATGTTCTTGAAGCTGACGAATCGGTATATGTAGGTAAAAGCCCTTCCTCTGAAAGTTACTTGCAGCAGGATTTAATTCTTAAGCATTGTAAAGACTTGAATGTTGATGGTATTCACCCCGGTTATGGTTTTTTATCTGAAAATGCTGGCTTTGCACGGAAGGTTAAAAATGCAGGGATCACATTAATTGGACCTACTCCTGAATCAATGGAATTGATGGGTGATAAGTTAAGTGCCAAACAAGCGGTAAAATCGTATAATGTTCCTTTGGTACCTGGCGTAGATGAAGCAATTTCTGATCTTGAAGCTGCAAAAAAGATCGCGGAGCAAATTGGGTACCCAATTTTAATTAAAGCTTCTGCTGGTGGTGGCGGAAAAGGGATGCGCTTGGTTGAAAATACGGCTGAATTCGAAAGCCAAATGAAATTAGCGCAAAGTGAAGCTAGATCGTCTTTTGGTGATGATGCTGTTTTTATTGAAAAGTTTGTCGATAAGCCACGTCATATTGAAATTCAAGTATTTGCCGATCAGTTCGGAAATGTTGTCTATCTATTCGAAAGAGAATGCTCTATCCAACGTCGTCACCAAAAAGTGATTGAGGAAGCGCCTAGTGTAGTGCTCACTCCAGCACTTCGGAAAGAAATGGGTGAGGCCGCTGTCGCTGTTTGTAAAGCATGTAAGTATGAGGGCGCCGGAACCGTGGAGTTTTTATTGGATGGCGAACTCAATTTTTATTTTTTAGAAATGAATACGCGCTTGCAAGTGGAACATCCAGTTACGGAAGAAATTACGGGTTTAGATTTAGTTGAATGGCAAATTAGGGTTGCTCGTGGTGAAAAATTACCGAAAAGCCAAGATGAAATTGTTTGCAATGGTCATGCTATTGAAGTGCGTGTTTATGCAGAAGATGCTATGAACGGATTTACCCCCGATATTGGTACGCTTGAACGCTATCGAATTCCAAGCGGAAAAAGTGTTCGGGTTGATGATGCTTTTTTGGAAGGAATGGAAATTCCAATTTATTACGATCCAATGATTGCTAAATTAGTGGTGTGGGGAAAAACACGAAAAGATGCCATCGCTCGCTGTATTGAAGCAATCGATGATTATCAAATTTCAGGCGTGAAAACAACGCTAGACTTTGGAAAGTTTGTGCTGAAACATCCTGCATTTATTTCTGGTGATTTCGATACGAATTTTGTAAAAACGTATTTTTCTGATCCGAGTGTTATGCATCAAGCAATGACGGAGGAAAAAGATGCGCTTTTGCACGCTATTGATAAAATCTGGGATGATATTAATGCCTTTAAGGAACGCGAATTTGCATCGAATGAAATAACGAGCTCCTGGAAAAATAAGTTGCAATCATGATGATTTTTTTTTATTTCACATTGAATTTTAAGGTACTTTTACGACAAAATATTTGCAAATGAATTTACACGAATACCAAGGAAAAGCAATTCTAAAAAGTTATGGAGTTGCAGTACAAGAAGGAATTGTTGTTGATAAAGTCGAGGACGCCCTTGCTGCAGCAAATGAGTTAACAGCACTTACAGGTACAACCTGGTTTGTTATTAAAGCACAAATCCATGCCGGAGGCCGAGGAAAAGGGACCGTGGAAGAAACGGGTTCTCATGGTGTAACGCTAGCCAAAGGAATTGATCAAGTGGAAGAAAAAGTCCGTGGGATTTTGGGCGGTCATTTGACAACGGCTCAAACGAATGGGAAAGGGAAAAAAGTAAATAAGGTGCTTATTGCACAAGATGTATATTATCCAGGTGAAGCGGAAATCGAAGAGTTTTATATGTCTGTTTTATTGGATAGAGAAATAAGTAAAAATGTTATTGTTTATTCTACGGAAGGTGGAATGGATATTGAACACGTAGCTGAACATACCCCAGAGAAAATTCACAGAGAAATTATTGACCCTCGTGTTGGAATACAAGGATTTCAAGCGAGAAAAATAGCCTTTAATTTGGGCTTGTCAGGCGAAGCGTTTAAGCAAATGGTAAAGTTTATTCCAACCTTATATAAAGCATATGAAGGAATTGATGCTGCCATGTTTGAAATAAATCCACTTTTCAAAACGTCAGACAATAAAATCATTGCTGTTGATGCAAAAGTAACCTTGGATGGAAACGGCTTATTTCGTCATCCTGATTATGAAGCAATGCGCGATAAAACGGAAGAGGATCCAACGGAAGTAGAAGCAGACGAGGTAGGTTTAAATTTCGTGAAATTAGATGGTAATGTTGGATGTATGGTAAATGGGGCAGGATTAGCGATGGCAACCATGGACATTATCAAACTTTCAGGTGGAAATCCTGCTAATTTCTTAGATGTTGGAGGTACTGCTAATGCAGAACGTGTTGAAAAAGCATTTCATATTATCTTAAAAGACCCAAATGTTAAGGCGATATTGATAAATATTTTTGGTGGCATTGTTCGTTGTGATCGTGTTGCCCAAGGTATTGTTGATGCCTATAAAAATATCGGCCAAATTCCAGTGCCAATTATTGTTCGTTTACAAGGAACAAATGCCGTAGAAGCCAAAAAAATCATTGATGATTCTGGCTTGAATGTGCATTCAGCTGTCCAGTTGCAAGAAGCAGCGGATTTGGTGAAAGAGGTATTGGCAAACTAAAACCTTTCTCAAATACCCTTAAGACAGGAGTAATCTGCAATCAACCTAAGCCTGACGGGCTTAAATATTATTAACAACCCTGAAATGGGTTGAATAACTACCCTGATAAGGGTTGAATATCAATAAGGGTTGAATAAAAATTTGGAAGCATCGTTATGCTTACTCTCTTGGTGATAAACCCAAAAGCACATGTCAATAATATACAACCTAAGCCTGACGGGCTTTAACATGAATAACAACCCTGAAAAGGGTTGAATGTGAGCAACAACCCTGAAATGGGTTGAATAAAAAAAGCAATCAATGAGTACATACACCCAAATAATTTATCAAATCGTATTTAGTACAAAAAGGAGAGAGCGGACACTAACTGCTAATGGTAGAGATGAATTATTTAAATACATTACTGGCTTGCTTAAAAATAAAAATTGCCATTTATATCAAATAAATGGAGTTGAGGATCATTTGCATATAGTTACACATCTGCATCCAACAGTTGCACTTTCCTCATTGGTTAAGGATATTAAAGTATCGAGTGCATTGTATATCAAAGAACACAATTTATTTAAAAACTTTTCGAGTTGGCAAGAAGGGTATGGCGCATTTACGTATAGCATAAAGGAAAAAGACAGATTAATTGAATACGTGAAGAACCAGGTGGAACATCATAGAATTAAAACCTTTAAGGAGGAATATATTGAATTCTTGAAGGAATATGAAATTGCCTTTGATGAAAAATACTTGTTCTAGATATTCAACCACGTTGTGGTTGTCCAACATCCATTTCTTCCAAACGCACAGCAAAAAATGCTGTGCAATTCATGTTTAATCCCTTCGGGATAAAAATAGGATCAAAAGGTACAATCTACCTAAGCCTGACAGGCTTAAATATGAATAACAACCCTGAAAAGGGTTGAATCTGAGTAACAACCCTGAAAAGGGTTGAATCTGAGTAACAACCCTGAAAAGGGTTGAATCTGAGCAACAACCCTGAAAAGGGTTGAATATAAATCCGCCAAAAACAGGTGAAATTAGGGTAAAATTAGGGTATTCCTTAATTATTCGCTCAACATACCTTAAGCTATAGTAACTTTAACTAATGAAATTAGCTTTTGGATCCATATTCCTATTATCTTCTTATCTATGTTTGGCGCAAAGCTTTCGTTTCAATAATTTAAATCCCTGCGTTTTTTATAATTATGAATTGGACAAACTGTGTGTTATCGACGATAGCTCCCAAATGTTGCTCATTTCCTTGGAGTCTAAAAAGGTGGAGCGACGTCCCATTCATTTGGATAAGCAAATTACCTTTAGTCAGTTTTTGACTCATTATATTCCATTGTCAGAGAAAGGCAGTCCAATTTATTTCGTTGATAGGGGTTGCGGATATGTTTTACAACTACGAAATGATTCCATTGTGCGTATTGATAATTCGTTTCATCACCAAAATCAGTTCGGCGGTGCCTTTTTCTTGCACAAGGGAGATCCTTATATATTTGGTGGATACGGACTTTTCTCAATAAAAAATTTCATTACTCATTTTGATCCCAAATTGAAAGAGTGGTATCTTGATAACCAAAGTAAGAAGGTTGATGCTGCTTATATATTTCCATACTATAAGGACAAGGATAATTTATATGCACTTGTTAACATAAATGAATCATTTGATAAAGCTAATTTTAAAAAATTTTGGAGATACAATCTCACAAATGAATCGTGGTCTTTTGAAGGAAAAACCAACTATTTTGATTCGATTAAAGTTTCACCAAGAATAGTAATTAATAATATGTTAATCTATTCGACTTTGTTCTTGGAATTAGATTTTAAGAATAATTGCATCAATCGTTTCAAGCAAAACCCTTCCAATTCACTTTTGAGTATTTATAAATTTAAAAATTATTATATAAAACTGCAGCATCAAACGATTTCAGATGTTAATTCTAGTTTAATGCTAATATATGATGAAGCTGCATTCAAACGAGAATTTTTTATCGATCAAAATGTTCTATTTGTAAAGGCAAACGATTCGTTTTATGGTACAATTTACGCTGTAATCGCGATCTTTTTACTTGTTGTCCTTTTCGTTTTTTACTGGGTTGCCCGAAAGAGAAAAAAGCTTACTCCCACATATACGATGAGTCAATCGTCCATTGAATTGTTAAATTTATGGGTGTTCAAGCGCCAAGGAATATTGGAATTGTCGGATTTGAATGACCTAGTGAATCCTGAACATTTATCCATTGAAACCATGAAAAAACGCCGTGAGGCCTTATTAAAGACTTTCGTTTTTGATATGGTTAAAATTTATAGGCTGCCACCAAAATCCATTTTTACTGAAAATTTAAATCCAATGGATAAGCGCATGAAGCTTCTAACCCTAAATCCCAAAATCGTGGAAATAGTACTAAAGAAGGGTAATTAACTAGAATTAGCTTAATATTTTACGGTACGTCTTCCATTAAACCTCAATTTTGAATCATGTTTAATATAAAATTTAAGAAGTATGAAAATAAGTAAACAATTAGTTTTAGTCATTGCAATTATTGGTTTCGCAATAATATCCAATGCACAAGTCCCTAACTACGTTCCTTCAAATGGCCTAGTTGGCTGGTGGCCTTTCAATGGCAATGCCAACGACGAAAGTGGGAATGGAAATAATGGAACAGTAAATGGGGCAACATTGACAAATGATCGCTTTGGGAATGCGAATATGGCTTATTATTTTTCAGGTGCAGGTTGCTCAACCTATATTGCTTGTAACGTCAATACTTCAAGTATCACAAACGGAGTTTCAATTGGGTTTTGGGCTCAGCGAATTGGCCCAGGCTGCATCTCTCCAAGAATTATGAAATTTTACGCGCCATCAGATGGACCGGGCACACATGTTTTTGGATGGCCTAACGGCAATAGTAACCCTTCGATGGCATTTGTAACATCAACACTACTTAGTCCATTTTATCAATATAACAACATTTCTAATAGTACATGGGCACATATAATATATACTAATGATGGTACAAACGCAAAATTATACCAAGATGGTTTACTACTATCTTCAAATATTTCGACCGGTATAGTTACCCTTGCGGGAAATGCAAATTTTGGAAGAATGACAAATCCTTCCAATGACGCTTTTAATGGCTCCCTCGACGACATTGGTATCTGGAATCGTGCTTTAACAGATTGCGAAATCCAAGACCTTTACCAAGCACAATTAAATAGTGGAAACATGAATATCTCAGCAGGTATTGACCAAATCCTATGTAGAGGCGACAGCATAGCTTTAAGTGCTTCTGGAGGCAGTAATTACCAATGGAACAATAATGTGGTTGACGGAGCGTATTTTGCGCCAACACAAACAGCTATTTATGCGGTAAATGGGACTGATTCTTTGGGTTGTACAGGTTCAGATACCGTAGTTGTTTCCGTGTTGGAAAATGCGGAAAGTTCTCTGACACAAACCGCCCTAGATTCTTACACGCTCAACGGACAAACCTATACGCAAAGTGGTACCTACACGCAAGTAGTTCCTGCCGCTAATGGATGCGACAGTACCATAACACTTAACCTCTCCATGAATTTTACAGGAATCAATGAGTTAGGTACATCCACAAAAATACTGGTAAAAATCACCGACCTCAACGGAAAAATTATTCAGCGCCGAAAAAATACGGTTATGCTTTTCATTTATGAAGATGGCACCGTGGAAAGAGTAGTGGAGATGGAGTAAATAGTTACTAATCCTCTAATGCTAATTCCCCGCACTTAAAATGACCTTCCGGGCATGTTTTGTGTCCGTGGAGGCCACAGGGTCGGCAAGGTAATCCGGCCACTTCTATTATTTTTGCATCATCGGATAATGGGCCAAAACCAAATGCTGGTATGGTTGAACAGAAAAATGCTGTAACAGGTGCGTTTACCGCGCTTGCGAAATGAAGCGGACCTGAATCATTCACAAAGTTTCTTTTCGCATTTTTCATGAACGCAACGGATTGCATAATGCTTAGTTCGCCTGCCAATGATCTTACTTCTTTGGTCGATTCTGAGATGATTTGTTCGCAAAGTGCTTGGTCATTAGGACCTCCCATCAAAAAGATAGCGTGGTTCGCGTCGCTTAATTGCTCAATTAATTTCAACCATGTAGCAATGGGCGCTTGTTTGGTGAACCATATCGATGCAGGAGCCAAGCAATAATACGCTTTGCTTTGGAGTTTTGAAACGAAAGTGTAATCATCGCTCGAAGGATAAAGATTTGGTTTTCTAATGGTAATGTCGCAAAAGGAAGCGATTAAGCTTAGGTTGCGATCTACCTCATGTTCTCCATCGCCAATCGAATGCTTGTATGATTTTGAATAAAGAAAAGAAAATGGATTTTTTTTGAATCCTATTTTTTGCTTCGCACCTGATAAGGCACAAATTAATCCTGAACTTGCGTATCGGTGTAAATTTATGATTGTATCGTATTTCTCTTGACGAATAAGACGGATATTTTCTCTTAGGCTTACCCATTTATTCCCTTTGTCAAAAACAAATACCTTGTTCACATTTGGGTGTCCGCTTAGTAATCCCTCATTACCTTTTTTTACCAAATAGTCAATTTGTAGGTGGGGAAATTGATGGTGTAAGTTTTCAATTAATGGAGTTGATAAGATGACGTCGCCAATGAATGCGGTCTGAATTAGTAAGATCTTTTTCATCTATCGTATTAAAGTAACAAATCCACGTTTTGTTATTTGTCTGCCGCCGGCATCTTGAACCGTCACTACATAAAGGTAGTTATCGTTTGGTGCATCATCTTTTCCACCGTTAATTTTTCCATCCCAACCCAAATTAATATCATTGCTTTCGAAAATGATATTACTCCATCGATTCATGATGTACATGCTATAATTTGTTGGATCAATATTGGTTAAAATCGGCAAAAATACGGTGTTCACTCCGCTTGGGCAAAATGAATTAGGAATATAAATGATGGGGGTATAAACTAAGCAAAATAAGTTCGATCTGCTTGTTTCCGAAAATCCATAGCTATTTATATTTTCTTTTGCTTCAACATAATAGCAAATCTCTCCGGGGAAATCATTACTCAGAAGGACATCTTCATAACTGAGTTGATTTGAATTTACGCTACCTAAAGATTGACTAAGACCGCTTAAGGTATTGTAGCTGAATACTTCGTATTGGTTTACATTACCATCAAATCCAAGATATGGCGACCAATAGACATAGTTTATTTGTTGTATTTCATCGGCAATACCTTGTAATAAAATACTTGTAGCTTGATTACCATTGGAGCCATCATAGCCGCAACTATCAATGTATTGTGTTCGATAGGTATAGGATTGAACGCCGGTATTAACATCGGTATCGGTAAATGTCGCAAGATTTCCAACAAGAGGAGAGCGACCAATTTCTTCGAAAACGGAGGAACTGTTTAAGCGCTGAAATATCACTTCTTTTACCCCTACGCTGCCATCGATATAAGCTGCTAAATCAATATTTTCGTTCATTACGCTTGCTAATTTAAGGTAATGAAATGCTGGTTGCTGTGGAATCGGAACATCAAAACCAAATGGATTTGAATAGGCTATTTGTCCATTTGATAGGTTGGCACCAATGTAAATATCGTAGTGATTTCCACCGACCACATTCACACTTGCTGCATTTCCATTAGCTGTTCCCAGCAGGACTAATGCCCCCAATTCATAACTGTAAATTCCGTAGGAGCTGGTCGTCCATCCTTGATAAGCAGTCCAGCTTAAATCTATTTTTTGTTGGCACATGTTGATCGCTCCATTGAGTTGAACGGTTTTATTGACAGGGCTTTTCGCTGAGGTTTGAAAGGTGATAGGAACGGCATTGGTAAAACATGAATCGAAGGCTGCTACAGAGTAGGAGTAAGGGCCTTGACTTGGATCGATGGCATAGGAATAAGATGTGTTTCCAATTCCCCAAACGGTATCGAGTTCAAACAAAACTCCAGCAGAATTAAACGTGTAAACAACATAGCCATAGGTATCAGCTTGATTATTTTGATTCCAAGTCAACAGTAAGTTATTGTTGTTCGTAGGATCAAACCCAACAGTTTGAATGGTTGGAATAGAGGGTGTAAGCATGTCTTCAAAATCATCACTGGGAATGTTTGATTGAAAATCGCAAGGGCTATTTGGCAGAACGATTTGGTAGCCAATGGTTGCGTTACAAATGGTAATGGTGTCTTTGTATTGTGTGGTATTGTAGGGAACAGAATCTATTAAAGTGAAATTTCCAGGAGGATATTCTTGATAAATATGGTAGTAGTTTCCGAATGTAGCTAAAGGGCTTGAAAGTGGTTTATTCCATTGAAGAACTGCTGTTCCATTTCCAGGATTAATAAGGTCTAGATGGATGTTTGAAATCGTGTCGCTGTATTTAGTTATGTTTCCGTTGCACCCTGAAACAACCGCAATATAAAAGGATTGCGCTGTCGTAATTCCACTTAACGAAAATTGATTGGTAGAAAGTGTTGGAATGGTAGCTAACAATCCATTCTGAACGGAATAAAGTTGGTACGAAACAAAGCTGCTGATAGGGTCATTGATGGGTGTCCAACTAATAATTACATTTCCAGCATTATCAGTTTGAATACAGTCTATTTTTGGTGCTTGTAGAATTCCGGGATTTAGTACGTTAATTTGAATGGTGGCATAATTTACCTTGGGTATTTGGCAATAATTATCTTGTGCTCTAAAAACAAAGGTATATGGAATACTTTCAAGCACATTGCCATACTGATTGACCAAATGATCGCAGCTAGTTTGCCAAGAGAAGGAGACATTTGCTTGCTGTATTCCTGAAAGAGGAAGGGATTGATTTAGCGTAGCGCAAGGAAAGACTTGACAGCCAGTAGCTGAGGTAAAATTACTCCCAAACATAGGACCGCTTGCTGTTAAGGTCACCGTTTGAGGGCTGCCATCTTGAAGGAACTCATTATCGTTTGCTAAAACATTAAACGTAACTAAATCTCCCGCATTCACGCTAGCAGTATACAAGCCGCCGGCAAAAGGGGCAGTGAAAATTGGCGCATTGTTTCCTGTTGCACATGGAACAATAACCAACTGCATTTCCCGCTCGACTTCGGCAATTAAAATACCTTGGCGATAGGATTTCACCAATACTTTTACAACAAAATTCCCAACCGTGAATGAATTAAAGGTTATTTCACCATTTGAAGAATTTATAGCTGCCGAAATATTAGAAGGATTAACACTATTGTTTGGTGTAGGGGATGAAAAGGTAAATCCGGGTTCAAAAGGAATAGGAATAGGATTTAATGGTGGATTATAAGTGCCTGTTGGAAAATTATTATAAGGAATCCCAAAATCAATATACAGCGAATCTAAATCAGGGTCCACGGCATTCATGTTGTACCGGAATGGTGTTCCAGCGCAACTTACAAAATAAGGCGCTTGCAAAAAGGTGGGGGAATTATCTGTACAACCGTTATCTATTCCATGCGCAAACATTTTAGCACTGAGTGTAATGCCATATGTTGCGGGTGAAGTAATGTTCGTCAATGCGTTACTCCGCGCAAAATTTTCATAGGTAAAAATCCATCCTTGAC
>Ga0208858_1000286_pt1 | contig 10387 bp, 7 predicted proteins | sample LakMenEpi16Nov12_FD_150704 | JGI IMG/M metagenome (GOLD analysis project Ga0208858, IMG submission 150704) | Freshwater microbial communities from Lake Mendota, WI - 16NOV2012 deep hole epilimnion (SPAdes) | ecosystem: Environmental > Aquatic > Freshwater > Lake > Epilimnion/Euphotic zone ...
TGACGACAAACGCGGCATGGTAATGCTGCAAAATACCAAAGCAAAAAAGTATAGCTACGGCCTCAAAAAAATGGCTGATTATAAAGCAAAAATCATTACCAACTCCATGGAGGGATTGGAGTTGGAGATTGGTGAACGCACGGTTTGGTTTAAGTTGATTGGCGATTTCAATGCTTATAATTTATTGACAGTATATGGTGCAGCCAGTTTATTGGGTGAAGATCAGGAAATGATTTTAATGAAGTTGTCGGCACTCACCACTGCACCCGGGCGATTTGAATTGGTAATGCCTGGAGCGAAGTTCACCGCGATTGTGGATTATGCCCATACACCCGATGCGTTGAAAAATGTGCTGGAGACCATCACAAATTTTCGAACAGGGCAAGAGCAAGTGATATCAGTAGTGGGCTGTGGCGGTGACAGAGACAAAACCAAGCGACCGTTGATGGCCGCAGTAGCTTGCAAATATTCGAACAAAATAATTTTCACCTCGGATAATCCACGCAGTGAAGATGCAATGGAAATAATCAAAGAGATGCAAGTAGGTGTAGGCCCAACTGATGCAAAGAAAACATTGGTGATGGTGGATAGAGAAGAGGCTATCAAGACAGCGTGCATGTTGGCGAAAGAGAAAGATATTATTCTGGTAGCGGGCAAAGGCCATGAGAATTATCAAGAGATAAAAGGAGTGAAGTATCCTTTTGATGATAGAGAAGTGCTGACGAGAATGTTAAAGATGTTTAATAATTGATTCGTTGATGAGTTGATTCGATTATGAGTTGATTCGTTGATGAAAACCGAAAAAGAGACTAGATGACACAGGCGCAAATTTTTATTTACCGAACTACCGAATCATCGAATCACCAAATTATCGAATCATCGAATTAGAAATGCTGTACTACCTATTCGACTATATCGAACGAAATTTTGACTTCCCAGGTGCTGGGTTGTTCCAATACATTTCTTTCCGGGCGGGAATGGCGGCTGTGTTGTCGTTGTTGATTACGATTTTCTTTGGCAAGAGTTTGATTAGCATGCTGAGAAGAAAGCAAGTGGGAGAGGACATTCGCGATTTGGGATTGGAAGGACAGATGCAAAAGAAAGGTACACCTACCATGGGTGGTTTGATTATTCTTGCTGCCATTTTGATTCCAACACTATTGATGGCCAAGTTGGACAATGTCTATATTATTTTGTTGGTGGCTACTACTTTGTGGTTGGGTTTAATTGGTTTCTTAGACGACTACATCAAAGTTTTCAAAAAGAACAAAGAAGGATTGGCCGGTCGATTTAAAATTGTCGGTCAAGTTTCCATTGGTTTGATTGTTGGACTTACACTTTTTTTTAATGACAATGTTGTTATCCGCGAGAAGTCAGCTCCATCAGTCGCTAGCGTTGAAATAGCTGCAATTCCTGCTGACGTAAAATCGGAATATGATGTAAAATCCACAAAGACAACTGTACCCTTTTTGAAAGACAATGAATTTGACTATAGTAGTTTAATATCATGGTGGAATGCTGATTACACATGGATCGTCTACACTCTTTTTGTAATATTTATCATTACGGCAGTTTCAAATGGAGCAAATATCACAGATGGTATTGATGGACTTGCGGCTGGAACCTCCGCGATCATTGGACTAACACTAGCCATCTTCGCTTATTTATCAGGTCGTGTTGACTTTAGCACGTACCTGAACATTATGTATATACCTAACCTTGGTGAACTAGTTATTTTTTGTACTGCTTTTGTAGGCGCGTGCCTTGGTTTTCTATGGTACAACTCTTACCCCGCCCAAGTGTTTATGGGTGACACAGGAAGTTTGTCAATGGGAGGAATTATTGCAGTGTTGGCTTTGGCAGTAAGAAAGGAATTGATGATCCCCGTTTTATGTGGAATCTTTTTTGTGGAGTTGGTTTCCGTAATGGTGCAGGTGACCTACTTTAAATACACCAAAAAGAAATATGGCGAAGGCAGAAGAATATTACTGATGTCTCCCCTCCACCATCATTATCAGAAAAAGCAAATACATGAATCTAAGATTGTGACACGATTTTGGATTGTGGGGATATTATTGGCAATTGTAAGCCTAGCAACATTAAAGTTAAGATGAGCGAGAGAGTCGTCATATTAGGATCAGGTGAAAGCGGAACAGGCGCAGCTATCTTGGCGAAAGTGAAGGGCTACGAAGTTTTTGTTTCTGATTTTGGATCAATCAAGGATAAGTACAAGCAAGAGTTGATTCAAAATCAAATTGAATTTGAAGAATCGCAGCACACGGAGAGTAAAATTTTAAACGCTTCCTTGATTATAAAAAGCCCTGGCATTCCTGAGAAAGCAGAAGTGGTGAAGAACGCAAGAGCGGCAGAAATTGAAGTCATTGATGAAATTGAATTTGCGTATCGATTCTTGAGTGGAAAAATTATTGCCATTTCAGGCACTAATGGAAAGACTACAACTACGTTATTGACCTATCATTTGTTGAAGTCCGCTGGTTTAAATGTGGCCTTGGCAGGAAATGTAGGTGAAAGCTTGGCGCGGAAAGTAGCTTTTGGGAATTACGATTGGTACGTTATCGAAATTAGCAGTTTTCAATTGGATGGAACTTCCACCTTCCGCCCTGACATCGGAATCTTGTTGAATATTACTCCCGACCATTTGGATCGGTACGAATATAAAATGGAAAACTATATCCAATCGAAGTTTCGGTTGGTGAAGAACATGATGGCTAACAATCAGTTCATTTACTATGCAGACGATTTAGTAACAGGTACTGAGGCGAAGGCGAGAAGAATTACACCAAATAGCGTAAAAATTTCATTACAAGATAAATCCACACCTGCGCATTACGATGGAGTAAAAATGAATTTCAATGTAAATGGAAAATCATTCTCAGTTGCACAGTCAGAAACGACATTGAAAGGCCCGCATAACTTAATCAATACCATGTCGGCAGTTTCTGCTGCTTTGTTCGCTGGCGTTAGCGAGCAAGCAATTCGTGCTGGATTAAAAACCTTTAAGAACGCTCCGCATCGACTCGAATCAGTTGCAACTATCAATGGAGTGGAGTTTGTGAACGATTCCAAAGCTACCAATGTAGATTCGGTGGTTTATGGACTTGGCAGTTATAAAGGCCCGTTGGTATGGATTGCTGGTGGAATTGATAAAGGCAATGATTACAAAATGATTGAAGACCAAGTGCGTGAAAAGGTACGCGTGTTGATTTGCCTTGGGAAAGACAACGAGAAATTGAAGAAGGCATTTACTGGTGTTGTAAAAGAGATATACGAAACACAAAGTGTGAAAGAATTAGCAGAAATGGCCTTGCGTGTTTCGAAGCAAGGAGACGTTGTATTGCTATCTCCAGCGTGTGCAAGTTTTGATTTGTTCAAAAACTATGAAGACAGAGGAACTCAATTTAGGGAAGCGGTTGTGGAGTTGAAGAAAGAAGTTGAATTGGTTAAACATTAATCAATATGAAACTAAGTAGCATTAAAGAATGGGCCGATAAAAACCTGCAAGGTGACAAAGTCATTTGGGCAGTAGTGTTTGCATTATCACTTATTAGCATTCTTGTAGTTTACAGTTCTATTGGTACTCTAGCTTACAAACGAACTGCGAGTACTGAGTCCTATTTGTTGAAACATACCTTCATGGTATTGTTAGGCCTTGGTGCAATGTGGTTAGCTCACAAGATTGATTATCGTTACTATTCAAAAATCTCTCGGTTAGCATTGTGGGTCAGTGTACCTCTGTTGTTGTACACGTTTAAATATGGTACTACTCTTAACGAAGCGGCAAGGTGGATTACGCTCCCCATCATCAACACTTCATTCCAGCCTTCCGATTTTGCGAGCTTGGCACTGATTATTAATCTCGCTAGTATGCTTTCAAAGAAGCAGCAAAATATAGATGATATCAAAGATACCCTTATTCCTATTCTTATTTGGTGTGGTGTAATCTGCGCTTTAATCGGTTTGACGAACGTATCGACAGCGGTTTTGCTTTTTGCCACTTGCATGCTTATAATGTTTATCGGGCGAGTTTCAGTAAAGTATCTCGCGATGCTTGTGCTTGTTGGCATACTGGCGGGAGCCGCAGCAATTCACTTTGGAAACAGATGGGAAACAGTGAAGAAGCGCTGGGAAGCTTTTGTTACTAGTAATTATTCGTTTCAGGCAACTCATGGATTCATTGCAATAGCTACTGGTGAAGTATTTGGCAAAGGCCCTGGCAACAGCGAACAACGAAACATACTTCCGCACCCTTATTCTGATTTTGTGTATGCCATTGTGATTGAAGAGTACGGAATGATTGGAGGCATTGTGGTGTTGGTTTTGTATTTGATTTTACTCCATCGCGGCATGAAGGCAGCGTACAACAGTGAGCGAGCATTTGGTGGGTTGCTGTCGGCCGGGTTGAGTTTTGATTTAGTCTGCCAAGCGATGGTGAACATGGGCGTGGTGGTAGGCCTTGGGCCTATCACCGGCCAGCCATTGCCGTTGATAAGTATGGGTGGTACTGCCATGGTGTTTACTGGCCTGTCGGTAGGAATTATTTTAAGTGTGAGTCGCGGTGAGCAAGAACAAAACTGGGGACAAGCAACCACAGAAAAATTTTCAGAAAAGGAAGAGGCAAGTGATAGGAATTTGGAAATGAAGCCAGCTTAAGAATTTGAAAATGAGTCAATTTGAAAATTTGAAAATTGAAGTTCTGATGAAAAGCCCGAGGCTTGCGGCATGTAGCGTGCGGCCTTTTATTAAGAGAGCAGAAATATTTATTAAGTAATAAGCCAGTTGACACCAACAAAACCATATCGATTAATCATTAGCGGAGGCGGCACAGGCGGTCACATTTTTCCTGCGTTGGCTATTGCCAATGAATTTAAAGAGCGCCATCCCAATGCTGAGATATTATTTGTAGGTGCGCAAGGTAAAATGGAAATGACAAAAGTTCCGGAGGCGGGCTACAAAATAATTGGGCTTTGGATAAGTGGTATTCAGCGCAAGCTTACGCTTTCGAATTTGTCGTTTCCTTTCAAATTGATTTCGAGTTACATCAAGGCAGGAAGTATTGTGAAGAAGTTTCAGCCTGATGCGGTGATCGGTACAGGCGGATATGCAAGCGGCCCTGTTATGTTGGCTGCTACAAAAAATAATATCCCATCCCTAATACAAGAGCAAAATTCGTATGCGGGATTGACCAACAAACAATTGGGCGATAAAGTGGCGAAGGTTTGTGTAGCGTATGCGGGAATGGAAAATTATTTCCCGAAGAAAAAAATTGTATTCACGGGAAATCCTGTTCGCAAAGACATCTTTCGATTGGAAGAAAAGAGAGAACGAGCTTTGAGCCATTTTGCTTTCAGTTCGTCAGAGCGCACGCTGTTGATCATTGGGGGAAGTTTAGGTGCGCGCACCATCAACGAAAGTATTTTAGCGGGCATTGATAAGTTAATTGATGCGCGTGTGCAAGTGATTTGGCAAACCGGAAAAATTTATTTTGATAACATCAAACAACAAATTGAAACGAAAGACCTACGAAGAATTCGTGTGTTTGACTTTTTAAAGCAAATGGATTTTGCTTACGCTGCCGCGGATGTGGTGGTTGCGAGAGCAGGTGCTCTGTCAATTTCGGAATTGTGCTTGGCGAAGAAACCGTGCATTCTCGTGCCATCGCCTAACGTGGCCGAAGACCATCAAACAAAAAACGCGATGGCCTTGGTGAACGAACAGGCGGCCGTGTTGGTAAAAGATGTTGACGCAAGCAAACTATTGGTGAGTGAAGCATTGAAGCTTGTGTATGACGAAAGCCGTTGTGAAAAACTTTCTAAAAACATTTCACCCATGGGCAAGCCAAATGCAACGAAGGATATAGTGGATGAAATTGAGAAGATGTTAGGTATTCGAAATGAAGAGAACAAAGTAAACCATGCGATTGGAGCAATACGATAGCGTTTATTTTTTGGGCATTGGCGGCATTGGCATGAGTGCGATTGCGCGCTGGTTCAAGCACAAGGGTTTGCGCGTGGCCGGCTACGACCGCACGCCTACACCGCTTACGCATGAGTTGATTGAGGAGGGAATGGAAATTCATTTTGATGATAAAGTGGAGTTGATGCCAGGTTATATCAGCAAGGAAAAAACATTGGTGGTGTTTACGCCAGCGATTCCAAAGAATCACGTAGAGCACGCTTATTTGAAAGAACAAGGCTACATAATTTTGAAACGAAGCGAGGTGCTCGGCTTGCTCACAAAAAATTATAAAACGATTGCCGTTGCCGGAACGCATGGTAAAACTACCACCTCTTCATTGATTGCACACATCCTAAAAACCGCGAAAGTGAACATGGTTGGATTCTTAGGTGGCATTACTACCAACTACGAATCGAACTTGGTGATGGAAGGCGAAGTGAATAAAGATACGTGGATAGTGGTAGAAGCAGACGAGTTTGACCGCTCCTTCTTGCGATTGTTTCCGCAGATAGCCGTAGTGACATCTGCCGATGCTGACCACTTGGATATTTATGGTGATCACGCAAGCATGCTTACTTCGTTCAAAGATTTTATCAAACAGATTAATGCAGGTGGCAATTTAGTGATTCATGAGTCGGTGGCTTCGTTGGCCAATGGTGTGAACATTGTAAAAGAAACGTATGGCATGAGCCGGGGACAATTTTTTGCCGGCAATATTACTTCGAGCAATCGAGGATTTTTTGAATTCGATTTTCACGGCTATGCTGCGAAGATGGAGAAAATTCAGCTCGGTGTCCCTGGTTTTCATAACATGGAGAATGCGATGGCGGCCATCATCGTATCCAAGAAATTGGGTATAGAAGATAAAATTATTCGAGAGGCGCTATTATCGTTTAAAGGTGTGAAGCGCAGATTTGAGTACATCATCAAACAAAACAATTTGGTGTACATCGATGATTACGCGCATCACCCCACGGAGATCGAAGCATTTCTAAAATCGTTAAAGTCGATGTATGCTGGTAAAAAAGTGACAGTTGTTTTTCAACCGCATTTGTTTACGCGAACGCGCGATTTTGCTGAAGGATTTTCGAAGAGCCTTAGTTTGGCCGATGAAGTATTGTTGATGGACATTTACCCGGCACGAGAGGAGCCGATACCGGGAGTAACATCAGACATGTTGCTTAAAGACATTAACAGCAATTTAAAAGTGAGATGTGGAAAAAGTGATGTGATGCAAAAACTGGAAGACATGGAAGTGGAAGTGCTGGCAACCGTAGGGGCGGGAGACATTGATACGTTTGTGAAGCCGATTAAGGAGATGTTGCTTAAGAAATTAGCCAATTAATTGATTTGAAAATTTGAAAATTGAAAACAGACTATAATTAAACAGTTCTTAGTCTTGCACTAAAGAAGAAGTTAAACCCGAAAATAAGTAAAGTAAGGAATGGGGTCAAAATTCAACATACGAAAAGAGATAAAGATAGGCATGGTGCTATTGGGTCTTTCCTTTTTGATTGCGTTTGCAGAACGTAAGCAGGGAGGGTCTGTATGCAAGAATATTTCGGTAGAGATTAATAACCTGAACGAAAATCACTTTTTGGATGAAGCCGATGTGTTGCAATTGGTAGATGGAAGTGGCGAGACGATTAAAGGTATTGGCATCGACCGCATCAATCTAAAGCAGATTGAAAAGAAGTTGAAATACGACAAACATATTTTGGATGCTGAATTGTTTGGCGACCTGAAGGGCAATTTGATTGTGAACGTTGAGTTGCGCAGACCGATTGCCCGCATAGTGCAAAAAGATGCACCTGATGCCTACATCGCGGAGGATGGTGTAATCATGCCCGTGTCGGAAAAATATACTTCACGCGTGGTATTGATAAGTGGTTATGTGAAGGCATTGTTGGAAAGTGAAGATTTGAACAAGACCGAAGAGGGAAAGCAATTGATGGAAATGATTGAATACGTAAACGCAGATAGATTTTGGAGTGCACAAGTTGCACAGTTGGATATTGAGCGTGATGGTAAGATTAACATTTTTCCCCAAGTAACAGGTCAACGGGTAGAGTTTGGCCGAGCCGAGAACATTGAAACGAAGTTTAAGAAATTGATGATTTTTTATAAAGAAATTTTGCCCACACGCGGCTGGACGAAATACGAGCGGGTGAATTTAGAATACGAAGGTCAAGTAATTGCAGAGTAATTTGAAAATGAGTCGATTTGAAAATTTGAAAATGAAATCGAGGCACGAACTAAATGAGGACACTGAACAGCTTATGGCTTGAGCCATTCGACTTGTAGCCATAATAGAAAGAATAGAATTAGAAGTTAAAGAAATAAATCAATAGATAAACTAACAATAAAGAAAATGGAAAACGATAAAATAGTAGTAGGCCTTGACATTGGTACCACAAAAATTTGTGCCATCGTGGGTCGTCAAAATGAGTTCGGAAAATTGGAAGTGCTAGGCATGGGCAAAGCCGAATCAGAAGGCGTTATAAAAGGGATTGTCACCAATATCGACAAAACCGTTTTCGCCATTGAGAAGGCGGTGAAAGAAGCCAGCGAAATGAGCGGCATCGACATTGGTGTTGTCAATGTGGGTATTGCGGGCCAGCATATTCGTAGCTCTATTCATCACGGCAGCATTACGCGCTCCTCAAATGATGACGAGGTGAGCATTGAAGATGTGAACCGGTTGACCGAAGACATGTATCGCATCGTCATTCCACCCGGCAGTGAAATCATTCACGTGATGCCACAAGACTATACCGTGGATTACGAAGAAGGAATCAAAGACCCAGTGGGCATGAGCGGTGTGAAGTTGGAAGCGGATTTCCATATTATTACGGCACAGACCAGCGCCATTAACAACATTAACAAATGTGTTCGCAGAGCGGGGTTGGAAATTCAAGATTTGATTTTGGAACCACTGGCATCGAGCATCGCAGTGCTGAGCGAGGACGAAAAAGAAGCGGGCGTTTGCTTAATAGATATTGGTGGAGGCACAACCGACATTGCAATTTTTCACGATAGCATCATTCGCCACACGGCTGTAATTCCTTTCGGTGGAAATATTTTGACCACTGATATTCAACATGGGTTGATGGTGATGGCGAAACAAGCCGAGCAGTTGAAAACACGGTTCGGTAAGGCAATTGCTGAAGAGGCTAGCCCGAATGAAATCGTTTCAATTCCTGGAATCAGAAATAGAACGGCCAAAGAGATTTCAGTGAAGAACTTGGCGAGCATCATTCAAGCAAGAATGGAAGAAGTGATTGAGATGGCACACGCTGAAATCATCAGTTCTGGATATGAGAACAGATTGGCGGGTGGCATTGTGATTACAGGAGGTGGCTCTCAGTTGAATTCGTTAAAACAATTGGTAGAATACATGACGGGCATGGATGCGCGCATTGGCTACCCGAATGAACACTTGGGCAAGAGTAAATTGGAAGTGGTGAAAAGCCCGATGTATGCAACGTCTGTTGGCTTGGTGTTGTCAGGATTCCGTTCGTTGGATGAGCGCGAAGACCGCTATAAAGAAGCGAAGGCAGAAAGCAAAAGCAATCAGAAAACGGTGAAAGTGAAGAAAGTAAATCCAGCTTCTGATTTCTTCTCAAACATTTTGAACAAGACGAAGGGATTATTGATTGATGATTTGGGGGACAAAAATGAGTACTGATTTGAAAATGAGACGATTTGAAAATTTGAAAATGAAAAGAGCCTCAAACAATATACAAGCTTCAAACTGTTTTGACAAGCTGAACAGCTTGCAGCCTGTGGCCAACGATAATGAACAATAACAATTATTAAAAGAGAACAACCACTAAAACACCATAGTCATGTTTGAACCAGTAACAGGATATAAGTTTGACCTCCCCAAACACCACAAGTCCATTATCAAAGTGATTGGCGTTGGCGGTGGAGGTAGCAACGCGGTGAACCACATGTACAAACAAGGCATTAAAGATGTTGAGTTTGTGGTGGCAAACACAGATTTACAAGCGCTGAACGGCAGCCCCGTGCCGTACAAACTTCAGTTGGGCGTAACACTCACCGAAGGTTTGGGATGCGGTGCGAACCCTGAAGTGGGACGAGCAGCAGCGATTGAAAGCAAAGAACAAATTCGCGAGCTACTGGCCGGAACCAAAATGGTTTTTGTAACGGCCGGTATGGGAGGTGGCACGGGCACAGGCGCGGCACCGGTGATTGCCAAGATTGCGAAAGACATGGACATCCTCACGGTGGGGATTGTGACAGTACCCTTTTCGTTTGAAGGCAAGAAAAAATTGGCGCAAGCAGAGTTGGGAATTGAAGCGTTTCGTGCGAGCTGCGATACGGTGCTGGTGATATTGAATGACAAGTTGCGCGAGATTTATGGAAATCTTTCCATCGGCCAAGCATT
>Ga0208858_1000287_pt1 | contig 10373 bp, 7 predicted proteins | sample LakMenEpi16Nov12_FD_150704 | JGI IMG/M metagenome (GOLD analysis project Ga0208858, IMG submission 150704) | Freshwater microbial communities from Lake Mendota, WI - 16NOV2012 deep hole epilimnion (SPAdes) | ecosystem: Environmental > Aquatic > Freshwater > Lake > Epilimnion/Euphotic zone ...
CTTGCAAGGTGGAGATACTGCGAGGTGCAAAAACGGTTTCCGTTGTTTTTAAGTGGGTGATGCGATCGGTGCGGAAATCGCGGAAGCCATTGCGCAGCCGGCACCATGCAATCAAGTGCCACGCAGCACTGTAATAAAATAAACCGATTGGCTCCACCTCCCGTGTGGTGTGCTCGCTTTGGTTGTTGAGGTATTGAAATTGCACCACCTTCTTTTGTGCAACGGCCTTTTGCAATTCCGACAAATGATGGCCTGCCTGCGCGGGCAACTGCATGTGCGGTTTTAATACTTCGATGTGCGCTTGCAAATTTTCCAAGTGATCTTTTTGTGCTTCGTTGAGCACGGCCTTCACTTTCATCAATGCATTTTCAAATGCCGTGCGCACCGAGTGATCGGTCATGCGCTCGACTAATTTTCCAGCCATCATCATGGCGCTGGCTTCGTCTTGGGTGAACATCACAGGCGGCAAATGAAAACCATCGACAATAAAATAACCCGTGCCTGCTTCCGAACCGATGGGCACACCTGCTTCCATCAGTGCCTTCACATCGCGGTACACCGTGCGCAAACTGATTTCGAACCGATGGGCAATCTCTTCTGCCTTTACAATGCGCTTGGTTTGCAGTTGGATGAGAATGGCCGTAAGCCGATCGATGCGGTTCATGTGTGAAAGTTAACGAGAAGATGGGAGGTGGGCAAAGACCGGATACAAAAAAGCACAATTGCCTTCATGTTAAGAATGGGAATTTGTAGGTTTGAGGGCTGCGTAAATGAAATAGTGGCCGTCATTGTAAAAAGATACCGTTCAAAAATTGACAATGGAGTTGAATCCGAAAACATATGAGCCGAGTACCAAATTGAAAGAATTTGTCAAACGGTATTGGACATTAGACGGTGAAAAAGAAAATATACCTCTCAAAAACACCATCATACCAGACGGCACGATGAAATTGATTTTTCACTATGGAGACACCTACAAACATCATTCACAAAATGGCGAGATAACAATTTTACCAAAATGCTTTCTAATTGGACAATTGACAAAGCCCTATGTGATTGAGCCCATAGGAGTAACAGGTAGTTTTGTTGTGCAATTCAAACCAAATGGATTTTTACCGTTTACATCAATCCCAATCAAAGAAATGGAAAACACTGCGGTGCCATTGACCATCTTGTATGGAGAAGAAGGCGTAAATCTTGGCAATCAAATCTTAAACGCAAAGTCTACATCTGAAAGAATTAATCTTATCGAGACCTTTCTTTTAAAAAAATTAGCTGATAAACGCATAATCGACAAAATCGTAACATCAACAATTGAAACCATCTTCAGCACAAATGGACAGTTCTCGGTGAATGAATTTTCAAAGAGCAATAACATAAACCGAAGACAATTAGCTCGGAAATTTTCTTCAGCCATTGGGTTAAGTCCAAAACAATTAGCAAAAACAATTAGAATTCAGGCAACATTGAAAGTATTACTGAATGAACAGATTACAAGCCTAACTGACTTGGCTTATGAAAACGAATATTTTGACCAAGCACATTTTATAAAAGAATTTAAGGAATTTACAGGATTGACACCGAAGGAGTTTTTCGGAGACGACCTAAAAATGTCTTTGATTTTTGACAAAAAATAAGATTGTCCCATTTTTACAATTTTGCCGTTTGGATTGATTCTTCCTTTGCATCGCAACAGTGCAAAAAACTTAAAAGTCACATTAAAATGGCAAATGTAAATCCAGTTGGTTGGTTTGACCTCCATGTAGCAAACTTAGACCGAGCAAAAAAATTCTACGAAACAGTTTTCAATGTAAAACTTACTGACCTTCCTATTGAGTGGGGCAAGCAATCACTTTTCCCTTTTAACCACGAAAGCCCAAACATTTCAGGTGCATTGGTTGAAAAAGTAGATTTTGTACCAGCTAGCAACAATACGGTTATTTATTTTGAAACCGAAGACAACATATCAGAGGAACAAAGAGTTGAAAAAGCTGGTGGAAAAGTTGTGCAACCTAAAATGAATATTGGTGAATTCGGTTTCATCTCCATTTTTATTGATACAGAAGGCAATACGGTAGGACTTCATTCTCGCAAGTAGTCTTCAGACCTGGCTAACATTTTTGACATTCTGAGTAAAAAAAAACCAATTAAGAATAAAAATATGAGCAATAAATTCTTTCATATAATCCTGCTTTTGTCCTTCACTTTTTTTCAAGCTAAATCGCAAGAAAAGGCAATATCAAAAAATGCAAGTGGCAACCCGGTAGGTTGGTTTGATGTTAACGTAGGAAACTTAGACCGAGCAAAGAGATTCTACGAAACAGTTTTCAATGTAAAACTAACTGACGCTCCCATGGAATGGGGGAAGCAATCATTTTTCCCTTTCAATCCCCAAAGCCCCAACATTTCAGGTGCTTTGGTAGAGAAAAAAGAATATCAGCCAAGTAGCAATAATACAGTTATCTATTTTGAAACCGAAGATATCATTGCAGAAGAACAAAGAATTGAAAAGGCTGGCGGAAAAGTTGTGCAATCTAAAATGAATATTGGTGAGTTTGGCTTTATCTCTATATTCATTGACACAGAAGGTAATACAGTAGGGCTTCACTCGCGTAAATAATTTTCATTTATGACCTACGACACAAATCTTGCTGATAGAGTTAGAGAATATCTTGCTGAAATACCTGGCATAGACATTGATGAAAAAGAAATGTTCAATGTTTTAAACTTTATGGTAAATGGAAAGACTTGTGTTTGTGTAAGTGGTGAAAATTTAATGTTGCGTTTTGACCCAAGCCGACAAGAAGAACTTTCGGAAAAAGATGGTTATGAGACAATGTTGATGAAAGGTAAAGAATACAAAGGTTACTGCTATATAAACCCAGACGGGTTTAAAGACAGAAAAGACTTTGAATTTTTCTTAAACTTATGCCTTGACTATAACAAAGTCGCCAAGTCATCAAAGGAACGAAAGACGAAATAAAACAAAGAACGGCTAAAAGCGGTTTTCCGTCAGGCGGGGTTCAGTGCTTCGTCTGATGCTTCTTGGTGTATTTGAGCTTTGTTACTTCGTATCAAGTGGGCACCAAAAATCTCGCCCGCACGCAAGGCCGCAAAACTTTACTGATCCCCTATCTCTACCACCTAATCAATGCTGAGGCCCACGTAAAGCCACTGCCAAAGGCAGCTAAGCAAACGATGTTACCTTCTTGCAGTTTTCCTTCGGCCCAGGCTTCGCTTAGGGCAATGGGTATGGAGCCTGCCGTGGTGTTTCCGTAGCGCATAATGTTGTTGTACACTTGGTCATCGCGCAACGCAAGTTTCTCTTGTATGTATTGGCTGATGCGCAAGTTGGCTTGGTGTGGCACTAGCAAATCAATTTGTTCTTTGGTCATGTTGTTTTTGGTGAGTGCCTCATTGATCACTTCCATAAAACGCACCACCGCGTGCTTAAAAACTTGGTTGCCATTCATCACCACTTTAAATCCCGTAGTATCTAAAAATTGTTCGGCCTGCCGCTCGGCATGTGGGCGGCTGCTGCCGGGGTCTTTTACATAAAGTTCTTCGGCAAAACGACCATCGGCATGTAAGTGTGTAGACAAGATGCCCGGCTTATCGCTCGCCTGTAAAATGGCCGCGCCTGCGCCATCACCAAAAATCACTGCCGTGTTTCTTCCACGGGTGGTAATGTCAAGTGCCGTAGATTGAATTTCGCCACCCACCACCAATATGGTTTTGTACATACCTGTTTTTATAAATTGATCGGCCACCGATAGGGCATAGATAAAACCCGAGCACGCATTTTTAATTTCAATGGCACCGATGCCTTCCAGTCCTAGTTCGCGTTGCATCAGCACGCCCGAGCCAGGGAAGTAATAATCGCTGGTGATGCTGGCAAACACAATAAACTCCACATCTTTTTCGGTGAGGTTGGCGCGCTGCAAGGCCATGCGGGCGGCCTTTGCGCCCATGTTGCCAACGGTATCTACGGCAGGGTCAATCCACCTGCGCTCTTTAATACCAGTGCGTTCCACAATCCACGCATCGTTGGTCTCCATTAAGGTAGAAAGATATTCGTTCGTGATTACGGTATCGGGCACATGGTGTCCAAGGCCAACAATTTTGGAATGGGGCATAGCAGCTTTTTTTGTGGCTGCTAAATTAAGGAATTGTTACCTAATGAGTGTTAGTTTACGAGTCCAAAAGTTTAAAGCTCTTGGGGTAGATTGGCTAGACCATAAACCAAGAACTTTAAACCCTGAACTTCAAACCTTTAGCGCTTCACCAGCCCCTTCGAATTATCATTTGAGTGACGGTCAATCAGTTTGTGCAGTGGGTCGATGCCTGCCTTACGTGGTTTTGATTTCACCAAAATCTTGAACTCATTTTCTTTCTTGGTGATTTTGTATTTTTTCAAATATAACAGACTGTCTTGGCCCGCTTTGTTTTTTCCATACACGCCAATGTCAATCCAATCGTTGATGGCCAGTGGTGTTTCAAGGCCTGTGCTATCGGCACGTAATTTTTCGGCCGAGGTGTAAAGAGTAACTTCAAATTCATCTTTACCTTTTTCTTTGTAGAAGGCTGAGTCGGTTTTGTTCTCAAATAGCGTTATAGTCTCAAACATATCTTTGATGATATACTTCATACTATCAGGCGTGACTTTTCTAATCTCTTTGAGTAAATCAGCCGAAGTGGGGTAAGGCGCATCTTTAAATCGCCACGTTTCATTAAATCTTCTGAAGGCAGCATTCACACTGTCTTCGCCAATGTAATCTTGCAATGCATAGAAGGCAAGCGAAGCCTTGTTATAATGTATGTAGCCTTGACCTTCTACCAACTCTAACGGTTGCTCTTTTTTACTTTCACCGGCACGGCCTGATAGGTAACGATCCAATTCATATTTTAAGTACCGTTCTATAATTTCAGGAGTAAACTTATGTTTCAATACCATTAGCGCAGAATATTGTGACATACTTTCGCTCAGCATCGCATTGCCCTTTACACCTGCCTCCATTACTTGGTGACCCCACCACTGATGAGCGACTTCGTGGGCGGTTACATAGTACACATAATCAATGTCCTTATCGGGATCGTCAATTTTGGCAATGAAGCCGATGCCCTCACTAAATGGAATGGTATTGGCAAACGACTGGGCAAAGGAGGAATAGCGAGGAAACTCCATGATGCGTACCTGACGATATTGGTAAGGGCTGAAATTTTTTGAGTAATATGCGAGAGCATCTTTCATACCTTCCATCATTTTGTCAATGTTATACTCATGGCCTTTGTGATGGTAAACTTCTAAATTGATGTCATTCCATTTATCGCGCTTTACTTCATAGCGAGCCGATACAATGGAAAAGAAATTGCACATGGGCGCATCCATTTTGTACTGGAAATATTTACGATTGCCCTCGTCCCAACTTTTCTTCAAGTAGCCTGGTGCAATCGCGATTTGGTCTTTGTCGGTGCTGAGTACAATTTCAAAAGTCACGTGGTCGGCATCATCCCCAAACAAACTTTGCGATAGTCCGCGTGGGTCGTTGCGCTCCATCATCCGTTCCTTGGCGGGAAGTTTCTTTTCTTTGCGGTCGTTGTCATCGCTCATTTCATAGTCTTCATTATAACCCAGTGTGGGGAAGTATAAATTATTGAAGAAGGTGCCGTTGTAAATCACGTCTGTGTTAGATGAATTGGTATCTGTAAATCCATTGGTTTTGAAAATGGTTTTAAAATCCATACGTACACTATCGCCAGGTTGTAGTGGTTCACCCAATTGGTAAATCGTGTACTTGAACTTATCAAACTTTTCTTTTACACCGTTTTTTTTATTGAACTCCAACTTTTCCAATTTAATTAAGCTAGAGGCATTTTGTTGAATATGAATATCCGAAATAGGTGCGTTTGTTTTATTCTTAAGAATGAAATAGCCTTCTGCTGTGAAATCGCGCGAAACAGGAAAGACATCTACTTTTAAATTGATTTCTGTAATGCGCGGTTGGGGAACAAACTCAAACTTTTTTAGTGTCTTTTCATAATCCACTTGCAAGCCTTCACGCTCGTCTTTGTTGGTATATTCGTTTAGTACATTCGTGTTGTAAAAAATATAGAACCCTGTAGAAACAAAAGCGGCCACCGCACAGATAATCATGGCCACCAATGATCGAGACAAACGAAGCTTACCTGCTTTCCAACGCATGTTAATCACATCTTCCGAACCGCGTGAAGAAAAAATAACGGCTATCGCGAAAAGAAACACAACGAAAGCAAACCAATAAATCTGAAACCAACTGAAGGGTGTTACAAAGTGTCCGTATACATTCATATCAGAGTAAGTACCCAAGCTACCATTACCAAATTGAAAAAGTGGATGCTCTAACCCTAACTGGCTAAAGAAAGAAGTCAAGATGAAAAAAACAATGGTTACGGCAAATCCTAAAAACTTATTATTAACCATGACTTGAATAAACATGGATAGCAGTGTGAATAATACCAACAAAGCTAATGTCTCAGTATACATTGTACTTATGTAAAGCCCAATCTCAAAGTTGTAATACCCATATGCAGCTTGTATAAAAATCCCGGTAACAATCAATACAGCGATTAAAACAATATATACAAGTAAGAGCCCTAAGAACTTTGAAATTAAACCTATAAAATCTGGAATGGGCATGGCATCTAAAATGAGATTTAGATTAACGGATCTTTCTTTCCACACCAACTCACCTGAATAAAGAACTGCTATAATGATGAAGAATAATGTAAAGCTAGATAGCAAACCTAATATTGTATACGTGGTAGGGTACGAACTCGTGCCAAATAATTGATTGAGATTAAACGAATTGGCAATCAAGAGCAGCATCCCTGCTATTACTATCCCAATAAATGGAACCTCTTTAAACACCATTTTAAAATAGAACAGAGTAAGTTTTACTAACTGCCCAAAGTGAGTGGAGAAATTGCTGAATTGATGAGCCAAAGGAATTTTTGTTTCCTCGGGCTTTATTCTTGCCATGTTATCTTTAGCTAATTTAGTTTTGAAAATAGAGCTGCGAACTACGTTGAAACTAAATGCAAAATGATTGATTGCTAGAATCAAAATCCCTGCCCCAATCCAAAGCAGTCGATTATAGAGGATGTATCCCTCTAAGGGGATTTGTAATGTGTTTCGCTCGCCAGGTGTCCAGTACTGGGTATGATAACTAAATGCACGTATTCCGAATGGGTCAAGTAAAGAAGCAATTTCTTTATGCTCCAGATCACTTAATAATGAACTAGTTCCGCTATAAAGAACAATCAATAAAATCCCTTGCATGTAAATGACAATGGATTTCCTCGATAGCGCACCGCTCGTGAAGAAAATAGCCCCTGTAAAAAACATATTCGGAACTACAAAAATTAGGAACGGCTGCCAGTAAGAAATTAAGTTAAAGGGAAGCATTCGTTCAGCTTCGCGGGTCGGCCAAAGATCGCCAATCATAAAACCTAAAGGCAAACTAGCAGCAACTAGTAGAAGAACAACGAATGAACCCCAATAGCGGCCCATTAGATAATGAAACTTTTTAATAGGAGTACTAAAAAGTATGGCCTCGGTATTATGTTCAAAATCGCGAAGTACGGCTACGCCCATGATGGCAGACGAAATCAATGTCATGATGTAACTCATAATCACAATCATTTGTCCTATTACAAAGGGTGCATTCTCTTTTACCTGACCTGCTCCACCACCTATCTGTACGATGTCGGTTGTAACAGCAAGAAGGCACATGAGAAACATGAGGGCGAAGTAAATGTAGTTAGCCGCACGGGCTTTGCGATACTTTAACTCAAAGAGAAATATATTTTTAAACATATTGCAGTATTCTAGTTATTGGGAATTGGATACTTACGTGCCTGATAGTAGGATTAAGCAATTACTTCTTTTTTTGCGTTTCCGAAAATATGGGTGAAGTACACATCTTCTAAATCTGCTGGCACACGCTCAAAACTTTCATCGGGCTGCTCATCATTCAGTACCGAAATTACCGGACGTCCACCAATCAACCGTTCCGAAATAATATTGAACTTACCGCGATACGAATCTAATTCTGCTTTTACAATGCTCTTTTTCCAAACCTTGCCTTCTACTTCGGCAATGGCATCCATTGGGCTGCCTTTGTAAAGTACTTGGCCTTTGTTAATAATAGCCATATCGGTGCAAAGTTCTTTTACATCTTCAACAATATGGGTAGAAAGAATCACGATGGTATTTTCACCAATCTCAGAAAGCAGATTCAAAAACCGATTTCGTTCAGCAGGATCTAACCCTGCAGTAGGTTCATCAACGATAATCAATTTCGGATTGGCTATCAATGCTTGTGCGATACCAAAGCGTTGCTTCATACCACCAGAGTATCCGCCCAAGTTTTTGTTACGGGCTTGCCACAAGTTGGTTTTTTGTAGAAGTGCTTCTACTAATCCTTTTCGTTCTCCTTTATTGCTGATTCCTTTTAGAACTGCTAGATGGTCTAGCAATGTAACGGCATCAATTTTTGGGTACACACCAAACTCTTGTGGTAGGTAACCAAGTATTTTCCTTACCTCTTCTTTTTGAGTGAGCACATTGAGATTGCCCAATTGAATAGAGCCACTATTAGCTTCTTGCAAAGTAGCAATCGTACGCATGAGCGATGACTTGCCCGCACCGTTAGGGCCGAGGAGCCCAAACATGCCTTGGTTGATCGTGAGCGATACGTCTTTCAATGCTTGCACTCCGTTGGAGTACGTTTTGCTGAGGTTTTGAATGATCAGTTGCATAGTAATAGAGTGGGGGTTGATTTTTGTTTATGTAAGACGGGCTTGTTACCCGATTGTTTGTGTTGGCCTCAAATTCAGTGAACGATGTGTTTTGTAAAGAGGAAGTTTAAAAGTTTAGAAAGTTAAACTGATGGTAGATCTAAAAAAAAGATTGTTACTAGTTTTTTCAAATTGATACGCCCCATGCCGATAGAAGACCGCGGCCCCCAACCCAAAATAGGCAATGTTGACGTACTTAAATCGAAGTAAATTATTGAAACCTGTGCCCGATTCGAAATACCCTTTGTCGTAGGACTGTAGAGAAAGTGACGTGCTTTGGTGTGCACTCGCATTCTCTAATTTTCCAATGCCTGCGTTGTGATAAATCACCCATTCTGGTTTGCTGTAGCGGTTAGCGTAAAATACATTTCCAAAATTGTGGTTGAAGAAAATACTGCTATACTGCGAGGCGGTAAACTCATACAAACCCATGGTTTGAAAATATTCATCAATGAAGAGCCCTTCCACTTGTTTTGCGCCACGGCCGGTAAACAATTTTCCATAAGGGGCAACTCCCTCTACCCAGCCGGCATGAATAGCCAAACGTGTTTTGCCTTTTGGCCGATGTTTGATTTGAAAGCGCGAAGAAAGCTCAAAGCGTTGGTAATTAAAATTTTGTGCTTCAAAGAGATTGACACTGCGTGCATAGTTGATTGCAATCATCGGCCACTCTCTGCCCAACAACACTTTTTTACCTGCCAGTTGCATGTAGTTTTCACTGCCCGCATAGCGAAGCGTGCCGCCTACTTCTGCAATTGAAAATTGATTAAGTGATTCACCCTTCAGCAGAAGGGTGTAATCATACGTGGGTTGAATAGTATTCTTTGAGATAAAACCTATTGCATGTAGTTGCGGAAAAAGTCGATGGCTAACCTCTGCACGATAGGCTTCGATGCGATCGTATTGCGAACTCGCCAATCTACGCAAGCCTTCGTTTGGGTTGGTGAAGTCGCGCTGCAGATTAGCGGTTGAGTAGCCCGTTTCATAAATATCGTTGAAGTACTGCAATGAAATTGTGAAGTCTTTGTTCGGGTTGATGTTGAACCGCATTTCGCCACCGTACTTCCATTGCTGATCTTTAAATCCATAAGCAGCATAGCCACCTAATCGTAGCCATTTCGAAAATCGATTGTTTGTGTAAAGTCCTGCACCTAAACGAAAACCTTCGTATTGATTGATGCGCATCAAGCGGGTCAGGTCAAATTCAAATGCACCCAAGGGGATAGCATTGGTGGCCAAGGCTTCTATGCCTTTGTCAAACCAAGCAAATTTTTTCATCACCGAATCAATCGTTACATAGGTTTTGCTTTCTTTGTTATCCAATGGTGCGATTCTATATTTTTCTAAATTGGCTTGATTGATGGCCGCAGCGGGGGGCGATAAATCTACTTTAATATCTCCAAATTCAGATTTGTTAAGTGGCAAATTGATTTTAATGTCTTTTAAAAAGCTTCGGTGTTGCGCTACTACATGACTTCCGAACGCACCAAAATTGTAGAAATCGATATCGGTGTTCAGTTGCACCGGAAACCATT
>Ga0208858_1000293_pt1 | contig 10147 bp, 9 predicted proteins | sample LakMenEpi16Nov12_FD_150704 | JGI IMG/M metagenome (GOLD analysis project Ga0208858, IMG submission 150704) | Freshwater microbial communities from Lake Mendota, WI - 16NOV2012 deep hole epilimnion (SPAdes) | ecosystem: Environmental > Aquatic > Freshwater > Lake > Epilimnion/Euphotic zone ...
CAAGACACATTAAGTGTTCTTTTTTTAGGGAATAGTTATTCATCCTATAACAACCTACCCCAACTCGTTCAAAGCCTTTCTAGTTCTGCTGGAAAAACACTAATCATTGATTCCAATATGCCAGGTGGAATGACCATTTCAGGTCATGTCAATAATGCCACCTCAATCGCTAAAATAAGTCAGGGCAACTGGGATTATGTTGTCATTCAGGAACAAAGCCAAATACCCAGTATTGATTATTATCGATACAACGAGATGTATCCTGCAATGACAGATTTAAAATCACTTATTGAGCAATACAATCCTTGTGCGAAAATAATCACCTATATGACATGGGGAAGACGATATGGTGGTCAACAATGCGGTCCGGGCGCCACCTATTGCAGTCCAGTGTTTGTTGATTTTAACCATATGCAGGATTCACTAACGAGTGCTTATCTTGAAATAAGCGAACAATTAAATATCCAATGTGCACCCGTAGGTGTTACTTGGCAAAATATTTTGAATGACACAACATTGATTCTACATAGCAATGACAATAGCCATCCAACTATAGATGGTAGTTATGTTGCAGCGTTAAGCATTTACAGTTCGATTTGGAAACAGCCCTCAAACGGCATTGTATTCAATGCCGGATTAACCCAGTCTCGTGCACTATATTATCAACAAATGTCTGATAATACGATCTTTAATAGCCAAAATGATTGGAACCTTCTCATCAATAACCCTATCGCTAATTTTAGTGATGCAATATCAGGCTATACGGCCACATTCACTAATTTATCAACTTCTATTAATAATACACTAAATTATTTTTGGGATTTTGGAGATGGAAACACTTCTAGTATTCAAAACCCAAGTCATACGTATACAACTAGTGGAACATACACTATAACTTTAATTGCATCAGATTGTATTTTTGCAGATACCAGTATTTATACCATTCAGATTGGAACCAATGGTATGAAAGAAACCTCCGATAGTGAATTTGAGCTATACCCTAATCCAACAACAAAGCAACTAAATTTAATGGTAGATAGTAATTTGCTAGGTTCAGTTTACACTGTTTATGACAACACGGGGAAATTAGTTTTAACAGGAAAAGTAAACACTGAAAATACAAGCTTTGATTTGGGAAATTTATCGGCAGGTCTTTATTTATTCCGAATGGGAGAAAATTTTACACAAACAGTTAAGGTAATAAAGGAGTAAGCCGAATCGCTAACAGCGTGCAAGCGCAACCCGAAAAGGTATGTGCCTGCACGCAAAAACGTTAGGCTAATTATGACCAGAGTAGCCATATTGTAAATTTGTTATATATTTGATAGTATCAAATGATAGTATCAATATATGAGCCCTCCTTATCAAATCACTCCTGAAATATTAAAACTGATTGCTTCTATTTCTGAAAAAATAGGTCAGATAAATGCGAAATTTCTAGATAAACCATCCCCAAAACTTCGAAAGGAAAATAGAATAAAAACTATTCATTCTTCCTTAAGTATCGAAGGTAACACACTCACTGAGGAACAGATCACTGCATTGATAGAGAATAAGAGAATCATTGGTCCAGAAAAGGAGGTTAATGAGGTTTTGAACGCTATTGCAGTTTATAATCAACTAAAAACATTCGATCCAATCTCTTCAAAATCATTCTTAAAAGCTCACGAGACCCTTATGAAAGGTTTGGTGGCAGATAACGGGAAATACCGCAATAAAGGGGTTGGAATTATGGCCGGTGATCGAATTGCACATATGGCACCACCTGCTGATAATGTGTCATATTTGATGAATGATCTATTCGATTATCTTAAAAAATCAAAAGAGATATCTCTAATAAAGAGTTGTGTTTTCCATTATGAAATGGAATTCATTCATCCCTTCATTGATGGTAATGGCAGAATGGGAAGATTATGGCAAACCTTGATTTTGATGAAAGAATATCCTGTCTTTGAATTCATTCCTTTCGAAAATATAATACATAAAACCCAAAGTGAATACTATCATGCACTTTCACAAAGTGACAAATCGGGCAGCTCAACCCCTTTCATTGAATATATGCTCAAGGTGCTTAATGATTCGTTGTATACTATGCTTGATTTCAAAAGTAGAGTTATGTCAACAGAAGATCGCTTAACCTATTTTTCTGAAATATGTGAATCTGAATTCAGTCGAAAAGATTACATGAGCGTTTTCAAAGAAATTTCCTCGGCAACGGCAAGTCGTGATTTGAAACAAGGCGCAGAACAAGGCTGGTTTGAAAAGGAAGGAGATAAAACAAAGACGATTTACAGAATAATAAAATAGCCATAACAGCAAGCAAGCACCAGCCCAAATCTTACTTCGGTGAAATGATACATTTGTAAAAAGAAAATAATATATTCGGTACTCTAATTAATTTAAAAAGTCGGAACGGCGCCAAACTCGAAACGGTTATAGTAATGAATAAACCATTAGCTGAATAAAGAATGAAGCAAATTAAATTTTTATTGATTTTTTTGGGCTTAAGCTTATCGGGATGCAGCCTTTTTTTTGGAATACGTAATCTAGAGCCACAAACTAAAGATTCTGTAATTAAGTACGCACGAAAAGTTGGCTATATCACAAACGAACAATTCTATTTTATTGATTCTTCAAAAATTGAAGAAATTTGGCGAGGCGCCTTTCCGAAAGCTTTTATTTATAATTCATCAGGAGAATTAGTCCAACACTTAAGTTGTTTTGCAACAGGCCCTTCAGATTTAGAATGGTTTTTCAGTAAAAGTAATCATAGCGCTGTAAATGACACTATTAAGCATCTTTTAGGAAGTGATACTATCATAAACATTGCTCCTAAATTTGATAAATTAAAGAACAACATATATTCAAACGGAGGAAAGGTAGAATTTCCAGCATCGAAATATTACATTTTGTATTTCTGGTCTAAAAGCTTTGGAAAAATTAATAAAAAAATTGCTGTTCCCATGGAGCAATACATAATAAATCACCCCGAATACGCTTCATCTTTTATTAAAATCAATTGTGATTATATGAAATCTTGGGGAGTGACAAAAAAAGATATTAATTGATCCTTACTAAAATACACGCTAGCGGAAAACGTTAGGCTGCAATTATTAAAAATGACAATACGAGAATATAAACTTGAGGACAAGGACAAATGCCTTGAAGTATTTAAGAGCAATTGCCCAAAATTTTTTGACAAGAGCGAGCTTGAAATGTTCGACAAATGGCTTGACCATCAAATAAGTGAAAATCGTGTTTACCAAAGTCCAACGTATACGAATTCCGAGAGAGATGCTTACTACGTTATTGAGGTTCCAGAATTCGGAATTATTGGTTGTGGTGGATTTTACATTGTTAAAGAACTCAACGAGGCCAGACTTGCTTGGGGAATGATTGACGCTAAATTTCATAGAAAAGGATTTGGGACAGCACTTTATAATTACCGTAATGACATTATTAAGAGCGACTGGCCAAATCATGTTCTTACACTGGGGACAAGTCAACATACATATTCGTTTTATGTGAAAATGGGATTGACTGTTACTGCAATACTGAAATCTGGATATGGTGAAGATCTTGACAGATATGACATGAAGAAATAACTGCAATTAAGTGCGGTCTGGCGCCATGCGAATCGTTCCTCTCGGGACATCGCTTACACGACAACCCCCTATGGACGGTAGGTTCTTCGGATATATACTTTCATCGCTTCTCTTTTTAGAATGGCATCCGTGAGCAAGACGAAGTAATTTGGACTGCCCTCTATTTCCTTTAGCCATGATTCGGGAAGATCAATTACATATAACAGAGCCCTTAAATCAAGGTGCTTATTCTCCTGCAGCTCCGACAATAAAAAAGCCACTAACACTGAAGGATCAAGAAATAACGCTGCAGGAAAAGATATACTGCATGCGCTAAGCTCAAGATCTTTGCGCAGTTGGACTTGGATTTCAGCTAACAACTCGTTTTGAGAAAGTTGAATGCTAGGGTATTGAGTACTAATTTGAAGCCAGTCCATTGTTTGTATTGAAGATAATTAAGCTTGGGTAAGGTGAAATATTAACATTTTTTTTGTTTTTGCATTCATTCTATTTCGCTAACTTAATAAGAAAAATAAGAAATAAATCAACTTTATGTTAGTAAAAACCTATACAAGCAGTGTTTTTGGAATTACTGCTACCACCATAACCATCGAAGTGAATTTGGGCATTGGAATCAACTTTTTCATGGTCGGACTTCCCGATAATTCCGTAAAAGAAAGTCAACAACGGATTCGTGCCTCGTTCAAAAACAACAACTATAAATTTCCAGGAAAAGAAATTACCGTTAATCTTGCGCCAGCAGATATTAGAAAAGAAGGCTCCGTTTATGACCTTCCAATTGCTATTGGGATTTTAGCCGTGAGCGAACAAGTAGATACAACTCTCCTCAAGGATTACATTCTTATTGGTGAACTCTCTTTAGACGGATCCATACAAGTAACCAAAGGAATTTTACCAATCGCTTTACAAGCCAAGAAAGAAGGCTACAAGGGAATCATTATTCCCTTAGAAAATTGCAAAGAAGCAAGCGTTGTGCTTGGTCTTGATGTGCTAGGCGCAAAGAATATAGAGGAAGTTGTTTCTTTTTTAAATGGCAAAGGCACACTTAGTCCAAGCAAATTTAATCTGGCCGATACATTTTATGAGCAGCAGAAGATTTCCGATGTTGACTTTAAGGACGTTAAAGGGCAATTTAGCATAAAGCGTGCCTTTGAAATTGCTGCTGCAGGTGGACACAATGTCATTTTGATTGGCCCTCCAGGCGCAGGGAAATCCATGCTTGCCAAAAGATTGTCCACCATTTTACCGCCCATGTCGATGGAAGAAGCCTTAGAAACGACCAAAATTCACAGCGTGGCAGGCAAAGTTAAAATAAACCGGGGATTGCTTACCCAACGCCCTTTCCGAAAACCTCATCACACCATATCAGACATCGCGTTAGTTGGAGGAGGAACCTATCCACAACCAGGTGAGATTTCACTGGCGCACAACGGCGTATTATTTTTAGACGAATTACCCGAATACAAAAGGGGCGTGCTGGAAGTATTGAGACAGCCATTGGAAGACCGATTCATCACGATTTCCCGTGCGAAATTCACAGTCGATTTTCCAGCAAGCTTTATGCTGATTGCTGCTATGAATCCTTGTCCGTGTGGTTACTTTAACCACCCAGAAAAAGAGTGCGTTTGCGGACCCGGCGTGGTGCAGCGCTACCTAAATAAAATATCCGGACCCTTATTAGACCGCATCGATTTACACGTGGAAGTGACTCCGGTAAGCTACGATGAATTAACCTCTACCATTCCAAATGAAAATAGCGAATCGATACGAACCAGGGTCATAAAAGCGCGGGGAATTCAAGAAAAACGTTACCTAGAAACGACCGAAACCCATTGCAACGCACAAATGACACAAGCAGAATTTGAATTGCATTGTAAGGCGGATGAGCAAGGACACCTAATGATTAAGCAAGCGATGCAAAAAATGGGCTTATCAGCACGGGCGTTCGAACGCATCTTAAAAGTGGCACGAACCATTGCCGATCTCGATGAAGATGAAAAAATTCAAGTGAATCACATCGCCGAAGCGATCCAGTTTAGGAGCTTGGATAAAGGGAATTGGGGGAGTAATTAATGTGGGAAGGTAACTGGTTAAAAAGGTATAGTAACTATTATTTATTATCTTTAAAATTAATTTACAACTTTAATTATGAAAACTATCTTATTTTTAGCTGTTATTGCTCTTTACTGCCTTTCATCTTGCGAAAAGAATTATAGTTGTTTTTGCCACCACAAACTTGAAATAGATGGTATTGTTTATAGTGATTATGATTATATAGCTTGGAATAAAAATATCACAAAGAATAAAGCTAAAAGTGAATGTAATAGTCTTGACTCGGACGGATTACCAAGTGGTTGGGAAACTACTGAATGTGAAGTATATCAAAAAAAATAAAAGATGCATCCAATAAACAGCGCCCTTTAAGATAATCAACCTTTTATTTCTTTGAGTTCATTAAATCCTTGTTGTTTTACCAAAATTAAGCTACTCTTATCGCAGAAGCAATCCATTTAAGTGGCTTGGATAAAAGCAGACTGGGGGTTTAGATTCGTTTTAAATTTAGTCAGTGATAATTAATTTATCTTCTGATAAAATTTTGTTGTTCTCATTTAGCTGATAAAAATATATTCCTTCATCTAAATTTTCACGATAGAAAGTGAATGTTTGCCCCGATATATTGTCAATTTTCCTTACTTGTTCTCCCAATGGGTTGTAAACTAGAAATATTGCGTTTTCAAAAATTTTGTTTGTATTCAAAGTTGTTGCATTTGAAAAAGGATTAGGACAAATTGAAATTTGAGAAGTTATATTTGAGTAATCAGAAATGTCTGCTGCTAAATTATTATTGTACCTCACAAGATTAATTTCAGGGGCTCCAACACCTCCTGCGCTACATCCTGACACCACAATTTTACCATCAGTTTGTATGGCAATAGCAGTAGCTAAACTGCTAGATGTTCCAATAGAAGTAATGACTATACCATTGCTTCCAAAAGTAATGTCTAAACTACCATTGGTAATGTAACGGCTTAAAGCCAAATGGTATTGTAAACCGTTGTCACTATATCCCGCAGCTAGAATTTTACCATCCGCTTGGATGTCTATGTCGTAAAATCTACTTGATGTTCCACTGGCTTCATTAACAATACCCCCGATACCGAAAGTATTATCTAAACTACCATTGGTATTGTAACGGCTTAAAGCAAAATGTTGTTGAGCTTGCCCCGCCACCACAATTTTGCCATCTGCTTGTATTGCAATAGCAGTAGCATCACTGGCTGCTCCAATAGATGTAGTAACAATTCCCCCACTACCGAAAGTATTATCTATACTGCCATTGGAGTTGTGACGAGTTAAAGCAAAAAAAGGTTGACCACCATTAGTGGATATACCCGCCATTACAATTTTACCATCCGCTTGGATGTCCATAGCGCAAGCCATACCATATGTTCCAATATATGTAATAACAATACCACCGGTACCGAAAGTATTATCTAAACTACCATTAGTATTGTAACGGCATAAAGCAAAAATTACTTCAGTGCCAGCTTTGCCCTGTCCAGCAACCAAAATTTTACCATCCGCTTGGATGTCTATAGCAAAAGCAGTGCTTGATGTTCCAATTGATGTGGTAATAATACCATTACTTCCAAAAGTAATATCTAAACTGCCATTGAAGTTGTAACGAGTTAAAGAAAAAATAAATTGAGAACCTAGCCTACTATATCCAGCAGCTATAATTTTACCATCCGTTTGTATCTTTATAGCCTTAGCACTGCTGCCTTGATTTCCAATAATAGTTGTAACAATACCATTGTTACCGAAAGTATTATCTAAACTACCATTAGTATTGTAACGGCTTAAAGCAAAATGGTATTGAGAGCCGATGTAGCAACTTCCTGCCACCACAATTTTACCATCAGTTTGGATGGCATTAGCATTAGCATCGCCATCATTAGGATTTGAAACAACACCAGCGTTTCCGTAAGTGGGATCTAAACTGCCATCTTGAGAAAATATAGAAAATGGATATGCAAAAAATATATTAAAAAGTAATGCAAGTAGTAGAGTTTTCATTTTGATTTTTCATTAAAGAATATAGGTGCAAAATAATTTATTTCGTAAGTGGAAACCTGATTAATTATCAGAGTATTATTAAAATAGATCATACTTACTGAAGCACAATCTTTCTTATAGTAACAATATTATTTTGTGGATTTATTAATTTCAGTAAATAAACTCCATTACCAGACCAACCATTTAGATCCACATAAAATTGCTGTTGATTAACTAAGCTTGAGAAAACCTGTTGCCCAAGACTATTCTCAATTATTATAGTATAGTTTGATATCAAGGCAAAGTTTCCATTATCAATAGTAATATGGTCGTTAGCAGGATTCGGATATACTTGTATGGTATTTGTATTATTAGGAGCGGGTAAACCAAGCGATGTATTTATAATTAAAGTATCGGTTACTGAAACCAATACCGTATCATATACATTTATTTGTGTAGTAATGGTATCGTACACCTGAGTCACTAACGTGTCTTGCACTGTAACCGTATCGTAGTGAATACAGTTTCCATCATAGGGATATTGTAATTGGGAATTGGCGACGATTGGAACGTTAAAGGTGTTTTCATAATACCAGTCATGGATAATTAAATCACCACCATTTGTCAATGTGTAATTTATATATCCATATTTATATCCCAATGCTCCGTTGGCTGGATTAGAAAGTAATAAGCGAAAACCTTGTTTGTGAGAACCTATGCCAATGTTATTGCAGAGGTGTTGAGTAGTAAACCAACCAAAATAAAGTAAACTTGAATTATTCCATAAATCACTCGAATTTAATGTGTCATTAGTACAATCTATACCTGTCGAACCACTATTCACAGGTGCATTTACCTTATTTTGACCTATTGCGTTATTGATTCCTTTGAAGGTTGCCGTTATATGTCCTCCACCGGTAGTTTGGCTTCCGCTACTAGAGGCGCAAGTTGCATTAAACGTACTGTAATCTAGGAAAAGTCTAATATCATTTAATTGGTCATTGTTTATATCAAAATCATAAGTTGCATCAATTATTGGATACGGATACACCCCATCAAAATTATCCACATAGGTTATCTGCGAAAACAAATTATTTATAAGAGATAAGGCAAGAATTAGTAGTGTTTTTTTCATAGTTTCGAATTTTCATTAAAGATATGTAAAAACGAATAAAAAAAAGGGCAACCCTTCAAAGATTGCACATAATTTATTTTCATTAAGTTGGTCTGCCTTATGTTGTAAAGAGCCTGAATTCCCTTCTATGTAACCTTTCCCACATTTCAGTTTATTAAGGCTAAAATCAAGGGATGAAAAAAATACTTCTTATTTTGTTGTTAATGTTAACTTCAAGCATCTATTCACAGGTAATTAGCGTTAACATCACCAAAACTTATTCATTCCAAAAACACGGTAAGCTTACTTATCTTGAGATTCTCAAAGCCCAAGACACTACTAAAGAGGAAGCTACTAATGTAAAGTATCTGTTAGATTTAAATAAAAAAACCTCCACTGTATTCATGGACGGAATTAAAATTAATACGCTGAAATTTAATACCATCGAAAAAAATGGGAATGAATATGTTATTACCATTAAAGATAAAAATATATACGATGGAACACTATTAATGACAAAATTTACGGTAGACACCTCTAAAAATCTATTCGTATATCAATGGTATGACGATTATTACGACCTTACGATTGTCCAAACGTTCAATCAAAAAATGGCAGTGACCGATCTATAATAGCACCCTAGCAGGTATCCCAACAGAGAAAAGTGCTTTACAGAAGCAGTAGTTTTTTATGCTAATTATCACCAACAAAAAAATGCTATCGCCTTTGTCAATAGCTAGTTTTGCCATGTGGTGCTCCAGAAGAACATTAAAATAATATTGGATTTTTCTCATTACATTTGAGTTTAAATCCAATCCATGAAGAATATTTTACTGCTTCTACTCTTGCTTCCTTTTTGCATAATTGGTCAATATCAAATTGGGCATAGCACCCTTACCTTCAATGATCCTTCTCGCAGTGGTGGATTTGGCTCGGGTAGTGGACCTGGCCGACAAATTCAAACGGAAATTTATTATCCCAGTTATACCGCTGGAGAGAACACCGCAGTGGCCACCTTCCCCAATTTTCCTGTCATTGTATTTGGACATGGTTTCGCGATGGGATGGGATGCCTACGCTAACATTTGGCAACACTTGGCCCCTCAAGGATATATCTTAGCGTTTGTGCGTACCGAAGGAAGTTTAATTCCAGCTCCAAGTCATGGGGATTTCGGAGATGATTTGGCCTTGGTTGCTACAAAAATGTTGGCCTTGAATGGAGCTGCTGGTTCTCCTTTTAATGGAAAAGTAAAGCAGAAAGTCGTAATTATGGGCCACTCCATGGGAGGAGGAGCCACCATGCTTGCCGCTGAAAACAACACTTCGATTGCCGGAATTGTGGGCCTAGCTCCAGCAGAAACGAATCCTTCAGC
>Ga0208858_1000296_pt1 | contig 10056 bp, 9 predicted proteins | sample LakMenEpi16Nov12_FD_150704 | JGI IMG/M metagenome (GOLD analysis project Ga0208858, IMG submission 150704) | Freshwater microbial communities from Lake Mendota, WI - 16NOV2012 deep hole epilimnion (SPAdes) | ecosystem: Environmental > Aquatic > Freshwater > Lake > Epilimnion/Euphotic zone ...
TAGCAGAAAATATTAAAAAAATAACCGATTCAACATCTCCTATAAATTATATTGATGCCCCCAAAAAGAGATACGACTACGAGGTAGAAAGAAGAGTTGGAAGTTCGTCTCAATTAATGAAAATAGTAGGTTTCAAACCAGATGTAAATTTACTGGAAGGCTTACACAAAATATATTACATAAATCATTCATCGCACGTATTAAATAAAATATGAAAGACAACATAATATTCGACTTAATTAATGAAGAAAATAAACGTCAACTCAATGGCATTGAACTTATTGCATCAGAAAACTTTGTGAGTAATCAAGTAATGCAGGCCATGGGTAGCGTACTCACGAACAAATACGCAGAAGGGCTACCTGGGAAGCGCTATTATGGTGGTTGTGAAGTAGTCGATAAAGTAGAGCAACTGGCAATTGATCGTCTTTGTGAATTATTTGGTGCTACATGGGCGAATGTACAACCACACTCTGGAGCACAAGCAAATGCTGCTGTATTTCTTGCATGTCTTAATCCAGGAGATAAGATTTTAGGATTTGATTTATCACATGGTGGACATCTAACACACGGTTCTCCCGTTAATTTTTCGGGTAAACTCTATCAACCACACTTTTACGGTGTATCAAAAGAAACTGGGCTTATTGATTATGATGCCCTAGAAGAAACTGCTTTTCGCGTTAAACCAAAAATGATTATTTGTGGCGCCTCAGCTTATTCAAGAGATTGGGATTATGCCAAAATACGAAAAGTAGCTGATGAAGTCGGCGCGCTTGTTTTAGCTGATATTTCCCATCCTTCAGGATTAATTGCAGCAAAATTATTAAATGATCCATTAAGTTATTGTCATATAGTGACCAGCACTACCCACAAAACATTACGCGGTCCGAGAGGTGGTATTATCATGATGCGAACTAATTTTGATAATCCTTTTGGCTTAAAATGGAATAATGGCAATCCAAAATCAATGGCGGCTTTACTAGATGCTGCGGTTTTCCCGGGCATTCAAGGTGGGCCGCTAGAACATGTGATAGCTTCAAAAGCAGTTGCTTTTGGCGAAGCGTTGGCACCTGAATTTACCACGTACATGAAGCAAGTGCAACTCAATGCACGCGTTATGGCGAATTCTTTTATTGAAAAGGGATACACTATTATCTCTGGTGGTACAGATAATCACAGTATGTTGATTGATCTACGCAGCAAAGGCATTAACGGTAAAGATGCTGAGAATAGCTTGGTGAAAGCAGATATTACGGTCAACAAAAACATGGTTCCTTTTGACACTGAATCACCATTTATCACCTCGGGAATCAGACTTGGTACTGCAGCGCTTACGTCAAGAGGTGTTAATGAAACTGAAATTGAAAAAATGGTTCAGTTAATCGACGAAGCATTAATCCATAGGAATGATGATGCCCAATTGATAAGAATTAAAGGAGCTGTTAATCTATTGATGCAAGATCGACCATTATTTGCTTGGTGATAAGGTATTCATCAAAAGTAGATTGGGTTTACAAAGCTAGCGTAATCCTTATTGCTTCATTAGATCTACTAATTTCGCTAGCAACATTTTATCAAGAAGGCATTTATGATTCCCTCGTTATTTCAAGTATTTTTACCTTGACACTAGCCTATTTGATATCCTTATACTACTCCACAAGCTACCTTCTTCACCACGATTATTTGCGATGTTCAAGTGGGTGGATAATTAAAAAAATCGCCTACAAAGCAATTAAAAAAATTGAAAAAAATAAAGGATTGTATATCGGTTGGAAATTAAGTTTAGCACTTGATGGGCTTATCATATATTTCCATGACGGAAAAGAATTGTTTATTTCACCAGAAAATCTAGATCAATTTATTGACGATCTTGAACAAAGGATTTCAATATCGAATGATCATTCATAACCAATTAGAGCAAATACAGAGAAAGTAGATAGCCAGTGATCAATATCATAGTTTCCTTTGCCGATACTTTCCTGCGCATAATCCCACATTTCATTCATTGCGCTAACCCATTCTGATTTTGCTTCCTTGCTTAAAGCATCAGCTGGAAGGGTTTTAAGAATCCCATTTAAGCACCAAATTCGATTTAAATGAAAACCATCCCAGTGGGATTCATAACCATCGTGTTTATCTACACGATCTAACTTGAGGGGAATATTAACTTTTCCTGGAATAAATAATTCCGGAGAAAAGCTATTCAACCAACTAACATAGTCTTTAGGAGCTAAGACCTTTCGCATCAAATCTGTTACCAATAAACCAGCAGACATAAAATCATAGTCGAATGGCTCCTCATTTAAAGGAGCGTTAACGATATCACCGTAAAAACGAATAGCTGCATTTGAAACGATTCCCTTTAATTTTTTATTCTTTGAACTTACCGCATAATCGTAGGCAAAAGAAAGCCCCATTGCAGGACTATCATGACTACCTGACATTTTAACAGAATTGATAGCTGGCCATACCTTGGTATGCACCATGACAATATAATCAGTCAGGGGCTGTAAATTTTTTAGCCAACGTTTTGCCGTAGGATCATCCCACTTAATTAATTCATCTGCCACTTTTAATAACCAAGATTGACCGTAAGGAAATTCAAAAAAACCATCTTCGTGGGAATGCAGATACGCTAATTCTTCCTTGATGTTTTCTGCATTAAAACTTAATTCTAACTTATCGCGTAAGGCATTGGCCTCAGGAATGGTTGGATAAAGCTTCAGTAATTTTACCATTGCCCAATGATTGTGAACGGCTGAGTGCCAATCATAACAACCATAGAAAGATGGCCAATAATCCTTTGGACCCTTTTGCTCTCCTGGTAAACGCAAAGCCCTGTAAAAGTAATGAGGAGATGGTTTATTCGTACACTCTAAAGATAACTTAGCAAAATAAGAAGCTCCATCATTGGAAAGCATGTAGCGTCCATCTTCGAGCGAAACAACTAAAGAAGCTTCTGATTGAGCCGAAACCATAAAGATAAATGAGGAAGCAATTAGCGAATATAGTATTTTCATTTTTTAGTGAGTTCAGGTGATTTCTTGAAACCGTTTTTGGCAATAGAAACTGTTTCTTTTCCTATCCCAACAATAGAAACCATGTTCAAGGGAAATTCTAATAGAACATGTGTGAAACTAAGGAAGAATAAAAAACTTAAACCCATCGCATAGTTATATGCGTATAAAACACAAGCAAAAAGCCATAGAATTATAATAATAATCAATCGTACTTTTGGAACCTTATGCCAACGAATCACCTCCGTTTTACTAAACCAATTTAAGTAATGATACAAATACGCAAAAGCGATGAAACGCATGAGCATAGTGCCAAATGTGGAGAAAAACACGCTAGACCAATAATATTCTTTTGTGTTAATCGGAATGGCCATCTTCATAGGAATTGGTTTCATATAGTATTCATTATCTGGATTTGGCACAATAAAATTCTCGTTTAACTTATTCTTCAAAGAGTCCGTTATTCTAAGCTTTTCAGCAGCGGGGAATTGATTATTGGGTGATTTCTTGTTTACAATAGAATCCAAGTATTGCTTATTGGTTAGGTAAGGATCTTTGATTAATTTAAAGTGATCCATAATTCCAACATTGGTATAAAAGAACCCCTCCCCACCTGCATAATAGGAATCTTTTCCATACTTGGTAATTTGATTTTTTCCAGCATTAACTGGAAGAAAAAACACCAATATAATTGGAATAACAACAACCGCCAAAACAGAAATCAAGCCACTTTTACTCCTAGATTTTAAGGCCCCATATAGCATAAACAATCCGGTAAATACATATACATGAATAAGAGTTGGCACCAATGAAGTTAATGCGAAAACAAACGTACTACTCTGATTTGCTTCTTTATTATCATCAGAAAACCAACCAGAAATAAAGATAAAAAGGAATAATATACTGAATATCTTTACGGGTAGGTTTTTAATAAATGCAAATAAAAGAGAACTAAAAAGTGCTAATACAAGCAATTTATCGAATAAGCCTAATTCAACAAACGTCTCGTAAAAATCCATATCGAAACCTGCGTCCTTAGCGAATGCGGCATAAGATAGTGCAATACCGATGAGTAAAAGAGGAATGAAATCATACTTTCCCTTGGTGAAATATTGACGATCATGCAACCAGCTGATTTCGGTAAGGTAATGTAATGGACCAAGAAAGGCATAGGCCAATAAAAAAGTTTCAAAAGGAAAAAAATAGGCCGAAATCATAGCGACGAACATTAATCCAATGTTTTGGTAATTTATTTTATCATCTTTTAGCATTCGACAAATTTTGAAACAAAGTTATCAAAAAAACATTCCTTATTCATTATAGTTTACAGAATAATGACTTATTCGAATCCTTTTTCTTTGCCTTTTTCTTTGATGCTTTTACTCATGGCTGAACCGAAATCATCTTTTGTACCAGATTCGATTAATTTAGCTTTCTCTTTCGAAATAAAATCGTCCCTAAGTAATGCTAATTGTACAATTTCTGCTTGAATGGTGCTTCTTTCAATTGTTTTATCCGCAATATATTTTTTGATGTCTTCATCAGACTTACCAATTAATTCAGCTGGCATTGCCTCTTCTTCCAAGTCTAAGATACTGGTAGAATCAGCTCGATAGGCATCGACTATATCCCAAGAAGCATTGTTGTAACTGCCTTTAGATTTTACAATAGCCCTTTCAGAAGCGACACTAATATTTTGATTAAAGGCATTATTATCTTCTCTTAATTGGCTTTCCTTTTTGAGATTACCAGAAAAACCATAGCTTACATAGGTGCCATTCAGCGATTGGTTCAAGCGAAAAATTTCATCATCATAAGGTGTCGCGATGGAAGTGATTTTATCATTAGAATTGATATTAAAATATGCGCCATTTAAACATGATGCGCCATCTTTCCAAAATTCATTAATCCCCTGTTGATAATCACCGCAATAAATAGTATTGACAATCACATCTTTCTTAAGAATTTCAGTACATACTTCTTTATAACTAATTGGACCTTGATTGAAGGGTTCATTACCTGCAATATAAATGAGCTTTAAGTCCTTAGGATCATTTGACCAATTCAATTGTTGCAAAGATTTTTGAATAGCCGCGCCGCAATATTCTTCACCACCATTGGTTCTAATGCCAAAAAGTTTAGCTGAAATAAGGTCTAAATCTGTCGTGAAATTAGTTTGCATACGAACATAATGATCGACTGAAGAAATGCCAGCATTTCCATAATCATACATGGCAATCTCAAGTACTGGGGTTGTTCCTTGGTATCGTAAACCACTTGCATCATTCACGATGGCCCATATTTTTGATTTTGCTTGATCTAATAAACCATCCATGCTATTTGAGGCATCAAAAAGAATAACTAATTGAATTTTTCTATTTTGCTGAGCTTGTGCAACAAAAGAAAAGGAAATTAATACGATAAGAAGGGCTAGATTTTTCATAAAGGAATGATTAACGATTTTGCTTCCTTACAGGTAAGCCCTAAAAAAGTTCAATCGCTAAAAATACTTATTGAAAATACGACAAGGCCATTTCGTAGCCTTTTAATCCAAAGCCGAAAACACAGCCCACACAAACGGGTGTTAGAAGCGAATTATGCCGAAAGGATTCTCTACTAGAAATGTCGGAAATATGAACCTCAACCACAGGAATTCCTATTGCAGCAATGCAATCACGAATAGCAATACTTGTATGCGTATAGGCGCCAGCATTGAGAATTACTCCATCGACACGCGCTTCTTGGAGAAAATTTATTAACTCACCCTCAACATTTGATTGCAAGTAGTGTAACTCATGATCAGATGTTGATTTTAAGGAAAGAAAATAATCATCAAATGATTGATTTCCATAGATGGATGTTTCACGCGTGCCAATTAAATTTAAATTTGGACCATTAATAATTAAAATCTTCATCCTTGTCAAGTTGGAATCGCTACATTAAAGAATTTGTATCATACCTAAAAATCGAAAAAGGATTAGCAGAAAATTCGATTTTCGCTTACCAAAACGATGTGGCTAAATTACATGATTTTAGTGTTTCAATAGATAAAAATGCAGAACAAATTTCCTACAATGATTTAAAATTATTCATTGCTGCACTTTATGATTTGGGATTAAGTGCGCGTACACAAGCACGAATTATTTCAGGAATCAAGCAATTTTATGGCTATCTGCTCTTAGAAAACTACATCACCGTTGATCCAAGCGAATTATTAGACCAACCAAAAATTGGGAGAAAACTTCCTGAGGTACTCACTATTGAAGAGATTGATCGACTAATTGATGCCCTAGACATGAGTAAAACAGAATCCCATCGTAACAAGGCCATTATTGAAACCTTGTATAGTTGCGGATTACGTGTTTCAGAATTAGTGAACCTTCGCTTTTCCGACCTATTCTTTGAAGAAGGATTCATTCGTGTAATTGGCAAAGGAAATAAAGAACGATTAGTTCCTGTTTCAGCAAGTGTTGAAAAAGAAATATCAATTTACAATGACCATATTCGTCGGCATCAAAACATTAAAAAAGGGGATGAAAATGTTGTTTTCTTAAATCGTAGAGGGGGAAAACTGACCCGCGTTATGATTTTTACCATCATCAAAGATTTAGCTGAACGAATTAGCCTACAAAAAACGATTTCTCCACATACCTTTAGACATTCCTTTGCTACCCATTTATTAGAAGGAGGAGCTAATCTAAGAGCAATACAAGAAATGCTTGGACACGAATCAATTACAACGACTGAAATTTACACCCACTTAGATCAACGCTATTTAAAAGAGGCGATACTTTCTTTTCACCCAAGAAATGCAGTGAATTAATACGCCAAAATAGCTTCAATCGCTTTGAGAAAACGTTCTTGAGGCAAGAATTGCTTTTCGAGATCTGCCGCGAAAGGAACCGGTGTGTCCATCGACCCAACTCTACTGACAGGTGCATCTAAAAACTCGAAGCAATTTTCCATAATTAGTGCTGAGATTTCACCTCCAATTCCACCCATCAAGCAATCCTCGTGTAAAACAATAACTTTTCCTGTTTTCTTTGAAGCTGCATAGATGCATTCCGTATCAAGTGGCAAGAGTGTTCTTAGATCAACAATTTCAGCCGACTTTCCTGGAAAAGATTCCATGGCCTCTAGCGCCCAATTAACTCCGGCACCGTAGGTTATTATCGTTAAATCCTTTCCTTCATTCACCACATTTGCCTTACCAATTTCTAGTGTATAATAATCCGTTGGAACATTTCCTTTTATGCTTCGATAGAGCATTTTGTGTTCAAAAAACAAGACAGGATTTGGATCTTCAATCGCGGCATTTAATAATCCTTTTGCATCAAAGGGATTAGATGGATAGACAATTTTTAATCCAGGAGTATGAAAAAACCACGCTTCGTTGCTTTGAGAATGAAAAGGACCTGCTGCTGCCCCTGCTCCAGTTGGCATTCGAACCACAACATCAGCATTTTGTCCCCATCTCCAATGAATCTTAGCTAAATTATTAATGATTTGATTGAATCCACAGGTTACAAAATCAGCAAATTGCATTTCAACAACAGCCTTCATTCCAGCGATTGACAAACCAAGTCCGGCTCCTAAAATAGCTGACTCACACAAGGGCGTATTTCGAATTCGTTCCTTTCCAAATTCATCTACAAAACCCTCCGTAACTTTAAAGGCACCACCATATTCAGCAATGTCTTGTCCCATAATAATTAATGCTGGAAAACGCTCTAATGATTGCCTTAAACCATTTTGTATTGCATCAATAAACCTAATTTCTTCTGTCGTCTCGTTGGCATTCGTTGGTGTAAAAAGATGTGGGGCGTAAACATCCGTTAACTCGTCAGCGACATTAGGGATAATATCGCTCTGATCATTTGCATGGTCGAAAGCGAATTGAATATCATTTTTAAGTTGACTTTTCAATGATTCATCATGCTCATCCGTCAAAATTCCTTTTGATTTCAGAAATACTTCAAAATTAACAACCGGGTCACGTTTTTCCCATTCGTCTTGAAGTCCTTCTGGATAATACTTTGTTCCAGATGCTTCTTCATGTCCTCGCATTCTAAACGTCATTAATTCCAATAGAACCGGTTTAGGGTCTACCCTGATTTCTTCGTTAATCGAACGGACAGCGCGGATAACATCCAATATATTATTACCATCAACTTGGATTGCTTTCATTCCATATCCAATTCCTTTATCAATAAACTGCTTACATCTAAATTGCTCACTAGAAGGAGTCGATAAACCCCAAGAATTGTTTTCCACACAGAAAATAACAGGAAGATCCCAAACAGAAGCGACATTCAAAGCCTCATGAAAATCTCCTTCCGATGCACCACCATCACCAGTAAAAACTAAGGTCGATTTCTTTTCACCACGAATTTTATTCGCGAGTGCTATCCCATCTGCGATGCCTAATTGAGGACCGAGATGAGAAATCATTCCAACAATCTTGTATTCTTGAGTTCCAAAATGAAAAGATCGATCTCTTCCCTTAGTGAATCCGTCCGCTTTTCCTTGAAATTGCGCAAATAATCGTGTGAGAGGAATATCCCGGGTTGTGAAAACTCCCAAATTTCTATGCATGGGAAGAATATACTCGTCCGTATCCATCGCATAACAAGTACCAACAGAAATTCCTTCTTGCCCCCAACCAGAAAACCATTTTGAAATCTTCCCTTGACGAAGAAGAATTAGCATTTTCTCTTCAATCAATCGGGGGGTAATTAGTTTTTGATAAATCGCAAGAAGCTCAGCGTTATCGAATCCAATCGCATCAAAATCAATGGTATATTCTTTCAAGTTTTATCAAGATTAATCTAGTGCAAAATTATCGAAAATAGTGCAATAAATTGATGGTATTACCATAAAATAATTGATGAAAAAAAATGGGTAAAAAAGCCCAATACCTTGGGCTTTAAATATTTAAAAGAACTGAAAGTAAGGTTATAATATTTTTACATTCAAAATAATTAATAAGGTGGAATATATTTCACCCCTATTTTACTATTCAACAGGACATGATGGACAATCACTACCAATGTCATAATCATTAATATTTAATATTGACCATCTTGAATTAAAATCCTTAAGCATAATAACATGATCAATATAATAATTAGGCATACCTACATTATATAATTCTAAGATTTCAATTGTTTGTATGTTATTTGTGAAATCATTAACATCTAAACTAAACCTACCTAGAATTTTTCTAGAATTACCAAATATCGCAATAAGAAAATCATCTGCTTGTTTACCTGACATATATTCTTCTCCGTCTGAAAAATACACTGTATCTGGAATTGATTTAAAATATCCTTTATTCCATTTCGTAAAACGATTGTATGCTGCTAACATTGAATCTTTAGTGGCGTCTTTAGTGGCTGAATCTTTTAAGTTGTATACTTCACCCGTTTCAACCATATAACGAACATGAGCTCCAGTATAATCGATGCCGTATCTATCTAAGATGACATTTTGTACTTCATTTAGCATTACATATGCAATTTGTGAGGATGCTATTTGTGAGGATGCTACGTTTGCAATAAACGATGCTGCTAATACGAATACTAACTTTTTCATGGCTTAATTTTTAAGTGGTTAATTATACTATGCAACAGGACATGATGGACAATCACTACCAATATCAATACTAGTATATATTAATATTGACCATCGTGAATTGAAATCTTTAAGCATGATAATATGATCAATATAATAATTAGGCATGCCTACATTATATAATTCTAAGATTTCAATTGTTTGTATATTATTTGTAAAATCATTAACATCTAAACTAAACCTGCCTAGAATTTTTCTGGAATTACCAAATGTCGCAATAAGAAAATTATCTGCTTGTTTACCTGACATATATTCTTCTCCGTCTGAAAAATACACTGTATCTGGAATTGATTTAAAATATCCTTTATTCCATTTTGTAAAACGATTGTATGCGGCTAACATTGAATCTTTATGGGCAGGGTCTTCTAATTTATATACTTCACCCGTTTCAACCATATAACGAACA
>Ga0208858_1000297_pt1 | contig 10052 bp, 13 predicted proteins | sample LakMenEpi16Nov12_FD_150704 | JGI IMG/M metagenome (GOLD analysis project Ga0208858, IMG submission 150704) | Freshwater microbial communities from Lake Mendota, WI - 16NOV2012 deep hole epilimnion (SPAdes) | ecosystem: Environmental > Aquatic > Freshwater > Lake > Epilimnion/Euphotic zone ...
TCGGCGAAGCGGGCGTTTTCCGAAAGGAAACCGTAACCGGGATGGATCGCGTCCGCGCCGGTGATCTCAGCAGCGGCGATGATGCGGTCGGGTTTGAGATAGCTTTCCTTGCTAGGGCCGGGGCCGATGCAGACCGCCTCGTCGGCGAGCTGGACGTGCATGGAATCGACATCCGCCTCGGAATAAACCGCCACAGAATGCACGCCGAGTTCGCGACAGGCGCGGATGATGCGAAGCGCGATCTCGCCGCGGTTGGCGACCAGGACTTTGTTGAACATGTCGGTCGGGTTACGGGGGTTATTTGATGCGGAAAAGGACGTCGCCGTATTGCACGGGGTTGCCGTCGGTGGCGACCAGCGCGCAGATCGTGCCGGAGCGTTCCGCCTTGATCTCGTTCATCACCTTCATCGCCTCGATGATGCAAAGCGTCTGCCCTTCGGAAACGGCGGTGCCCACCTCCACGAAGTTCGGCGCATCCGGCGCAGGCTTGCGGTAGAAGGTGCCGACCATCGGCGAGGTGATCTCCGCGCCCTCAGCGGCGGGGGCTGCTGCGGCTCCTGCTGCGGCTTGCGGCGCGGCGGCGGGAAGTTGCAACGAAGCAGCTTGCGGAGCGGCGGATGGCATGGAGGCGAAAAGCGCACCCAGTTCCTCCATGTCAGGGCCTTTCTTCAGCTTCAGGTGAAAATCCTTTTTGGAGAGATCGAAATGGGTGAGCCCATGCTCATTCATCAATTCCACGATGCGACGGATTTCTTGCAGGTCCACGGGGCGTATGTTTCTTATGTTTGTTGAAATGGGGAGGTCACCGCGACCCCCGACACTCGCCAAAGGTAGGAAGCGTCCGGAAACCGCGTCAAGCATCATCCCCGGTGCGAGGCCGTATTAAAGCTGCAAGGTTTGTCTATTCGTCAAATACCATTCTCAGAGTCGAACGTTCTTGAGGTGATGGCTATCGCTAGAACAGGGCACCCGCCGGCATCACCGCGAGTCAGCCTTGGTCGGAGTTTGTGAAGGTTTGTGGTCGTGGTTGTCGCAAATTTGGAGGAATCGGGATTCAACTCAAGAGCGAGACTACGCAAATCTTCCTGTGTACGCGTTATGAGAACTGCCGCGTCTATCAGCGCCGCATCGTAAAGCGCCCTATACGCTCCGACATCCCTGTCGAGATTCCCGTCCTTTGCGTTCCATTCGACATCGAGGGCAATACGCCCGAGAATGTTATCTACCTTGTAACCCCTATTTTCGACGTTTGATTCGATCACTTTGGATACAGTTTCCCCGACCTTGCGATACGGAGAAATCGTTAATATAAGGGAAATTACGGTATCGACACGTCCCTCGCGCCACCCCTTTTCACGAAACGCCTCGTCCAGTCTGGCTGCGACGTCTGACTTGTTGCCGCCACTGCCGAGAATATCTTGGGTTGTTAGGCTAAAGCTTTCAATAACGGAGGCTATATCCGCCCATTCTCCTGGATTAGTGGAGCTTATAATTGCAGCGGCATTTCGAACTTCACAAAAAGCGTATTTAGTGAGAACGGCATCGTCTAAATGTTCCTTGTAGCTGAACGTTTCGTCCATGAGAATCGATTAATTGTTGAGCCTATATGGCAGCTTGGGAATGATTTTTGTATGTCTGCCAGTCGGGACGATATTCCTCATCTGCTTGGTTACCCCATACCGTCCAGTTTTTTCTGACCCCCCGGGAAAACATTTCTAGGAAAGGCCCAGGTGAACAAGCCTCAATCAAACCATATTGCTCGTCCGGCTTGCGGCTGTGTTCGCGTTTTTGTGTTTGGAGCATGTTTACTTGGCTTCGCCCGGGTGCAAGCGTGCGGACGTTCTTGCCGCGGACACCAAAGAGAATAACCTCAGTAACATTGCGAAAGTAAAAACCCACACCCCTCCCATCTGAACCTCCGTCTTTACGGATCTTGTGCCAAATCAAATTGCTTTTGTATTTGAAGCCCCAGGCGGCCATCACTTCAAGCCCTTCTGGGAGAAGTGCATTAGGCACCCAAAGGTAAAGGTGAGCGTTGTCTTCGGCAACTTCCTCAACAGGTAGTGACTTAATGTCATCCAAAACCATTGTGGGGTAACGATTCAATCGACCGTGCTCTGGCGCGACCTTCCCCGTCCGATTCTGGAACTGCCATGGGGGGTCAGCTAGAATTGTCGGGAATTTCCTTCCCTTGCATGCGGAAATAAGTTCGCCGCCGATGGCTTCTCTTTCGAATTCTGTTAGTCCTTTTTTCATGATTCGCTTTTCTCGCTCAGGATTTATTTCGTTCGAGAGCTTGAAGCTGCGGTTTAAGTCATCAGAGTGCAACTGTTTCATGGTATTTCGTTGGGATTAGCGAAATATTCCACTGTAGAAGTTCGTATGAACAGCTTAAAATGAACAAGGGATGATTTCCTGAGCCTCATTATACAGCTTGGCTGGCGGTACGGGGAGGTAGAGGTTTGCCTCTAAAACGTATTCCCTGAAAATTCCGCATTCTTCGTGGTAAACGGTATGACCTCACTGAAAGCGCGAAGCTGCCTCTCAGCTGCTTCGTAACTTTTCAAGGTGTGTTTGGAGCGGGATTGCTGCAGCCGGTCGTCGAGATTCATGGTTCGACATTAGGAGATTGTGGTGGTTCCACTAAGGCGCATTTCCGTGAGGAATGAAAGAGACCCTTTCTCCGTCCTTGCCACGCGCCGCGCGGTCGTTGAATCTATCGCCATGCCCCAAACGCCCGAAGCCGATCCCCGCTTCAATGAATTCATCCTGCTCCAGGCGCAGAACGCGGGCCTGTTCCTCGGCCAGATCCCGAACCCGGCCACCGGCGAGAACACCGTGAACCTCCGCGCCGCGAAATCGGTGATCGATTCCCTCGGGATGCTACGCGTGAAAACGGCGGGCAACCTTACGGATACCGAGGCGAAGCTACTCGAAATGGCTTTGAAAAACCTACTCCCTCTCTACCACACCGCCCTCGAAGAATCCGAATGAACCCGCCCATGAAATCCTTTTCCCCTTTCCAGATCGCCCATGTTCCCGTTGGCGGCCCCACCCCATTTTTCATCCTCGGCCCCTGCGCGCTGGAGAGCGAGAAATTCGCTTGGGAGATGGCGCGCTCGCTCAAGGAAATCGCAGACCGCACCGGCATCCCTTTCATTTTCAAGGCCTCCTTCGACAAGGCGAACCGGACATCGGTCGGCTCCTTCCGCGGCCCGGGCATCAAGGAGGGTTGCCGCATCCTCGGGGAAATTTCCAAGGAGCTGAAATGTCCGGTCACCACCGACATCCACACCGCGGAGCAGGCGGAGATCGCCGCCGAGCACATCGATCTTTTGCAGATCCCCGCGTTCCTCTGCCGCCAGACGGATCTGCTTGAGGCCGCGGCGAAAACTGGGCGCGTGGTGAACGTGAAAAAAGGCCAGTTCCTCGCGCCGCTCGATACGGTGAACATCGCGGAAAAAATGCGCTCCTTCGGCTGCGAGCGTTTCCTCATCACCGAGCGCGGCACGACCTTCGGCTACAACAACCTCGTGGTGGACATGCGCTCGCTCTACCTCATGCGCAAAGAAGGCATCCCGGTGATTTTCGACGCTACCCATTCGGTCCAGCGCCCCGGTGGCCTCGGCGGCTCCACGGGTGGTGACGGCGAGTTGGCTCCCGTGCTCGCCCGCGCCGCGGTGGCCACCGGCATCGACGGCCTGTTCATGGAAGTCCACTCCGACCCCGCCAACGCCCTTTCCGACGGCCCGAACCAGATCCCGCTCGAGTTCATTGAGGATCTCCTCATCAAGCTCCTGGCGATCCACCACGCGAGTCATTGATATAGGAAGATAAAAAAACCGCAGATGGACGCAGATGGACGTGAATTTGGAAAAATGGATGAGGCATTACGTCATCTCGACCTCGGTCTGAGGCAGACAGGTTTTCCTACACAAGAATTCCCAAGATTCTTCTCTACCATCTGCGTTCATCTGCGTCCATCTGCGGTTGAATTCTCTTCTCTTTTGTAAACGCCATGAACCTGAAATCACGCCTGCTGGAATGGATGGGCGGCGGGAAAGGCGATTTCGCGGAGCTTTCCCTGGAGGTGTTTCAGCACCAGTTCTCGGGAAACGCGGCTTACCGGAACTACTGCGAGGCGCTGGGAAAAACGCCGGACACCATCACTTCATGGCGCGAGATCCCGGCGATCCCCACGGATGCCTTCAAGCTCCCCGGCGTGGCACTGCGCGGCTTTCCGGAAAGCGAAACCATCGGCCATTTCCTCACTTCCGGCACGACGACCGAGACGAAGGGGAAACATGAGTTTCGCGATCTGGGGTTGTATGAGGCTTCAGTGCTTGGCGCGTGGCAACTACTAGGTTTACCGGAGATCCGGCGGCCATGGTTTTTCTCGCAACGTCCCGCCGACAACCCGCACTCCTCCCTCGTCCGCATGTTCGAGATCCTCTCCTGGAGAGCCGCCCTTCCAGGCGGCTTATGGCTCATCGATTCCGAAGGTAAATTACAGCTAGAAAAATTTCTCCCCGAGCAACCCGCCGCCCTCCTCGGCACCTCCCTCGCCCTGCTGCGGGCTTGCGATGAAATGGCACCCTTAGAACTCCCGGAAGGCTCATGGATTTTCGAAACCGGCGGCAGCAAGGGGCTGCGGAAATCCTTCACCCCCGCCGAAGTCCGCGCCCGCCTCTCCACCCATTTCGGCGTGCCGGAATCCAGCATCCTCAACGAATACGGAATGACCGAACTGTTCTCCCAATTCTACAAATGGGGCGACGCGCAAACCCATACCGGCCCGCCATGGACGGGCGTCCGCGTCACCGATGTCCACACCGGCGAAGAGGCGGCAACCGGCGGGATCGGGTACCTGGAAATCATCGACCTCGCGAACCTCGACACCGTCGCCGCGATCAGGACGCAGGATCTCGCCATCGCGGTCGGGGATAGGGAATTCATCCTCATCGGCCGTGATCCCGCCGCCATAGCGCGCGGTTGCTCGCGGGGCGTGGAGGAGGTATTGGGTGGGTGATAATTACACGCTTGTTTTCGCCGTGCAACCGTGTAATCTTGCTGCACATACGATGAATGTGACACTGAAACTCCCTGACGAACTCTGCAAGAAAGCCCGCCACCGCGCTGTGGACGAGTCGAAATCCCTCTCCGCATGGCTGACGGATCTGATTAAGCGCGAACTGCAACCGCAGCCAAAGGGTCGGAGGAAAACACTCGCGGAATTGCTCGGCGACCCTGCCACCGCCGACCGGGACTTTGAACTTCCGGACAGAAAGCAGGAAACGGAGCGCGAAATGAATTTTCGATGAAACCAATACTGCTGGACACGGTTACCATTTCCGAACTCCGCAAAGAGGGGCGGATGCACGATGCGGTGCGTGCTTGGCAGGAACAATTGCCAGATAAGGAAACATGGCTAAGCGTGGTGAGCGTGATGGAGATCCGGATGGGGCACCTGCGTGTGCTAAACGAGGATCCGGTGTTCGCACAAAGGCTCGAATCGTGGCTTGAAACCACCGTTATTCCGCTTTTCGAAGACCGCTTGTTTCAGATCGATCTGGCGATCGCCAGGGAAGCAGCCGGAATGAGAGTTGTCCACGGACTCAGTCCCAATGATTCCCTTATCGCCGCCACTGCGAAAGTCCATGGCCTCACCCTCGCGACGCGCAACACCGCCGATTTCGAAGCGACGGGAATCTGGCTGATCAACCCGTGGGAATTCGAAGCGTGAAAAACCTCGCTCAGCGTATCGCCTTCCTCGTTTCCCATCGGCACACGCTGGAGAAATGGGTGGGCGCTTACGATGCGGAAGCACTCGTAAAATGGCTGGATGCGGAAATCGGCGACCGGCGGCGGCTGGAGGATTGGGTGGATGGCGCGAAAGTGGAGCCGCGCGGCCCGGTGCTGCATGTCGTCAGCGGCAATACGCCGCACGCGGCGTTCCAGTCCGTGTTCCGCGCGATCCTATTGGGTTGCCGCAGCTGGGTGAAAACTCCTACGGCGGGCTTGTCGGAATTCGAGGAATGGGCGCGGGGGATCGACCAGTTCGATGTGCGCCGCGAGTTGCCGGACGAATGGCGCGCACCCGAAGTGGCAGTGATTTATGGCGGGGCGGAAACCTTGGCGTTCTTTCGCGGATGGCTTTCGCCGGAAACCCGGATCATCCCCCACGGCCCGAAACTCAGCGCGGCCTTCGTGTTCGCGGATCGCGAGGGTTTGGCGGCGGATCTGGCGGCGGACATCCTGCGCTACGGCCAGCGCGGCTGCCTCTCGGTGCGGGCGGTTTATGTGAAAGGGGATGTGGAATCGTTTTGTGGGAGACTTGCGGAGGCTTTGGGCAAGCGGGGGAGCCCGAAGATCGCCCCCGCCTTTTCGGAAGCCGGCGGCGTCCGCAACGCCCGCGAGCTGGCCCGTTTCCGCATCGCCAACGGAGCCGACGTCTCCCTCCGCGAAAGCCCCGGCTCGGTGGATTGGACGGTCGTCCGTGACGGTGAAACCACCCTGCTCACTCCCGGCCCGGGCGGTGGGTTCGTGACGGTCATGTCCATGCCGGAGGAAATTTCCGAGGCAACCCTTGGCGTGGAAATCCATTTTCTCTCCACCGCCGTGGTCGAGCCAATCACCGAGGCGGCGCGGCTCGATGGGATCGCACCACCGCGGATCTGCGCGGCGGGCAAAGCGCAGGAACCGGGGATTTTCTGGCACCCGGATGGAGAAATGCCGCTGGCGAGCCTTGTGCGTTGGCGCGATCTCGGTTGATGCTCACGCCCATGTCCGAAGCCGCTATCGAAACCACCGGAACCATCCTCGAGCGAAAGGGCGAGATCCTCTACCGCGTCGAGCTGATGAACGGCAAGGTCGTGCTCGGCCATCTTTCCAAAAAGCTGACCGACGCGGGAACGGAGTTTCCCGAAGGCGCAGCGGTGCTTCTCGAAATGACGCCCTACGATTTCGACCAGGCGCGGATCCTCGGCGGCGCATGACTCGGAAAATCTCCCGTTGCGCCCTTCCGCTTCACCGATATCCTACGCCATGACAATCAGCTGCCACGGGGAAAACTGCCGCGCCCAGCGCTGGATGCGGCTCGCCCTGATGCTCGGCGCGGCCTACCACGTGCTCTTCGCGGTCTGGACGAACCTGTGGCCGTTCCATGGCTTCGACCTCCTCGGCATCCCCCGCCCCAATCACCCGATGCTCTGGCGCACGCTCGGCCTGATCTCCGGGTTCCTCGGTTTTGCCCTTTTCCTCGCCGCCTCCGATCCCATCCGCCACTGGCTCATCGTCCTGCTCGGCTTCGCGAAATCGGTGACCGCCACGGTGATCGTCGCCTTCGCCGTTTCCGCCAACACCCTCCCGACCGCATCGCTTTTTTTCCTGATCCTCGATGATATCTCCTGGATCATCCCCTACGGCGCCATCCTCTGGGCCGCGCTCCGCGCCCACGCCGGCATCCCACCTTCCCGCAGCACCCCCTACTCCATCGCAGAGGCCGCGGAGATCTACACCCTCTCCACCGGCGAGACCCTTGCCCAAGCATCGCATGACCGGCCGCTCGTCCTTGTTTTCCTGCGCCATTTCGGCTGCACCTTCACCCGCCAGATTCTGCGCGGCCTGCAGGAGCTTGAACAGCAGGCGCAACGCCGCGGCGCCACCCTCGTCCTCGTCCACATGCTGAAATCCGGTGAGGAAATCGGCTACCTCGGCGATCACTCGGATGTCCCCCGCATCGCCGATCCGCGCTGCGAACTCTACCGCGCCTTCGGCCTCGGCAAGGGCGGTTTCATGGAGCTCTTCGGCCCCCATGTCTGGTGGCGCGGATTAATCGCTGTTTTCAAAGGCTGCGGCGTAGGCCACCTCGCCGGCGATGGCCTCCAGATGCCCGGCGCCTTCGTTTTCCAAAACGGGAAAATCACCGCTTCCCAACCCGCCCACAGCGCCGCCGACCTCCCCGATCTGGTTTCACTTTTTGAAGACACGTCCCCCTCTTTACGCACGATCCGGGTTCCATCCGCCAAATGACTCCTCTCACTGGAAAAACCTTTCTCGTCACGGGCGCTTCAAGCGGGATCGGGGCGGCTTTGTGCGGGCAACTGCTGGGACAGGGGGCGAACGTGCTGGGCGTCACGCGGCGGCCAGCGTTGTTGCATCCAGATGTTTCACCGATTGTGGCGGATCTCACCTCGCGCGAGGATGTCTCCACGATCTTCACCCAGCTCGGGAAAATTGACGGGCTGGTGAACTGCGCGGGCGTCGCCTATCTGGCCCGCATCACCGATGGAAATCCCCAGGATTGGGAGGAAATGTGGCGCGTGAACGTGATGGCGCTGACGCTGTGCTGCCAGTTCTCACTGAAACATTTCCCGAAAACGGGAGGCCGCATCGTGAACGTCTCCTCGATGTCCGGCCACCGCGTGCCGCCTACCGGCGGATTTTATGCGCCGACGAAATTCGCCGTCCGCGCGATCACCGATGCGCTGCGCTCGGAGCTGAAAGCGTCGCGCTCGCCCATCCAGGTCGCCTGCGTTTCGCCGGGCTTCGTCGATACCCCCCTGCTCGACAACTATTTCCGTGGCCGTGAGGAAGCTCTCTCGCAAACCCGCGCGGGGATGAAAATGCTCGAGCCGGAGGACGTGGCGCACTGCATCATGACCATCCTCACCGCGCCGCCGCATGTCGAGATCGGCGATATCCTGCTACGCTCTTCGGATCAGATGGCTTAGGTTTTCTTTGCCCTCATTCGGTTGAGCGGGGTCTCGATGTATTTCCAGGAAGCCATCGTCAATCCCCAGGTGAGCACGGCGAAAAGCGCAATCCGAACCAGAGTTTGCGGCACGGTATCGGCGTAAGGCCCCCACCAGAGGAAAAACATGAGCTTCCCGAGGATGATGGGCGCGAGGTTGTGGTAGAGGTAGATGCCGTAGGACAGCAGGCCGACTTTTTGGAGGAATTGGGTTTCCAGGAACCTGCCCGCGAGGTTGTTCCAGCCTACCGAGGCGGTCGCGATCACGCCGCACAGTCCCAGCGAAAGGATGGAACCAAAGAACGGCCCGATCCAGTGCGGTGGCAGGCCGATGCGCGGGCCGAACTCGAGCACGGCATAAGTGCCGCAACCCGTGACCATGAGGATTTTCCAAAGCCGCGATGAAAGGGAAAAACCCCGGTGCACCGCCAGCGCCATGAGCCCGCCGATACCGAAGAAATCGAACCAGCCCCAGCTTAGCTTGTGCGGCCAGATAAAGGGCGGCATGAAAAGGTGCTCGTAGTAACGCGAGAGCGGAGCGATGGCCGCGAAAAGGAGCATCGCTACCACGAGGAAACGCCGCGGTACAAGCCATACCAGCGCCGGCCATAAGAGGTAAAACTGCTGCTGGATCGCGATGGACCAGAACTGCGAGGTGCCGTGCGGCCATTCGCCGAGCAGGGCGATGTGAAAATTGGTGAGGTAGAGGAGATACCAATGGATGTGGGGCCCGATCTTCGGCCCGAGGAAAACAAAGGCTACCGCCAGCGCCACATAATACGGCGCCATGATGCGCAGCCCACGCCGCCACTCGAAATCCTTCCACGCCCGCCAACGCCAGCCCGATCCCAAGGCTTCCTGCTTGTCACGCGTGCGCAGCAGCGAGCCGGTGATGAGATATCCCGTGAGCACCAGGAAAAAGTAGAGACCCACTTCATAAGGCAGCCCAAGGTTCCACGCCTCCGGCACCCAATGATCCCAACAGATTCCTAGCATTGCGAGCGCGCGCAGCCCGTCGAGCTGGATGGCGCGGTTTCTTGCTGGGGTGGTCATGGCGGTCATTTAAGGGCAAAGACTTTGCCGCCCCAAACGAAAAAGCGAGCCAACCCTTTCGGGCGGCCCGCTTTCGGGAAAAATCGAAGAAGCCGGCTAAAAGCACAGCTCTCCAGAATCAGAGGCCTTTCTTGACGACGTCGTCGAGCAGCTCGATCACTCGGTTCGAGTAACCCCACTCGTTGTCATACCAGCTGACCAGCTTGAAGAAGGTGCTGTTGAGCTCGATGGAGGAGCCGGCGTCGAA
>Ga0208858_1000308_pt1 | contig 9913 bp, 8 predicted proteins | sample LakMenEpi16Nov12_FD_150704 | JGI IMG/M metagenome (GOLD analysis project Ga0208858, IMG submission 150704) | Freshwater microbial communities from Lake Mendota, WI - 16NOV2012 deep hole epilimnion (SPAdes) | ecosystem: Environmental > Aquatic > Freshwater > Lake > Epilimnion/Euphotic zone ...
ATATTGGTGCGAACACCAAATGGTCGGGCGGCAGCCACAAACGAAAACATGGTAACCGCTCTTAGTACCGATGGAGATAGTCCTGTTACAAACGCAAATATCCACAAGCAAAGCAAACTAACGATGGCTACTAGCCAACGGCTCCACGAAAATCTTTTCAACGGCTTTAATAAAAAAAGCAAGAGTGCGTAGATGATGCCTACATGCAAACCGGAAACTGAAAGCACGTGCAGCGCGCCACTGGCCGAGTAGGCATTTAATAAATCATTGTCGATGCCATCGGTAACGCCTAATACCAGCGCTTGCGCGATGGCTTGTTGTTGGGCTCCATGAATATATTGGTTAAGCGTTTGAGCCGCCCATTTTCTGGCTTGCTGAGAGTAATAGACAAACCCCTTTTTTTCGGTGGAAGCGAGGAAAGCTACCTCGCCCTCTCTAATAAAATGTTGGTGGTAAATGTTCTTGAAACTTAAAAACCGCTTGAAGTTAAACTCACCGGGGTTGGCAGGAGATTTTAATTCTTGCGGAAATCCTTTTATCAAAATTTGATCACCGTAATTCCAATGTGGCTCTCCAACCTTTTTGCTGACGTATAACAATAATTTGCCGCGAGTCGGTTGCCAACCATTAGTCCTGACGGAAATAATTTCCGCTTCCACTTTCCAAGAGTTTACTTTTTCTTCTGGCACACTTCGGATGACGGCTACGTAAGCATTTACACTTTTTGTAAAATTTACAAAGGAGTCCGCTTGTCGAAAATCATTTCTTAACAAGACGTGCGCGTACCCAAAAAACAAAACAACTGTTAAGCCGAGCACTCCACTAGTGGTGGAAAGCGTTTTGCCGCCCCAAAAAAAGTAGCCTAAAAAGTAAGTAAGCGTAAAAATCAAACCCACCACCATGCTGTGCTGCTGTGAAAAAAAGGTTGGTTGATAAACACCCAGCAGAATGCCTGCTACAAAAAATAGCGTGATGCGAACAAGGGCATAGGGTATCCAGCGGAACATCGGTTATCTAGCTAAGCCCAACGTTGTTTGACCTTATATTTTTTTATGGCTTTATCTCGGCTAAGCAAGACTAATCCTTCGACTAAAGTTTGAGATAGTATTAGCCGATCAAAAGGATCATTGTGTAGCAACTCTAAATCAAGGAGTGTGATAAGATGCTCTTCTTTCACCGGTATAATTTCGATTTGATTCCGTTCGGCAAAACGGTACAACTCATCTAGACTGATTTCAATGGTTAGCTTTCCAATCTGCTTCTTAATGGCAATCTCCCAAAAACTAGCAACACTTATAAAACAGGGTTTAGTAATATCTTTTATTATTTGTTTTAGTGAAGTAGGAAGTTTTTTGTCACCGGCAACAAACCAAAGGAAAGCATGAGTATCCAAGAGATACGCCATCACATATAGTCTTTGAAAATTTCTAAAGGCTCGTCAAAGTCTTTGGCTAATTGAATCTTACCTTTTGCGAATCCAAATTCGCGTGATTTCAATTTTCTTGTTTTTTTGCTTTTACTTTTGAGGAATCCAACAAAGTCGGCCACCTCCTGTTTTAAATTAGTAGGAAGTGAATCTATTTCAACTAGTAAATCTGAAGTTGCCATCCTATAAAATTAGTGAATAGTTGCACTATGGCAAATAAAAATCAAACACCATTTCCTTCATACACTTAAAATGTCCTTTTGGGCACTTATCGAAGCCAATTTTAGAACATGGCCGGCAATCTAATTTTGAATTTTCAAAAATCGTAAACTTGGTGCGATAGGGGTACATGCCAAAGGCGGGGATGGTGCTGCCCCAAATGCTAAACACTTCCTTCTTCAACGCTGCGGCAATGTGCATCAGGCCGGTATCGTGGGCAAACACGTAACGAGCGCTTTTGAGTAAGCTGGCCGATTGGTTTAGGTTGTATAATCCGCAGGCATTGTAGATCATGGTTTTTTTGCCAAGCTCTTCCAATCCCTTTTCAAAATTTTTCGAGCCTTCATTGCGCTCAAAAAAAGATTTTATTTTTTCGCCATTTTCTTGGTCTTCTTTTCCACCAAGCAAAACAATCGGTTTGTTGATTTTATCGCAAAGCTCAATCATCCGCTGTAGCGGAAGTTTTTTAGTTTCATGTTGCGCGCCAATCGCATACGCCACGTATCCGCTTCGGTGGGTTGCGGGAAGCCATTCCATTGGCACTTCATCTTTTTCGGGAATGAAATAATCCAGGCCCAATGCATCGTTTTTAATTCCCAGGGGCTTGGCCGTTTCTAAATATCGATCTACAATATGAACATTGGGCAGCTTGTTGATTTTTAAATTGACCAACAACCATTTTTCAATATTCAACTTTTTAAAACTATAGGCTTTTACACCTAGTTTAATTTTTACAATCCGTGTCCGCAGGTTATTGTGCAAGTCGATTAGATAGTCAAATTTTTCTTTTTTGAGCTCGTCTATCAATTTATTCAAATCATTTTCCAACACATGCACCTTGTCCACATACGGATTGTCGGCCACAATGGAGTGGTATTGCTTTTTAATTGCGTAATGCACTTGCGCATTGTCTAGCTGCGTTTTTAATACCCTGACCACAGGACTGGTAAGCACAATATCACCAATGGAAGAAAAGCGAAGAACAAGAATTTTCATCAGTTGCAAATTGCAAAAAATTAAAATGAAAGTAGCCACCGGCACACCATTTTGAATGGGAATACCATACCTTATTTTTTTGAAAAATATCTACGGGTATTCATATTTCCGTGGCATTAAATTTCTTACTTTAGGAAGTTAAATTAAGCCGTATGAATTATTGGTTGGTTAAGAGTGAACCCGATGTTTATTGTTGGGACGATTTGGTAAAGGACAAAAAGACCACGTGGGATGGTGTGCGCAACTTTCAGGCGCGTAACAATCTAAAAGCCATGAAGAAAGGTGATTTCGCTTTCTTCTACTACAGCAACGAGGGCAAAGCCATTGTGGCCGTCACTGAAGTTAGCAAGGAAGCTTTTCCAGATCCTAAAGATGCGAACTGGGTAGCCGTAGAGTTGAAACCGAAGGCAAAACTCAAAAAGCCGATTGACCTGGCGACCATTAAAGCTGATAAAAGGCTGGCCAACATGGTGCTGGTGAATAACTCGCGCTTATCCGTTCAGCCTGTAAAACCAGAGGAGTTTGATTGGATCCTTGCTTTATCGGAGAAATAGTATTTATGCCTAAGTTCTTTTTCGTTTTTGCCCTTTTCATTTTTACGAAAACCTATTCTCAGATTTCGCAACCTGCCCGGTGGGAACGTGAGCAAAAGAATAGTTCCCACAATTACACCGTTATCACCATGGGCAAGCAGGGTGTTGCCTTGGTGCACGATAAGCAAAAGTATGAAGCAGGAAAGCGGTTTTGGGAAATTATTGCCTTGGATACTCTTTTAAACGAGAGGTGGACACAGGATATTTCTGTAGATAATCGATATAATTTTATTGGGCATGAATACCGCGATGGTGTTTTGTATTTTTTATTTCGATTTGGTGAAGTTGATATGGGTGATTTAAAAATAATGAAAATGAGTTTGGCCGATCGATCGGTAGAAACGCACACCTACGAACCGCAACTCGGTATCAAACTCACTCATTTTACAGTGGTAGAAAACAAAGCCATTTTGGCGGGCTACATCAGTTCCGAGCCAGCAATTTTACTTTTCGACATTAGTACCGACCAAGGTAAAATCGTGCCCGGTCTTTTTGTTAAGAACACCACACTTTTGGACGTGCGGGTGAACACCAACAACACCTTCAACGTTTTGCTATCCGAAAGCCCAAGCAAACTAAAGAAGAAATTGGTGCTTAAAGCCTTTGATCACTTCGGTACTCTATTGTTGGATGATGCCATTGAAGTGGAGAGCTCTAAATCGATTTTGAGTGGTGTTACAAGTACATTGGTGCGCGATGAATTGATGATTGCTGGGACTTGGAGCGAAGGCATTGGTCAGCAGGCGGCTGGTTTCTTTTCTGTAATGGTTGACCCCTACACCGAACAGAAAATAAACTACTACGATTTTCCGCAGCTCAATCATTTTTTGGATCATCTGTCGCCCAAGCGTGCAGCAAAGACAAAAGCGAAAGCTGACCATAAACGAGCGCAAGGCAAAGTGCCCGACTTCCGAGCGATGGCTAATGCGTTGCGCATCGATGAAGCAAAGGAGGGCTTTTTGTTTTTTGTAGAAGCACATTCTAACTCAACATCGTTGAACAACAATTACCGAAACAGCTATCCGTATTACGGCAATCCTTATCCGTATGGTTATGGATTTGGCTCACCCTACCGATTGTACAACTCTCCTTATTATTCGCCTTACCCCATGTTTGGAAATTCGAATACAACGGTTGAAATAAAATTTCTGCAGGCAAGCGTTATTATGTTGGATGCCAAGGGGATTCTTCAATCAGATCATGGACTCAAATTAGAAGAAATCAAAACGGTATCAACCGAGCAGGTCTCTGATTTTGTTTGGAGCAATGGTAAGCTCGCGCTCGTTTCAGCCAATGGGAAAGAAATCATTTTTCAACTCAGCCAATCCGATGGCGTTCCCCTAATCAATGAAAAGAAATCCATTGATATTAAATCTTCAATTGAAACCATTCGTTCGGACGAGGAAAATATAACCGTGCGAAACTGGTACGAGAAAAATTTGTTCATGTATGGGTATCAAACAATAAAGAACCCGGAGAAAGGAAATCGCGATGTATTTTTTATAAATAAAGTAACCTTTGAGTAAATTATTTGCTTTGTTGATCGGCTTGTTTCCACTAGCAGTCATGGCTCAAGTGGAGCAAACAGCTCGGTGGGAAATTAACACCGATCAAGAGGCGGAGGTTTATAAAGTGGCACCGGCAGATAGCTTAGGTGTGGTGGTATACAGCAAAGGGCAGGGCAAAGATGTAGATCAAATTGAATTAATTCGGCTTGATACTACCCTGAAAGAAATTTGGAAAGGCTATATACCCGTTCAAAAATCTCTGGTAATTGCCTTCGCTCACGTATTCAAAAGAAAAATGTATCTGTTGCTCAACCATCAAACCAATCCATTGGTAGGGTTTGTGATGGTGGAACTAAGCGTAGAAAAAGGCCAATACATTTCTCATTTCATAAAAAATATTATTCCCTTTAGGCCTACCGAATTTATTAGTACACAAGGGGCTGTGTTGATTGGTGGTTATTATAATTATCGGCCGTTGGTGCTGCATTATTCTCTGGTCACAAAAAAATCAAAAATCTTGCCTGGCTTTTTCAACGAACTTGGTGAATTGAATCAGATAAAAGTAAATGACGACTATTCGATTGATATCATTGTAAGTGCCCGCAATCTGCAAAAGAGAAAAGGTCTATGGCTGCGTAACTACAACCAAGAAGGAGATTTACTAAAAACAACTGTGTTGGAACCCCAAGAGAAGCGGAGCCTTATTTTTGGTAGAAGTGCCAAAACGCCAGACAATCAAATGCTGGTAGCAGGTGTTTACGGTCGATATACCGAATACTCACGCGGTATTTTCATTTCTTCTGTTTCTCCTTTTGGTGAGTACACCACCCGCTACTACAATTTTGCTGACCTCCAGAACTTTTTTCGATTTATGCGCGTGAACCAAGAGAAGCGCGTGAAGAAGAGAATCGAGCGGAGAAAAATAAAAGGAAAGAAGATTAAGTTTAACTACCGTTTTTTGGTGCAAGAGATTATTCCTTATCAAGATCAGTTTATTATGCTGGGAGAAGCTTTTTACCCACGCTATGTGTATCGAACCCGAAACGCCACGGGCGGTGGTTTTTATGGATACAATAACCCGCTAGCTTACCAGAACTACACACCTTACCGGAATGATCAAATTTTTGATGGCTTCCAATATACGCATGCCATTGTGATTGGATTTGATAAAGAAGGGAAGGTAAAGTGGGACAATAGTTTTGAGATCAACGATGCGAAATCTTTTCAACTAGAGCAATTTGTAAAAATCGCCCCCAGCGGAAGCCGTATTGACTTACTTTATTTTTATCAAAATCTGATCCGCACCAAAATCATACAAGGCAACGATGTGCTGGAGGGCAAGACGGCCGATGAAATAAAGATGCTAAGCCCTACCGACTTTGTAAATAAAAACGATGTGCAACCTAATCGGTTGCATTACTGGTACGGAAAACATTTAATAGCCAGCGGCTTTCAAAATATTCGCACCTCCAAAGATCGGCTAGCCGAGGTGGAGCGAAGGGTGTTTTTTATAAATAAGATTGACTATCAATAATGGATTCGGGGTTTTTAGCTACCTTCGCGCTCGCGGTATGAAGAAAAAACTTGTTTTAGATTCTCACCTTCTCGATATCACCCTCAATCGCCTTTGCCATCAACTTATTGAAAACCACGGCTCGTTTGCAGACACCGTTATTCTAGGTCTTCAGCCCAGAGGCATTCATTTATCGGAACTGATTCATGGCAAGCTTCAAAAGCTTACCAAAAAGCAGATCCCTCTAGGTTACCTAGACACTACTTTTCACCGAGATGATTTCAGAAGGCGCGAAATTCCCGCCAAGGCAAGTGAAACCAAGGTGCCATTTATCATTGAAGAAAAGAAAGTGATTTTGATAGACGATGTATTGTTTACGGGGCGAACTGTGCGGGCGGCTTTAGATGCCATGATGGCCTTTGGCCGACCTTCAAAGGTAGAATTACTCGTTTTAGTGGATAGAAAGTTTACACGTGATTTGCCCATTGCTGCTGATTACGTGGGTAAGTATGTGGATACACTCGATACACAACGGGTGTTGGTGGAGTTGGAAGCGCAAGGTCATAAACAAAATAAAATCTGGTTGATCAATACTATTTGAAGTCATGTCAAAATTAAGTCAACGCCACCTGCTTGGAATCAAAAACCTTACCCGCGAAGACCTTGAACTTATTTTTGAAACAGCAGAAAACTTTAAAGACGTTATCAATCGACCCATCAAAAAAGTGCCTTCGTTGCGCGATGTCACCATTGCCAATATCTTTTTCGAAAACTCTACGCGCACACGTCTTTCGTTTGAACTTGCCGAAAAGCGGCTATCGGCTGATGTGGTTAATTTTTCTGCTTCAACAAGTTCCGTAAAGAAAGGAGAAACGCTGCTAGACACCGTTCATAATATACTCGCCATGAAAGTGGACATGGTGGTGATGCGCCACGCCAGTGTGGGGGCGCCTCATTTTTTGTCGCGACATATCAAGGCCAACATCATCAACGCAGGTGATGGCACACACGAACATCCTACGCAAGCATTGCTCGATGCTTTCTCCATTCGTGAGAAGTTGGGCGGTGTTTCAGGTAAGAAGGTTGCCATCATTGGCGATATCCTTCATTCACGTGTGGCCCTCTCCAATATCTTTGCACTTAAAAAACTAGGGGCTGAAGTGATGGTCTGTGCCCCGCCCACATTGCTTCCGAAATACATTGCCTCTCTTGGTGTGAAAGTGGAATTGGAAGTAAAAAAAGCGTTGGAGTGGTGCGATGTGGCCAACGTACTTCGCATTCAACTCGAGCGCCAACAGATCAAATACTTTCCTTCGCTGAGAGAATACACGTTGTACTACGGCATTACCAAACAAATGTTGGATGAGTTGAAGAAAGATATCGTACTGATGCACCCAGGCCCCATCAACCGCGGAGTAGAGTTAAGCAGCGATGCCGCAGATTCACACCATTCGATCATTTTAGATCAAGTAGAGAATGGGGTTGCCATACGGATGGCAGTATTGTATTTGTTGGCTGGTGCTGCGAACTAACTCAAGAAATATATAATCCAAAGAAAATCGTAGATCCACCCAGAATTGAACTGGGATCAAAAGTTTAGTCCCGATGCGAGGGGATCAAAAGTTTAGGAAACTTCCCTGCCTGCCGGCAGGCAGGTATTCTATCCGTTGAACTGTGAGACCGATTTAAGAAATTCTTTGCCTACTCCGCTTTTTAAATACTTCTCCCTCTTTCTTGCGTCAATTCTATTTTGACATTCTTCAAAATAAACAATTTTCCAAGGCCTGAACCCTTTGGTGGATTTTGTTTTGCCGCTGTTGTGTTGGCCAAGCCGGATGAAAATATCCTTACACATCCCAACATAAATTCGACCATCAACTTCACTTCGGATAGCGTAAACAAACATAGGGTTCTGTTGGTAGTCTCACCCAGAATCGAACTGGGATCAAAAGTTTAGGAAACTTCTATTCTATCCGTTGAACTATGAGACCAAAAGCCCTCCTTGTTATTCTGGCCAAGAAGGTTGCAAAAATAGAAAAAAAATTTCAGCTTTTAGTTCAACCCAGGCTGCTTCAATACAAAGCCTGCTTTTGCTTTTTCGTCATCTACAATCTTCTTTACATCGGCCAATAGTTTTTTGGCATCGTACACAATTCCGTCTTTTACCGTGTACTTTACTCCGCCCACCCGGGTTACTTTGTTGTCATCGGTGAGTTTTACCGCACCCATCCCATTCAGGGCTTGTAAATTTTCGAGTGGGTTAACTTCAGTGATTACAAAATCAGCCAGCTTTCCAATCTCTATAGATCCAATTTCTTTATCCATGCCCAAGGCTTGTGCTCCATACAAAGTGCCAGAGCGAATGATTTCCAGTGGGTGAAACCCAGCCTCTCGTAGCAGCTCCATCTCGCGCACAAAAGAAAATCCGTAGAGTTGAAAAATAAAACCTGAATCGGTACCGATGGTCACTCGGCCACCTCTGTTTTTGTATTCATTCACAAACGTCATCCACAATCGATAATTTTCTTTCCAGGCCACTTCTTGTTCCGTTCCCCAACTAAACCAAAATGAGCCATGAGCTACTCGGTTGGGTTGATAAAATGCCCACAGCGTAGGAAGTGTATAGACTTCGTGCCACTCTTGTCGTCTTGCCTTGTGTAAATCGCGTGTGGCTTCATAAATATTAAAAGTAGGGTCGAGCGTAAAGCCCAACGCAAGCAATGAGTCCATCACCGCATTCCATTTAGGAGTAAAAGGTGCAGCGGCTTGTTTCCACAAGCGCCCGGCTTCTTCAAACCGATGTTGTTCGTTGGAGTAATTATAAGAGAGTGGATAATTTTGCAAAGTAGAATTTGCCAACAGCGCTTCGGGCAACCCATACCAATGTTCCATGGTGGTCAATCCGGCTTTCGCAGAATTCATTACATTCCATCGGGCGACACCTAGTTGAGCATGATGGCAAGCCGAACGCAATCCTAGTCTTTTGTTTTCCCGCAAGGCAGCCTCCATTACTTCAGGGGCAGCTCCAAAAAATTTAATACCATCGGCACCTTTCAGTTTGTTTTCGTTCACCCAAGCGCGCGCTTGGGCAGCATTGGTAATCGGCTCTTTGCTACCTTGGCCAAAAGCGGTGTAGGCTTTGATGCGCGGGGCAGTGATCATGTTTTTTTCACTCAGGTTTTTTTGATCCAATACCCAATCCAATCCGTTTCCACACGATGGATCCCGAACGGTGGTAATGCCGTGGCTCATCCATAATTTAAAAACATATTCTGCGTTGGGGGCTTGACCGCCACCAATGTGGCCGTGCATATCTACAAAGCCAGGCATCAAGTACATGCCTTCACAATTCAATTCTTTGCCACCTGGTTCTAACTTGGGCCGGTTGCTATCACTGCTCATGCCGGGTGTGGGCAAACCAATACTTACAATGTTGACGATGCGGTTTTGTTTTACCACAATGTCAATTGGGCCAACAGGTGGTGCGCCCGTTCCGTCAATCAACATAATTCCGCGAATGATCAATTGGGTGTAGGGTCCGTCACCTTCTTTCACCACAGGTGCTTTTTTGATTTCGCGTTGGGCGTCAACACCAATTGACATCACCAAGAACATAGCAAGTACGCAAAAAATCGTTTTCATAACTTTGTAGTTGATT
>Ga0208858_1000309_pt1 | contig 9905 bp, 7 predicted proteins | sample LakMenEpi16Nov12_FD_150704 | JGI IMG/M metagenome (GOLD analysis project Ga0208858, IMG submission 150704) | Freshwater microbial communities from Lake Mendota, WI - 16NOV2012 deep hole epilimnion (SPAdes) | ecosystem: Environmental > Aquatic > Freshwater > Lake > Epilimnion/Euphotic zone ...
AATTGATTATAAAGCTGTACAGATTTTTCATAGGGTTTATCATAACCTTGATACACGCCCGCTAATCCTAATTTCAATCCTGATTTAGCATATTTTAAATTTAATCCAGCTATATTTTCTCGCAATGAATTCATCTTTTCAATTTCCCTATTTGTACGATGTAAACCAGATAAATCAATGGTTGAGATAAACTCAAGATCTTCATAAGTAGAATCAGCTATGGATGAAGCATCCACCATTTTTGACGAAGCGAAGGCTAATAAAGAGAAACTCTTTACACCAAAATCGAAAGCAATCCCTCGAAGAAATCTAGCTTCGTCAACGGAAGTATAGGGTCGTATAGGAATTGCTGAACGTTTCATAGTAGCAATATCCGATGTTTTACCAAAGGCATAGCTCGACCATACATTCAAACCTTGTCCAACTTGTACTTGATAATCACCAATTACAGCAGACCGAAGGTATTTTCCACCTTTAAAAAAGGCATGGGCAGAATAAAAATCAAAACCATTTTTTTGTGCTCCCGCAAAAAATTGCTCTCCTGCGTCTTTTTCAGCCGTTACTCCAACACTAATGTTGGTTTTATAGGTATAACGAAATCTAGTGTAGTAACGATCTCCATTGCCTTTGTAATAATTATTGGAATTAGCCATGATAGAATCCGAAACCTTAACATATCCTCCTTTTTGCTCCACCATGGGTTGATAACGCAAAAACATTTCGTATTTCCCTCCTTTCAATGCTTCTTTCAAGGTAATGTGCAGATTATCAAATTTATCGTCAATTTGAATAAAAGGTAAGACTAATTGAATAGTAGTCAATTCCCAATATTTTAACCCTTGTAATTCATATATCGAAATGAATTTTCCAAATAATTTACGGTGCAGAATTAAATCATTTATTTGCACACTCGTTAATAAACCTAATTCTTCTAAATCTTCACCGGTAGTGGCATTCAAATTTATAGGGTGATCATAGAAATAATTTAATTGCTCTATATAATTTGTTAAATCGATATCCTCTGATTGCAATTGCTCGGAAATAAATTCAATTCGCTGTTGAATGACTTCACTTTTTACTTGTGCAATCGATTGGTAAGAGGCGCAAAGAAATAATAAAAGGAAGAAGCAATTTTTTACCATAATCACTTCATTTGATAGGTGAAGGAGAAATTAGGTGACCAGCCTAAAATCTGATGGTATGCGCTCCCTATATCGAGTTGAAACTGTTCTTTGAATCGATAGCCTAAGCCAGCGCTTAATTCAATCGGTTGAGTTGCAAAGCCACCTCGCAAGAAAAGTTTCCTAATCGGACTATATTCTATACCGGTTTTAAAACGAACTGGAAATTCGATATTTTTTTCAAGCTCAGCGACAAACATTACTTTTTCAGAAAAAGTATACTGTGTTCCTAAGCGCATTAATGTTGTTAGCCTATCCTCACCAAATTCGGATATTTTTGTTCGAGTTAAATTAAAAACACTAAAAGCCACTTTCCAGTTATCCGTAATGTTGGCTTTAAGACCAAGCTCAGCTGTCAAAGCATCCTTTCTGCCATAAGCATCAGTCAATCTTACTTGATGATAATTAAGTTGTACACCACAAGATAAAAATTCTGCTAATTTCATGCTGTAGCCTACACCTAATCGATTCGTTCGGAAGTTCTTAAATCCAAAACTTTGGAGCCCAAATGATATGACACCTACCTTTAGGGGCAAAGCCACCACGAAGCCCTGAGATTGAAGCTCTTTTAGTAAAAATCGATTTTCATAAGACAAGCCAAAACCCAATTTCTTCACAGAAACTAAATTGGCTGGATTATGATGATAGGCCCAAATATCGTCAATGGCTACACTTGCGTTACCTAATGCATGTGAACGACTCCCCATTGGCAACCAACCTTGACAAAACGAAAATTGAAGGGAGAAAATAAAAATGGTCATCAAAAAAATCCGTTCTCTAATACTGATCATTTGAGACAAAGTGAAATGCATTACGTCTAATTAAAGTGTTTAATAAAGGCCTAAAATTACGTTTTATATCCTAAAAAAAAGTACATTTGAGTTAATGAGAGAAAAAAATAATCAAACCTTGATTTAACGTTAAAAAGAACCTTGATCTCTATTCACAAATGAAACTCGAACAACTAAGATTTCCTCAACTGTTGTATATTTGAAAAATAATTAACTATCATGTCAAGCTCCAAAGCGAAAAATACTTCTGATCGTGAATTTGTTTGGAAAGAAAAGGTTCTTGGTGAATTGAATAAAGGCGATGTTTCCCATAATTTTCATAATAAAATTGAAGATGTATTCATTACCATCGAAGATGGGCTGTCGCATTCTTCTGTCGAAGTAAGCAGTTGGAATACCGCTGCCTCTAATGATTGGAAAATAAGCGCTGATTTCGACGTTTTAGATGAAAAAAAGAGCAATCAAAGTATATTAGAAACATTACTTAATGGGGCAGATACCATTTATGTTTCGTCAAGTAAATCTTCACTCGATTGGGATGTTTTATTTAAAGAAATTGAATTCCAATACATTCAAATTTATATATCTACTACTGATCAAAAGCTATTTGCATCCTTTGAGAGCTGGTATAAGCATCAAGAAAATATAACTGTACTCATCAACTTTATGAGTGTTAATGATCCTAAGGAATTCATACACACTATTGCGTCAAGCAAGGTTCCCATAAAAATAGTAGCAGATGGATTTTCACTCCAACAATGCGGTGCCAATGCAAAACAAGAACTTGCTTTCATTATAAACAACCTACACGAATCGATTTTATTACTTGGCGAGCATAAAAACATTGGCTTTCAATTGCATGTTGGTATTGGTTCAAATTTCATGATAGAAATTGCGAAATTCCGAGCACTAAAGAGCCTAGCGAATACTGTCTTACATGCCTATGATGTACCAACCAATTCCTTTGAAATAGTTGGTATAATTGGATGGACAAACAAATCGCTAAAAGATTCAACTACGAATCAACTTAGGCAAACTACAGAAGCATTATCGGCGGTAATAGGAGGTGTTGATTACCTTCAAATTCATCCCTTCGATAGTCAAAGTAATAACGGGTCAACATCCTTTTCTCAACGAATGGCACTCAATATATCATCCATTTTAAAAGAAGAAAGTTATCTGAAATTAGTAAAAGATGCCTACAGAGGAAGCCACTATGTTGAAAATCTGACTGAAAAAATAGGTGATGATGCCTGGAAGATCTTTAATCAGTTAGCCTCTTTTAATGAATTTATTTCTTCAGAAAAAATAGATTTCATCGCCGTAATGGTACGTGAAACAACAAAACTTCGGCATGAAGAATTCATTGAAAAAGAAAGGAAAATGATCGGTATGAACGTTTTTCAAGATTTAGATCCAAATGCCAAAGAATGGAAAGAAGAGAAAACATTTCTTGGATTAAATAAATTCCGTTACGATAAAATTGAGATGCGATGAAAAGAGTCAATTTTAATACCGTAAATTGGAAAGAAGGAAATGATAATTTTCAAACAACTGAAAAAATATCAACTGAAATTTGTGATGGAATAAGTGTGCCTAATTATTTTGAAAAAGAAAGCGCTAAAGAAGCAGAATTAGCAGGAGAGATTCCTTTTATTAGAGGGCCATACGCTTCGATGTATTTATCAAAACCATGGACGATAAGGCAATATGCAGGATTTTCTACTGCGGAAGACTCCAATTCTTTTTATAAAAAAAATCTAAAAGAAGGTCAAAAAGGCTTGTCAGTTGCCTTTGATTTAGCCACCCATCGTGGTTATGATTCAGACCATCCACGTGTACTTGGAGACGTTGGAAAAGCAGGAGTAGCAATAGATACGATTGAAGACATGAAGATTTTATTCAAGGATATTCCCTTAGATGAAATGTCTGTTTCTATGACGATGAATGGAGCGGTTTTACCCATATTAGCTTTTTATATAGGAGCGGCGCTTGAACAAGGGGTTGAAATAAAAAAATTATCTGGAACAATACAGAATGATATTTTGAAAGAATTCATGGTGCGCAATACCTATATCTATCCGCCAACATCCTCCATGAAAATCATTGCTGATATTTTTGACTATTCGTCGCGCAACATGCCGAAATTTAATTCCATTTCAATTTCAGGATATCACATGCACGAGGCTGGAGCAACTGCGGCAATCGAACTTGCATATACCTTAGCAGACGGATTAGAATACATAAGAACAGGATTAAAAGCGGGCTTAAAAATAGATGAATTTGCGCCGAGACTAAGTTTTTTCTGGGCAATCGGGATGAATTTTCAAGTTGAAGTTGCAAAACTAAGAGCGGGTCGTAAACTTTGGGCAAAGCTCTTGGAACAATTTGAACCCAATAATCCAAAATCATCGATGCTAAGAGCACATTGTCAAACATCTGGATGGTCATTAACCGAACAAGATCCCTATAACAACGTTACCCGAACTTGCATTGAAGCATTAGCCGCAGTTTTAGGAGGAACACAATCGCTGCACACCAATGCACTAGATGAAGCCATTGCACTTCCCACCGATTTCTCAGCACGAATTGCAAGAAATACGCAATTATTTCTACAGCATGAAATTTGCATTAGGGAATTTATCGACCCCACAGGGGGAAGCTATTATATCGAATACTTAAGTGAAGAGCTGGCTTCAAAAGCTGAATTATTAATTAAAGAAGTCGAAGAACTTGGCGGAATGGCCGCAGCTATAGAAACAGGAATTCCAAAAATGAGAATCGAAGAGGCCGCTGCAAAAAAACAAGCGAAAATAGATGCCGGATTGGATGTTATAGTTGGGGTGAATCGATTTACTAATTATGAAAATACCGATCTCGAATTGCGGGAAGTAGATAATGCTAATGTACTAATGCAACAACTTAATAAATTAGCGGAAATTAAAGCAAACCGCGATAATCAAGAGGTGGCAAAATTACTCAAGCAGCTAGAAAAAGCTGCGAAAGATGGCGAAGAAAATTTACTTGAAGTAGCCATAAAATGTTCATTAGCTAGGTGCACCTTAGGCGAAATATCAGATGCACTTGAAAATGTATTCGGTCGATATAAAGCCAAAATAAATACCATAAGTGGGGTTTATGAAAAATCAATTATGAAAAATGAACACTTTATTAAAGCAAAGGAGCTTTGCCTCCAATTTGCCGAATTAGAAGGTAGAAGACCACGGATTTTAATTGCAAAAATGGGGCAAGATGGCCACGACCGAGGCGCTAAAATAATAGCAACTGCTTTTGCAGACATTGGTTTTGATGTGGATATGGGGCCATTATTTCAAACTCCCGAGGAAGTAGCAAAACAAGCCATTGAAAACGACGTGCATATTGTTGGCGTTTCTTCTCTAGCGGCAGGCCATAAAACATTAGTCCCTGCTTTAATTTCTTGCCTGAAATTGCAAGGAAGAAGCGATATTCTAGTGGTCGTTGGAGGGGTCATTCCTAAGCAAGATTATGCTTTTCTTAACGAACAAGGAGTTTTTGGAATCTATGGTCCAGGAACGGTTTTGGCAACAGCTGCACAAGAAATATTATTACTCTTAATATCAAGTCATAATTAAATTGTAAATTCGGCATAGAAATTGAAATAATTGTTCCAAATTTTTAACTATGAAAAGATTATTTTTATCCACAATTTTGTCCCTTTGTAGCCTAATTTCTATTTACGCTCAAACGATTGAAATTACAGCAGCAAATAGACTTGTTGAGCCAGTATTTGAAAGATCAGTGAAGCCTGAAAACATAGTTGAAATTAAGAGCTCCTTAAAAAATACTAAAGGCAAAGCTTCGTATTTGTGGGCGATCAGCGGTAGTAAAGGAAAAGATTGGGATTTTGAATCAGGGACAAGTGAGTCGAGCACCTCCATTAAAGTTTCTTTCAATCGTCTTGGAAATTATACGGTTACATTAACTGTAACTTTTGATAAAAACTCTGATAATGAAACGGAACTTGAAACAGAAATTGAGGATTACATTACTGTTCGAAGTGTATTTCCTGAATTAGCTGCTTTATATGCCCAAAAACCAAAACCGAATTATGAAAAATTAGTAGTGAGAGCTTCAGATTTTACCTTGAAGCCAAAATACTCAACTGACCCTACTCCCTATTTATTTTTAGCAAAAGGGCTTTATGGTTTGGTTAAAGAAGGGAATGCAGATCCCAAATTTGAAGATGCTCTTGAAGAGTCTATATCAAGTTTGCAATCGGCTGTGGAACTCGATTTAAATGGTATTTTAAAGGATGTAGAGCATCAAAATTTTATTAATGAACTCGAATCTCATCTGCTCAGAGAATACATCGAAGTACAATTAGATGGCAAACCAATTGATTTGGGAGAAGCAATTGACCTGTACAAACAAACTACCTTAAATCCAATTGCCATAAATTTTCTTGATGCCTACTGTAAATATAAATCTAAGAATGTAAAAGGCGCCAATCTCATTTGGACTAGTGAAATCCCAAAAATTTTAAAATACGAGCGACTAGAAGTTGATGGAAATTACTCGAATACTTTTATTAATGAACTCGGTAAGACAATTCAGATGACGGAAAGTGATATTACAGTTTTGAAATATGGGATTATGTACTCCTCCTTCATACTTAATGAACGTGATAAAGATCCTAAGACAGCGTGTCAAATGCTGCGTAAAGTAGATCCTTGGTTTCAATTTGAGAAAGATTTTAGAGATGTATTTGAAGGAGAGCCTTTTTCAAGCTGCATAAAAAAATAATTGACTGGTTTTAATTATACCACAAAAATATTTCATTAACCCCTGAGGGGGTTAACTATTCTTAACGCTGGATGAAATCCAGCGAAAAAATGAGAAATAGTTCCCTTTTTGGCATGTATCCGCCAGACGGCGGATCATAAAAAAAAAGATTTTGTGGTAAAAAAGCGAACATTCAGAAAAATAAACACCCAATACTTAATAACTTTCTTTTCCCTTTAATCTAGGTATAATTCCTTGGCTTACCTTTGGTGTATGAATAGAATTCCTAGATTTCTAAAGAATAAGTATATAATTACAATCGTTATATTTTTCATCTACAGTATGTTTTTAGATGATACCGATGTTTTTTTATTGGCACATAACTTAAAAAAACGAAGTGAATTAAAAGCCCAAAATGCTTTAATGCATGACCAGTTAGTGGAAGCTCAACGTACACAAAGACAACTATACAACTTAAATAACTTAGAATCTTATGCTAGGTCTAAAAAATTCTTCAAAAAAGAAAACGAAGAAATATTTGTAATCACCTACAAGTAATTTACTTTACGATGTAATCAGGGAAATAATACCCTATAATTTGATCATACGAATAGCCAACACGCGCCATTTTCATTGCCCCTTCTTGACACAAGCCAACACCGTGTCCAAATCCACGCCCATCAATCACCATAAATTCACCTTCTTTTTTCGCATTGAAATACGTTGATTTTAATTTAAATTTCTCTCGTAAATCACGTAAGGGAATTCCATAACCAGGATGAATATAAAAAGCTTGACGATCTTCCTGCTCAAAGTTGTAAAGTAGTTGTAAACTTAAACTATCATCAATAGGAAAACGATACGTACTTACAACAAAACTTACCCAATCAGATATTGGAATTGATTTATGCCATGTTGCTTGCTTTGTATAGATGCAAAAAGTATCTTGAAACGAATGTAAACCATCAATATATTCATTCCAAACTTGAGAAGGTGTACACGTTTGTCCACCACAATTTGCAGAAAAAAAAGTAGGCGCCAAAGTTCCATTTTCAAAACAAAGCACCTTGGTTTTGGTGCTGCAAACAGCTGAATCAATGACAGACGTATTTAGGCGTTTGTGATGGTATACTTGACAATGGACTTTGTCGCATAATTGATAACCATCAGCGCTATGCTTGTTTTTGTTAATTTGAGCATACGTCCTACTTATAATTGATTGGACTTTATAGTATTCAAGTTTTTGGGCATCACCAGCTTCACATTCCACAACTCCCTCAAGGTATGTTTCAATATCAATGGAATTAATAATCCGAATAGCCGATTTAGTTGCCATTAACTCAAAATCTCCCTCGTACAACCTTCCATTCGCTGTAGGATTTACACCTGTTAATTGAATGCATTGTTCTTCAAATAACGATAGAATAGATATCTTTTTAAGCGAAGTATATTTATTCCCTTTAAAATTCATTACTAATTTACCGGATGATAGAAAATTTATTTCAATAATATCATTTGAATTAGCTAATCCCATATAAATAGAATCTGCCATGACGTGATAATTTCCATTTGCTTTATGGAACTTAATTTTTTTTAATTGATAATCCGTTAATATCCCAATGCGCATCTGCTGCGAAAATCCGCAAGCAGTCATAAAAAAGAAAAATAATACTAAAAAGGATTTCAATTAATTAATAATTCATTAAGTTATCTAGTACCATTATTCGTTAAAAAAGTTTCAAGTATATCGACCGCTACTCGTTTACTAGCACCATTCTCTCCCAATAAAACAGATAATTTTTGATAATTATCTAAAATTTCTAAGCGCTTGGGTTGATCTAATTCTATTAAGCGCAATTGACTAACCATATTGTTAACCGTGCAATTTCCTTGAATTAATTCTGTCACGACTTCTTTATTCATGATAAGATTGACCAATGAAATGTATTTTATCTTTACCAATAGTTTGGCAATAGCAAACGATAGTGGTGAACTTTTATAGCAAACTACTTGAGGAACATGAAATAAAGCAGTTTCTAATGTTGCTGTTCCAGAGGTTACCAAAGCGATAGTTGATTGATTTAAAATATTATATGTATCCCCAAAAACTAATTGAATGGTATCATCGGCATACTGACGATAAAATGCTTCATCAAGATTAATTGAGCACGCAACAACCACCTGATAGTGAGGAAATGACTTTGATGCCTCAATCATGAGCGGAAGTTTTCTTTTAACTTCTTGTAACCTACTGCCTGGCAACAAGGCAAGGACAGGCTTGGAAAAAACATTTTTATTTGAAAATTCACGCCGCTTATACTCCGTGATTTCATCCAATAATGGATGACCCAAATAACTTACCTCTACATTAAATTTCGCATAGAATTGTTGCTCGAATGGGAGAATGCAGTACATCTTTGACACATCGCGACGTATGGCTTTTATTCGAGACTCTTTCCATGCCCAAATTTGTGGTGAAATATAATAAATCACCGGTATATTGTGTTTTTTAGCCCACTTCGCAATGCGCAAATTAAATCCAGGAAAATCGATTAAAATTAAAGCCGCTGGCTGAGAAGCAAGAATTTGATTTTTACAATCTTTTATATTTCGTATGATGGTTTTAAGATTTAACAAAACCTCTAAAAACCCCATAAAAGATAAGGTTTTGACATGCTTTAAAATAGTCATTCCTTCCTTTTCCATTCGATCACCTCCCCAACCAATAAATGTTACATTTCGAGTTAAAGCATTAATTTCTTTAATCAAATTTGCCCCATGTAAATCACCTGACACCTCACCGGCAACAATAAAGATTTTAGTATTTTGCATTAAAACAAATTAACATAAATCATATAAGGAATAAAACATAGCATAGCGAATATTATGCCTCTTGCCACATCAAAATACTCACGATTTAACAACATATAAAACCAAAGCAAATTTGATATCAATGCCAAAGAAGTATACTTGCTTGTATATTCAGGAAATGTTATAAACTGCTCCCAAATATAGCCATACGAAACTGAGGTGACTGAGGCTAATATGAATAAAACAATCGGTATAAAAAGGAGGGGGGAAAGAATGCCTATCCCAAAACCGACAAAATGATTTTTCTTTATTTTTATTTTCATATGACCCAGTCTTCTAATGTTTTTATTGCTTGATA
>Ga0208858_1000310_pt1 | contig 9904 bp, 12 predicted proteins | sample LakMenEpi16Nov12_FD_150704 | JGI IMG/M metagenome (GOLD analysis project Ga0208858, IMG submission 150704) | Freshwater microbial communities from Lake Mendota, WI - 16NOV2012 deep hole epilimnion (SPAdes) | ecosystem: Environmental > Aquatic > Freshwater > Lake > Epilimnion/Euphotic zone ...
AAATAGTTCTCCAAATGCTTCGCCCGTACAGTTGTCAGTTGTCAGTAGGGGCGAAGCATTTGGAAGATAAATTATCGGTCATTGCCAAAAATAGTTCTCCAAATGCTTCGCCCGTACAGTTGTCAGTGGTAATTAAAGAGATAAATGATAAAATCACCAATTAGAGAACACCAGCATTGGACATAATCGTCAATTCTTGAATTACTGCTTCTTGTGGTAATAAGACAGTGTGTAAAATTGTTGTTGCCACAATTTCTGGAGTTAACATTTGGGAACGGTCAAAGTTAGCTTGGACTGTCGGTGTATCCCAAATTTCCGTATTCACAGAACCAGGACAAATGGCAATGACGCGAATGCCATTAGCACGTTCTTCTTGTGCGAGGGTTTGGGATAGGAAAAGAAGTCCTGCTTTGCTGACGCAGTAAGCGCCCCAACCCGGAAAAGCTTGTTTGCCAGCTATAGAAGCAATATTAATAATTGTGCCTTGGCCTTGTTGGCGCATTCCTGGCAAAATTCCCATCATGCACTGAAAGACACTGGTGAGATTTAAATTAATTACCTGTTGCCAGTCTTCTAAAGGTGTTTCACTCAGGTTGCCCGTATATCCAATCCCAGCGTTATTGATGAGAATATTTATGTTGCCAAATTCCTCAGCTATTCCTTGAATTTTGGATTTAACCTGGGTAACTTCAGCTAAGTCTACACAAAAGGCTTTGGCTTCTACTCCTAACTCCTGTGCAGCTTTAGCTACGGACTCTAGTTTATCCTGAGAACGGCTGACCAATGCTACATCTATCCCAGCCTTGGCAAATGCCAAAGCTGTTGCTTTGCCAATTCCGCTACTAGCACCAGTAATTAAGGCGCGTCTTTTTTGCTCAAAATTCATGATATTTTCCAACTTTTTGGCAATGCTGTCAGCCAACAGATGCTCATAAACCCAAGTAAGTCCTAATGCCTATAGCTCTTGAAGATTGTTAAAAATCTTTAAGCAGCCATAGGCAATTATAGCATTGCTGTAATTCTATGCCATTTTCTTGAGTATTTTTAGTGAGCAAGTTCTGTGAAAACGCCGATATTACGGAATTTATCATAACGGAGTTGGCGACGTTCAGCAGGTGTCAGACGGTTCAGTTCGTCTAAGTTTTCTAGCAAGGCTTGTTTCAAGTTTGTCGCTGCTGTTAAAGGGTCTGAGTGTGCGCCACCCAAGGGTTCAGGGAGAATTTGGTCAATAATGCCCAAGTTTTTGAGGTCGTGGGAGATAATTTTTAAGGCTACGGCGGCCAGGTGAGATTTACTGGCATCTTTCCACAAAATTGCAGCGCAGGCTTCCGGGGTAGCGACGGTATAAACTGAGTGTTCAAACATCAATAGGCGATCGCCTACACCAATACCTAACGCCCCACCAGAACCACCTTCACCAATAACTGTGCAAATGATGGGTACGTCAAAGCTGAACATTTCCCGCAGGTTATAGGCGATCGCCTCTCCTTGTCCTTGGTGTTCGGCTTCTATGCCTGCCCAAGCCCCAGGAGTATCAATAAAGGTCAAAATTGGCATACTAAACTTATTGGCGTGTTCCATGAGGCGCAGAGCCTTACGATAGCCACCAGGAGCAGCCATGCCAAAGTTACGAGCCACGTTATCTTTAGTATCCCGGCCTTTTTGATGTCCTAACATTATCACCGGTTGTCCAGCTATGCGCCCGACACCACCCACTAAAGCCGGATCATCTCCGCCACAGCGATCGCCATGCAACTCCATCCATTCATCACTAATAGATTGAATATAATCTAAAGTGCTAGGGCGGCGGGGATGACGGGCTACCTGCAATCGTTGAGATGGTGTCAGACTGCTAAAAATCTCTTCCCGTAATTGCGTCGCCCGTGTCTCTAGTTGGCGAATTTGTCCAGAAACATCAACACCATTTTCTTCAGCCAGTTGGCGAATTTGGTCAATGCGAGTGGCCAGTTCTGCTAAAGGCTTTTCAAAATCTAACAGTAGCGGTTTGCGCTCAGTGGTTGCCATAGTTATCTTAGTTGTCAGTTGTCAGTTGTTGGTTGTCAGTTGTCAGTCGTCCGTTGTCAGTTGTTAGTTGTCTTTTCTTTGCCACTGACCACTGACCACTGACTAATGACTAAACTAGCAATGGTCTAAAACCGTGTTTAATGGACACACGACCAATTTGCTCCATTTTGTCTACGGTAATCTGATTACGCCCCCAAGAAAAGTTTGTATATAACTTCTCAAATTCCAATAGCATTGATTCTGCAAAACAAGCAAATAATTGCCGACCTGGCACATCCATATTGACAATTTTCATGATTTTCCAGTCAATATCTAGGGAATGCTCCACAATGCCACCATTTAACACATACACCCCTGGTTGCTGAATTTTTGTGCCTAAGTTTTTAGGATAGCCACCATCAATCAATAGGCAGGGTTGTTTTAATGTTGTCGGGTCAATTTCTACGCCTTTGGGCATACTCGCCACCCAGACGACAATATCTGCTTGGGGTAATGCTTCCTGTAATCCCATGATTTTACCGCGTCCTAGTTCTGCTTGCAGTTCTTGGAGACGTTCTTGATTTCTAGCAATTAATAGTAATTCTTGGACATCTGTTTTTTTATCTAGCCAGCGGGTGACTGCGCTACCAATATCCCCCGTTGCACCGCACACAGCTACAGTTGCTTTGGACAATTCAATCCCTAGTTGTTTAGAGGCTTCTTCTACTTGCCGACAAATAATGTAAGCTGTATGAGTATTGCCTGTGGTGAAGCGTTCAAAATCTAGGTTAATATTGCGGACTTGTTTGAACTGCTCTAAATTAAAGTTCTCAAAAATAATTGAGGAAAATCCTCCCAAAGCTGTAATATCAATGCCATGCTTTTGAGCATGAGCCATAGCGTTGAGAATTTTCCGCGTGGCAGCTTTAATACGACGATTGGCCAGCATTTCTGGCAAAAAGCAAGATTCTACATACTTTCCTTCTATTTTCTGCCCGGTGATACTGGTGACAGTGATATGATCAACTATTTGCGGCGGGGCGCTACACCAAAAGTCTAGCCCTTGATCGGCATATTCTGGATATCCCAATTCTTGAGCTACTGATTGAGCGTGTTCTAAACTAGTCAGATGTCCAATTAAACCAAACATGGAGTGATATATTAGGCGTGTGCTGTCGTGCAAAACTGTGGAATTAGTGGGCAATACCAACTTTGGATTTGAGATTTTGGATTTTGGAGAAATCGCAAACTATAGTATCTAATTATTAAAAATACTACATAAGGGGTCAATGTTCACAGTTGACGGTTGACTACAGAACTATTACTCCCCTACCTCCCCTACCTCCCCTACCTCCCCTACCTCCCCTACCTCCCCTACCTCCCCTACTTCCCCTACCTCCCCTACCTCCCTGGGGTAACAAAGTCGTCACCCCTGTGGGCAGTTATTAAACGGTTGCCAGTCCGTAGGCAGAAAGACGCATGATGTCACGGGTGGTAAAGCCAATGTTACTTAATGCTTCACCGTATTGAATCATAAAGTCTTCTACTAAAGCATCTTTTTCCATTGCTAAGACTTTGGCATCGTCTGCTACTTCGTTCAGCATTTTCCAGACAATGGGCAGATTTTGGCGGTTTGCTGCTTCTAATTCGGCTTGAGATTCTGTAAAGTTTTCTTGCAACCACACTTCACCAAAGTTAAGATGGCTGTATTCTTCTTTTACAACTCCTTCTGTGATTTTACGAGCAAAATCATCAGCTACGGGAATGTAGATATTATAGGCAGCGATCGCAAAACATTCGATAATTAATGATTGAATCAAAAGGCAGGTAACTACTTTACCTTCTTTGGCTGCGGTTTGAAAATTGTCGTGTAGTCCCAAGAAAAACTTTTTAGCGAATACTAAATCTGGAGTCACTTTTAAATTCCGTCCACAGGCTTCAAAACCTTTTTTGTGGCGACTTTCCATTTTCGAGAGACGAATTAATTCCTCTTCCTGTGCTGGCAGCAGTTTCGCTAATGTAATGTAATTTTCGTGGGCTTCTTGTTCCCCTTCAATGACAATGGCATTGATGCGGCTATAAGCATCTTTATATATTTCGCTTTGGAAATCAATTTTTTCAATTTGGTCTACAAGCTGCTGCATATTCGGTGTTACTCCGTTGTCCATGAATTATTTAATACAAAAACTTAAATTACCCGATCAATTTGGGGTAATTATCACTGTGATTTAATTTAACTTAACAAGAAACTATAGTTATTAAATTAGTTTTTACTGATGGTTGTACTACCAGAAAAACAAATGTATGGAGTCATAGCCAATGTCCAAGCTAAACTGGAATCTAAAAAATGCCAATTTGTTGAGCCTGTTAGTAGCGCTAACAAGTGCATTTATAGGCTTACTGCCGCTAATTGTGGTTTTTCTGACCTCTTTGGGGGGGGTGAGAAACAGCAGGGGGTGGCCACAATAATTGGACTTTAGCCAATTACCGGGAGGTAGGGACAAGGGAAGTTTTTACTGGCCCTTGCTAATTCTACCTTAGTAGCGATCGCAGTTACGGCTTTTCCAATTTTCACTTCGGCTTGATCTTAATTGGTGAGTGGAATGATTGATTTAAACCTTTAGTATTTACAACCAGATGGGAATTAAGCAAAGTATAGTTGGCTTTATTGGAGTTATAAGAGCAGTTTACCAATAGTTGTTCGTTAGTGATAGCAGCAGTGACAATTGCTACGATAGCCGTGATAGTGTTATTTTTAATTAGTCAATGCCAGTTTATTTAAGGTATTGCTACAAAATTCTGATTCAGACAAATAAAATACACGAAACAATAAAATATCTATGTCAGCAAGAGATTTATTTCATCAAGCAGTTAGAACCGCATTAGAAAAAGAAGGATGGATAATTACAGATGATCCTTTAGAGGTAGAATTAGAGGAGATAACCTTTAGAATTGATTTAGGTGCAGAAAGATTAATAGCAGCAGAAAAAGGAGAACAAAAAATTGCTGTAGAAATCAAAAGTTTTGCTAGTAACTCAGCAGTCAGTGAATTCCATACAGCATTAGGACAATTTCTTAATTATCAAACTATGTTAGAAGAAATTGAGTCAGATAGAGAATTATATTTAGCTGTTCCCAAAGATGCTTATATTTCTTTTTTTCAAACTCGATTTGCTAAAATTACTGTAAAAAAATATCAAGTTAAAATCATAGTATATAATCCAGATCAGGAGGTAATCATACAATGGCCAACATAGAACATTATCGTCAGTGTATTCAAACCATCATCAAAGAACATGGTAAATTTAAGCCCAAATATGACGAAATAGATAATGAACTGATTTTTGATACTATTCATGATCATTATCAACTTATGCGTGTTGGTTGGGATGATTTAAGAAGAGTTTATCATAGCGTTATTCATTTCGACATTAAAGATAACAAAATCTGGATTCAACAAAACATGACAGAATCAGATTTAGCTCAAGAACTTGTAAATATGGGAATACGAAAAGAAGATATTGTTTTTGGTTTACAACCACCCTACAAACGTCCTTATACTGGTTATGGTGTAGCTTGATTTTTGAATGTTTCAGTTGTCAGAATCAGGATTTTGATTATTTTTGCTCTATCTTTAAGGATGAATTGTGCCATCAGGCATCATTGCCCCTTGAAGGTTTGCTCCTTGAAGATTAGCGTTATATAACTTGGCTCTGTATAGATTGGAGTTTAACAGGTTGGCGCTTGACAAGTTGGCATTTGACAAGTTGGCATTTGACAAGTTGGCTTTTCCTAGATGGGCTTCTGATAGGTTAGCATTTGATAAGTTAGCTCCTGACAGGTTAGCTTGGAATAGTAAGGCGTTGAAGAGATCGGCGTTTGATAAGTTAGCTCCTGACAGGTCAGCTTCTGGTAAATAGGTATGGAACAGGATGGCTTCTGATAAGATGGCTCCTGAGATGATAGCTCTCGATAGATTGGCTACTGACAGATCGGCTTTTGTCAGGTCAGCAGTTGAGAGATCGGCATCGAACAAGAGGGAGTTTAATAGTTTTGCTCCTGACAATGTTGCTAGTGACAGTTTTGCTTTGTGTAGGTTAGCTAGGGACAAGTCTGCTCCTGACAGGTTGGCTAGTGATAGGTTTGTTTTATATAGGTCTGCGCCTAACAATTCTGCTCGTGATAGGTCTGCTCCTGATAGGTCTGCTCCTGATAGGTTAGCTCTTGAGAGTTTTCCTTCTGACAAATTAGCTTCTGAGAGTTTACTTCCTGATAGGTTAGCTCCTGATAATTTGCTTAGTGAAAGATTAGCTTTTGACAGGTTTGCTCCTGATAATTCGCTTAGTGAAAGATTAGCTTTTGACAGGTTTGCTCCTAACAATTCGGCTTCTGATAGGTTAACCCCCAGCAATTCGGCTCCTGACAAGTCACATTTAACACACTTTTTTGTCTTTAATAGCTGCTCAATATGTGCAGGATTTGCGGCATAGACAGGAGCACTAACTAAACTAAAAATAGTTGTAATCATAGCCAAATAAATCTTGTACATCCACTGATTCCCCTTCTCTAAGTTGTCTGAAATTACAGGTAAATAGCATATTCAGTATCACTACTCAATTATAACTCTATCATTTCATTACTCAGAGATTTTATGCAAATGAAACAAATCATTTTTTGCGTGAAATAAAAACCTACAATGTGAGTTAAACCACTCCAGCTAAACATACAAAAATACTAAACTCAGATTCCGTCATCATCAGAAAATATGCAAAAGTTGGGTTTAGTGTTAATTATCATTTCATTTTTACCATGGTTGGCGATCGCTGTGATAGTGCCATTTTTGCCAATTTCTCTCGCCCAAAAAGCTATATTAGTTCCAGCGTTATTAGTTTTGGCTGAAGTTCTATTTTGGCCAGGTACGCTGTTGGTGGGGAAAGAAGTAGTACAAAGATACCGCCGTTATTTAAGTTTCCGTTATCTGCGAATATTACTCAAAAGATGGAGGCGGAAACACAGAAAAAGATGATAATTAGACAGGATTAGGATCTATAACTCTCTGTGTAGGTTAGAAAAATGGCAGCACAAAAATTAAGCGAAGCAGAACTAACATTAGCCCTCAATAGTTTACCAGGATGGCAAATTAAAGAAGGTAAATTATACAAAGAATATAAATTTAGCTCTTTTGCAACTGCCTTAGGTTGGATGGTTAGTGTGGGTGTTCATGCGGAAAAAATGGGACATCACCCCGAATGGTTTAATGTTTACAACACAGTTAAGGTAAATCTTATTACTCACGACATCGGTAATGCTATCAGTGATTTAGATTTGGAATTAGCGCAGAAAATGGAAGAATTAGCGCCGTAAGATTGGGGAAGTTGAGGAAGTTGGGGAAGTTGAGGAAGTTGAGGAAGTTGAGGAAGTTGGGGAAGTTGAGGAAGTTGAGGAAGTTGGGGACTGGGAAAGAGTTTGACTAATTACCAATTACCAATTACCAATTACCAATCACCAATCACCAATCACCAATCACCCATTACTTAACTCGTTTCCTGAATCTGTAATCTAATTGTATGTTCTGTTGTACCGCTTAATTGCAGTTCCATGATTTCGCCACCGAGGGGTTCTATGCAGGTGAGGAGCGATCGCAAATTGGGCGTACTTGCACCAGTATCCACATATAACCTGTCCGCTAAACTACTAATTTTTTTCCAGGTCATATACAATTTGCCAATGGTTTGTTCAATTTGCGATGCTTGATTTACCAAGTCAGCCGCAATACTTAAACAACCGACTCTTTGCGCTTCTTCTAATGCAGTTTCAATATCTACGTCTTCCGCTATTAACGCTTGCACTTGGGCAGCAGATTTGAGATATTTGGCTAATTGTCGGGCTTCTGAGGTAGCTTGTTTAACAGTATCAACATCAGGATTGGCGGCTATATCCCTTTGTAACGCCTTTTGGTGCAATTCGGGCAGTTTTTCCATTTCCTTGACCAGAGGGGCAATGTAGCGCGGTGGCAGACTGTTATCTGCGGCTTTTTCCCTAACTTCTTCTGGTAATAAATCGGAGGACATGGCTGTCCATTCGTCACTGAGTTGACGGACTTCTCTGCGGGTAATGCGATCGCCTTTCTCCGCAGCTTCACTGACCATCTGTTGTACTTCTGGTGAGGCTTTGGCGGTTTCTACAAATGCCCGTTTACTAAAGTTATTAACCGTGTCTGGGTTCAGTTTGCCATCTGATATCAAGGTATCAGCACTATTGGCTAATTGAATCCAACTATAGGCTTGAGTCTTACTGATTTCCCGTTCTTTGAGCCATTTAAGAAAACCCGCACCGCGTCCATCTCCGCCTTTTTTCTCACGGTCACGGATAGCGCGTAAAATGCGACCACGCCAAATTTCTGTTTGTAAATCAAAGCGATCGCATACCTGCCATGCTACATCAAGTTGTTGTAAAAAGTCGGACTCAGGAATTTGTTCATCTTCTGGATCAGGTAATGCAAAGTCTAAATCTGCTGGCTGTTGGAGTGCAGCAGCAATATCATTCATAGAGTCGGTATCTTGCACGATGGATAGCTGGTTGTAGTATGCGATTTAGCTTATATTCACGCAATTTACTATTTTGACAATTGGTGAATCAAGCAAGTAAGTATTTTACTTTAAAAATTAAATTTTAGGGGACTGGGAAAATGAGAAAATGAAGGGACGAAAGTGCAGAACAGACAAAAATAACAGGACTTACGGAAAATATCTCTGAAACCCTCATTTCTCCGTGTCCTCTGTGACTCTGTGGTATGGCTAACGCCACGCTTCGCTATCGTTATTCCGTGATTTGTGCGTAAGCACTAAATAAGAAACAATTCTCTGTCACCTGTCACCTATTCCCTTATGAAACAAACTGCGAAAATCCTTGATGGTAAAGCATTAGCCGATAAAATTCAGCAAGAACTTAGTGAGACAATTAGCAAATTACAAAGTAAAATTGGGCGATCTCCTGGATTAGCAGTATTAATGGTGGGAGATAACCCCGCATCAGCCGCTTATGTTCGCAACAAAGAAAAATCCTGTGCCAAAGTCGGAATTACCTCTTTTGGTAAACACTTTCCTCCCGAAACCAGCCAAACCGAACTAGAGGAAGTAATTGCCCAACTCAACGCAGATGATCAAGTAGATGGGATTTTAGTCCAGCTACCCCTTCCCAATCATTTAGATGCTGTCAGTCTATTACATCAAATTGCCCCGGATAAAGACGCTGACGGACTCCACCCTGTGAACTTAGGAAGACTGGTACGAGGTGAAACCGGTTTACGGAGTTGTACTCCTGCCGGTGTGATGCGATTGTTAGCAGAATATAAAATTCCTTTACAGGGCAAAAAAGCCGTAGTCGTAGGACGGAGTATTTTAGTAGGGAAACCGATGGCTTTGATGCTACTAGAAGCTAATGCTACAGTCACCATTGCCCATTCCAAAACCCAGGATTTACAAGATATTACCAAAGATGCTGATATTCTCATTGCTGCCACCGGGATTCCGGGAATGATTAATGCCCAGATGGTAAAACCGGGCGCAGTTGTGGTAGATGTGGGAATAAATCGGGTTACAGATAGCAATGGTAAAAGTCGGTTAGTTGGTGATGTTCAGTTTGAAGCGATCGCTAATGTGGCAGAATATATTACTCCTGTTCCTGGTGGTATCGGTCCAATGACAGTAGCCATGTTATTGCAAAATACTGTTTCTAGCTATTTACAAACCACAGGCAACTGAGAAATAATTTTTGTCAGTAACCCAGCCCTAAAGGGACTGGGCTTGCAAGAGTAATCAAGCAAGCCGTACTGACCAGACCACCCTGAGTTTACTCTCATGGTAGCCGTTATTTGAGTCACGACACCCTGGAATGCGTA
>Ga0208858_1000312_pt1 | contig 9882 bp, 9 predicted proteins | sample LakMenEpi16Nov12_FD_150704 | JGI IMG/M metagenome (GOLD analysis project Ga0208858, IMG submission 150704) | Freshwater microbial communities from Lake Mendota, WI - 16NOV2012 deep hole epilimnion (SPAdes) | ecosystem: Environmental > Aquatic > Freshwater > Lake > Epilimnion/Euphotic zone ...
AAACTGTAACTGCGGCTACAGCTATCAACATTTCATCATTTTTATCGTTGAGAGAAGCAATTGCTAAACCATTAACTACCATTCCCCCTGCTTCTAAGATGAGGGTTTTTTGACCAAAGGGAAGAACAGCTAATACTTCTGTTTCCCGTACTTGTTCGGGGTAAGGAACGGCAATTTTGACTTCTATAATCATTTCATTGGGATCTTTTAAGCCTGCTACTTCCATAATACCAAGCAACGCATTGTGAGCGATCGCATTTCTAACTGCTCTTGCTGCTGCTACCGTCGGTTCTTGTCCATGTTGGTCTACACCCATTCCCATTTCGATAATAAACCGTTTTAGTGGCATAGTTAAATTCCAGTAATTGTGTATCTATTAATGTAACGTTGTATGGGATGGTTATGTGATTTTTCTTAATTTAAGGTCAAATACTAAAACTGTCATCAATAATTCTCGGTTTTCATCATCACGTTGATGTAACTTAAATCTAAATTCATTTTCTGTCTGAGAACCTAGTAGTCTGTCAAATAAATTTTTACTCCAGTCCAAATATAATTATGGCAACTCTGACATCTTTATACAGGAATACTGCGCTATTTACTATTTAGCAGTGTTTGATTAACTACTATTTACTATGATTCATTTTTAACTAGTGTCAGTTCAGAAAGTGTCACTCTCTACACTAACCATTTGATTTTAAAAGAGATATCCTTAGTAAATGCAAGGAGTGACACCACTTCAGCTTATATTTGTTACAATTTTCCTCGCACTACTTATACTTTTTGTTATTTAAGTTGCGGGTTTCAAATGTTACAAAAATAGTGAATTGGTATAATGTTATACGGGGAAACGCTTGAGTTACAAAACTCAGGCGTTTTTTATGTGTAAAATAGTTATATTCCTATAAATAGTATTAATTTATCAGTGTTTAATAATACTATTTATGTTTATATAGGCAAAAATTTTTGTGGTGATAAAATGCCAATAAACAACTTAGGAACTATTCTGGAGATAGAGGTTTTGTTGCTCAAGTAGGTTAGATATGGAAACTGAGGAACTAAAACGGCGTTATCTTGCAGGAGAAAGATATTTTGTTTCTGCTAAATTAATCAGGGCTAAATTAATTAATGCCTATTTACCCGGAATTAATTTATGGGGAGCAGATTTAAGTGAAGCTAACTTAGCTAAAGCTAAACTCTGGGGTGCAGATTTGAGTGGAACGAATTTAGCAAAGGCAAATTTGACTAAAGCAAATTTATCTGGTGTCAATCTCACTGAAGCAAATCTTCGGGGTGCTAGGCTGCATTATACTAAGTTATATGGAGCGAATTTACATCGTGCATATTATGATGAAAGCACCAAATTTCCAAGAAATTTTGATCCTCTGAGTCACAATATGCAAAAGTTGTAATTACAGCAGGAGTCAGGAGTCACCGAGTCAGGAGTCAGGAGTAAAACTGTCTTTGTGTATAGGTTTCAATTTAGATTCTGTACCCCATTAATCTGCAATTTGCTGCAATTCTGTAATTGTCAATTAAACTTCTTCCAGTGCTGGTATGGGGAATATTTCTCCAGCTAAATATGCGGAAAAGTGCTTTTGAAAATAAAGCCAAGATGTCATATCTTCCCCCTCAACATAACTTTTTGGGGCTGCTTTATATAAAGGAACGCGAGTATTTATTTCCTGTTGTAAAATCGGGTGTAATGCTTGTAAACCGCTGACTTTATTACCTGTAGCACTGTAAATTAAATAACCAGGACGTTTACCCATTTTCATCCAAGGTAACCATTGACCAATTCTATCCCAAGACAGGCTTAATTGCGTAACTGAATTTAGTTCTGCATTTTCTAATTCTGCTGTAGGTACAGAGATTTTAAATAATTCTGCGGCTTGATAAATTCCTCCTGGACAATAATCAGCAAATTCGGGATTTTCGGCTAACGGATTCGGATAGTTAGGAAAGATATCAAATACAAAATTAGTTTTTTCTCCTGCTATTTGGACAGGTAATTTATTTTTAAATTGACCTTGAACGGGACTATTAGCAACGTGCACAACCGTAACTTTTTCCTCTGTCCAAGGGTTTTCCCATTGATGTAAAATCTCCTTTGTTTCTGGGTTGAGATAATAAGTCAGTTCTCTAGAAGTAAAATCCCAACTACCTTTCCCAGTGGGAATACAACGACTTACACTCATTCCCACAATTTTAAATAATAATTGTCGTTTTTCTCCAGGAATAAAACTATAAATATTCCCTGTCCAACTCAAAAAATTAGATTCGTTAGCATCTAAAGAAGCACGGGTTTTAATCCATTGTTCAACATCTACTAATTGGGTTTGTCCTATCATGCTATATCTCCTGAAATTTCAAATTTTGTTAAATTGGCTGATTTTTACTTACTTTCCACTATATTCCAAAAATAACCATCTGGGGCAACAAAAGAAAAACTTTTTTCGATAAATTCATTATTCACAATTTCCGTAATTTGTTTTGCTGCACTTTCTCGCACTAGTTGCCAATACGTCTCTATTTCCTGCACTTTATAAGTATAAAGACACATTCCTAAACTTCCTGGTTGGGCATCTACAAAACGTGATTCTAAGGTAATATTTTCTGGAAAGCGAATAATATAAAGTCTACCACTTCGCGCTGCCATAAAATCAGTTTGAGAAGAACGAGGATCATCAAAAGCCGTAACTATAAATTTTTCTCCTGGGTTCAGTGCAAAAAATTCTCTTCCTGCTAAAGATGATTCATAAGTTGTTTCTATATCATCACGTACACGCAATAAACCTAAAACTTGTTCATAGAATTTGAGAATTTCCTTACTATCATCTTGGACAACTATACCTACATGAGTAAACTGACTAGTTTTTAAAGGTGCATGATCATTAATCTGTCCATAATTAGTCACATCATAACCAAAACGTTGAAATAAAACTTGCCGACTAAATGGTTGAAGTAATAGCATTTCTCGTACCCCCACCAACGGTTCTACGAAAGGACGAATTTTTTGATCCTTGTTATAAATTACTTCCCAGTGAGTTTGAGTGTAAAGAATGTTTTCACCAATTGATTTTGCTGCTTCCGCATGATTTAAAATCCCTAATATATCCGCAGTTGAGGTAGTAGCCCAACGATTACCTTTTGTTTTCATGGAACTCACACCTAACCCTGTAGATGTAGGATTTTGCCAAATCATTAACCGAATTAATCCATGATCTGCATTTTGATGATAAAGTCGAATAGTCTGTAAAGGTGAATTTACCTGATATAGTTGATAAGCTGTAGTTGCGGTTAATTCTCCTATTTCTCCAATCCGATAACCAAATGGTTGCCAATATTGAATTGCAGAAATAGCATCTGGGACACCAATACAGACTTCATATATGCTGCTAATTGTTGTATTATTGTTTGAATTCATAATTTATTTAGGGAGAAAATTTTATGGTTAAACGGAATAATTCAGTTAAGTCCATGTCCGCAAATGGGGAAAGTTATGAAGCTAAGATAGCAGAAATTGAAACTATTATCACTCGCATTGAAGGAGGTGAATTACAATTAGCGGATATATTTGCAGAATTTGCTACTGCGGTTGAGTATTTACAAGAATGTGATAGTTTTCTACAGCAGCAACAGCAGCAGGTAGATTTGTTAATTGAAACTTTGCAAGATGACCAGAAGTAAATAAACGGAAGACAACCAAAATATGCGACAATATGCAAATTTTCCTGAATGGGTTATCTTAGTTGAGTTTTGTAAAATTGTCAAAACCAAATAAGTAATAAATACTTTTTAAATACAGCCAAACATACCATTCATTATTACCGTAATTGTGGTAATTGCCAAAATTAGTTAATTCAGGTATCAGAAACAAACATCATTTTGGATATGTTGAAACTTTACCTGATTAACCAAATTAAAAAAAAATTAACTTGTGAGACTATTTGCTAATTAATAACTACGGCTTACAAATCTTTCTGAGGAATCGGTTCATGAAACTCGATCATTAATTGCATGGTTTCTACGGCTAAATCACGTAAATCTCGATTGAGATATACAGCACCTTGAGAACCAAACCAACGGTCAAAAATCGCCACATATTTGGGGTTATTGTTCACAAATCCTTGCATAAATTTGACGAGGGAATAATTCACTGAATTCAGGAATTTAGAGTTATTCTCAGGAACCATACAAGCAATTCCTTCTCGTGAATAGGGACGAGGGGGGACTATGGCAAAACTATCTGGATTTTTTGCTGTTTGTAACCATCCCTCTAAAAGAATGCTATCGGATGCAAAAGCGTCAATTTTACCCTGTTCCAAAGCTGCAAATGCTTCCGGTCTAGTCTTAAAATATACAAGCTTAGACTGGGGTTGTATTTGCTTGATTGCTTGTTCATTGGTAGTTCCAGCTAACACACCCACACGCTTATTAATCAGGGATTCTGGTGAACCTAAATTGGTTTCCTTTTTAATTAAAATTTGCGTCCCTGTGACACCATAACTAATAGAAAAATCAACTTTTTTATCTCGTTCCCAAGTAAAACTACTGGCATCACAGACAATATCAACTTGTCGGTTAATTATCTTGGGAATCCTTGCTGCTGGGGTAACTACAACTAATTTAAGTGTAATTTTTTTGCCTAATTCTTTCTCTAATTGCTGTTGGATTAAAGTTAGCATATTCACAGAATAACCAGTCAATTTTCCTTGACTGTCGGAGTAGGCAAATGGTAAAGCATCTTTGCTTGTACCAGCAGTTAATACTCCTGTCCGTGCCACCTTTTCCATCACTGTTTCTGCCTTAGCAACACCGGGCATTAATCCTGATAATATCAAACCGAAGATCACAGGGGCAATATTTTTATATATCTTCGACATAGTGAAAGCAGGTAAATGGGAAAGATTTATTTTGGTACTTACAAACATATTAATCTTGGGGAATCCATAGAATCAAAATGATTAAATTATCTCTATTAAAGATCAAGTTAACAGTTCTAGAAATGATTCTTCACATTAGACCCTGCACAGAATCATCAAATCCATTAACTTATCAGTCTTGATCTGCGTTTATCTGCGTTCATCTGCGGTCATATAGCGATCGCAGAGGAAATTATCAAAAATTCTGAATTGATGAAAAGTTCCTTGTCTGGTAATATATTGCTAATATATATAATATATATTTATGCAAATCCTTGTATTGATACTAACTCATGAGTTCTTTTCCTCCTAACCGCGCTACCAGTCTCAAGGCTGCTTTTCGTGCTTGCGATGTTGCTCCTCTCGCAGCTACAGATATTGATCGCTATTATGTTGATTTATCAAAAGTTCGCAAAACGGAAGCAATTGAAAGTATCAACACTCGCTTGGACTTTCTTGAACCCGATGAATTTTGTAGCTTATTGTTTACTGGACATCGGGGATGTGGTAAAAGCACTGAATTAAAACGAATTCAGAAAAAATGGGAAACTGAATATAAAATCATTTATATAGAAGCCGATTCAGAATTAGATGTTTTAGATGCAGAATATACAGATTTATATTTAGTAATTATCAAAAAAGTTGCTGAGGAATTGCAAGAATTAAAATTAAATTTTGATGATCAGCTTTTGAAAAGTTTTGAATCTTGGTTTAAAGAAATTACTCAAGAGAATGAACAGACAGTTGAAAAATCAGTAAGTGCAACTGCTGAAGCGGAAGGAGGAATAAAAATTCCCTTTATTTCTAAGCTACTAGGCAAGATTCAAGCCCAAATTAAAGGTGCTGATAAGCAAAAAATTACAATTCGCCAAAATTTGCAAAAAAATATCGGTCGCTTACAGGCAGATATAAATTTATTGTTAGGAAATGCTTTTGTTAAATTGAAAGCCAAATATAAAAATTCTCAGCAATATCAAAAAGGTTTTCTGATTATTTTTGATAACTTAGACAGAATACCCCCCAATGTAGCCAAGCATTTATTTTGTGATTATGCTGCTCAATTACAAAGCCTGAATTGTACAACTATTTACACAGCCCCAATTTCTATAGTTTATTCTGAAAATAATCTCACCAATTCCTTCGATACCCCCAATATTGTGCCGATGGTAAATATATATGAATTTGATAAAAATAACGTTAATCTACAACATAATCAAAATAGTCTCAAAGCAATTGCTAGTGTAGTTGAACAACGAGTTAATATAGATGCAGTATTTGAATCTCGACAGCTATTGTCAGAATTAGCCGAAGCGAGTGGTGGTCATGTACGTCAGTTAATGCAAATAGCATCACAAGCATTTCTCACAGCAGCAACTCGCGGTCATAGTAAGGTTAATGATGATGATCTTACCTATGCTATTAAACAAGAACAATTTAATTTTGAGCGAAGTATTTCTACAGCTTACTATCCTGATTTAGCTGCGGTGTGTGTAAATAAAGATGTTTCTAAAGATGAACTCTCTAGGTTAATGTTATTTAACCTTTGGGTTTTTGAATATAACGGCAAAAATCGCTGGAATTATGTTAACCCCGTTGTGAGGAAAATCAATGCTCTCCAAGAAGCAATCACATCAGCTACAAACAATCCCTGAAGTGAATTTAGAAAACTCAGCTTTTATGCAAATTAATCAACAGTCATTAGGGGAACTGTTGACATTTGTTGATTTTGCTGATGAGAAGCTTACCATTGGATTTGTTGCTGTCAACTTTGCTAAAGATAGAAATGCTTTAATTGAAATTCTTAAAAATCATCATCAATGTCAAGATATTCAGTTTGTGATTTGCAACTTTGCTGATGCAAATTTACGATTTTTACGAGATGCTATTTTTGAAGAACTACAAAAAATCCCAAGAGAAGAAAATAAAAAATTAGTCTTAATTATTATTGGGTTAGAAAAATCTATTGGGTTATTTGGTGAATATCCTGCCGTACTCCAAGACCTAAATTTTATTCGGGATGCTTTTACAAATAGTGTTCCTCACCCAATACTGATTTTTTTACAAGATGACGCACTAAAACGTTTAGCACAATACGCCCCAGATTTTTGGGCATGGAGAAAGGGAGTTTTTTATTTTCAAACAGCCCAATCTACTAGAGAATTAGCAATTGACATAACTCTTAATTCTGAAAGAATATTAGAAAGTTTAGATTTACCAGAAAAGCAAGAACGCATTGATTTACTGGAACGCTTGCTGATGGAACCAGGAACAAATAAAAACAATCGGATTAATATTTTGCGGGAGTTAGGGGTAGCTTACAGAAGTATTGGTGAGATAAAAAAAGCAGAGGATGTTTTATTAGATGCTTTGAACTCGATTGATGATGATGAAAATTTAATCAGCAAGAAAGCAAATGTACTCCATGAATTAGGATATATCTACGCCAATATGGGAAAAATAGAGGAAGCGATCGCCCTCTATCGGCAGTCTTTACAAATCACGGAAGGCATTGGAGATGTCCAAGGCAAAGCCGCGAATTTGCACGAATTAGGACGTATATACGCCAATAAGGGAAAAATAGAGGAAGCGATCGCCCTCTACCAACAGTCTTTAGAAATCACTGAAAGCATTGGGGATGTCCAAGGTCAAGCGACAACTTTGCACGGTTTAGCTAATATCTACGCCAATACAGGAAAAATAGAGGAAGCGATCGCCCTCTACCAGCAGTCTTTACAAATCAAAGAAAGCATTGGCAATGTCCAAGGTAAAGCCGCTACTTTGCACTGTTTAGCTGTGATCTACGCCAATACGGGAAAAATAGAGGAAGCGATCACTCTCTACCAGCAATCTTTAGAAATCAATGAAAGCATTGGCAATGTCCAAACTAAAGCCGCAACATTGGCTATGTTGGGGCAGTTGTTAGCATATGAGAAAGGAGATTTTGTGACTGCACTGGAATATTTACAACAGTCTTTGGAGATATTGCAGCGTATTCAATCTCCCAATGCTGAAACAATCAGAGAAATTATTAATGATGTGCAACAAATGGCAAATAGTTAAGGTACTTTCTTAAAGTATCAACTTGCAAAGTCAAAGTATTTAGTTACAATTTTAATGCACTGCTTTACAAATCTAATAGATCAAACTACAATCTTAAAATATTAAATTACAAAGTGAATGTATTAATATATAAATTTAAAGTATTAAATTACAAAGCTGAAGTATTAAAATATTGAAGAAATGTTATACTTTACACCAAACTACGTAGAACCTACTGAAATTAATCAAACATCAAAACAAGAACCTGAATGGGAGTTTGCAGAAATTTGGGTAGATACTTTGATATCTCCTCCTTATATTCTGATGTTAGTCAAAGAACAATCAGGAAAATTCTGTATCCATAACCCTGCACAAAACTATAAAACTATCTTTACCAGTGACAATTATGAAGCCGCTAAAATGTGGCTACTAGAGGATGAATATGAGCGATTGAATAGTCGTATTTTACAACAAGATGCTGATGATAAAGATTAAAAGAGACGTTGACTAAAACGCCTCCTTGTTTAGGATATGTCTAATCAACCTTAAACCTAGCTAATAATTCCTCACGGGAAAGATTAAGTAATAACTGAGTTCTTTCTGTGAGAGAAAGTTCCATCAACTGACTAACAATAGCAGATAATTCCTCATCTAAATTACCAAAACGCACCGCTAACAAACTCTCGACCATCAACCGCTGTCCGTCTTGTTGTCCTTCTTGTCTTCCTGCTTCTATTCCCTCTTGTTTCCATTCTTCACACTGTTTAAGATACGCAGGTGATAAACTCATAATTAACTCCCTTACCTCTTCATCATTGACATTATTATTTTCTTCTATTTTTCTTCGATAGATAATTCCATTCAAAATTATTAAAAGAGACGTTTCATGAAACGTCTCTACATTGTTTTTCAAAACATCTAATCAACTTTAAACCTAGCCAACAATTCCTCACGGGAAAGATTAGATAAATTAAGTAATAACTGGGTTCTTTCCGTTAAAGAAAGTTCCATCATCAGAGTCACAATAGCAGATAACTCCTCATCTAAATTACCAAAACGCACCGCTAACAAACTCTCGACCATCAAACGCTGTCCGTCTTGTTGTCCTTCCTGTCTTCCTTCCTGTCTTCCTTCCTGTCTTCCTTCCTGTCTCCCTTCTTCTATTCCCTCTTGTTTCCATTCTTCACACTGTTTAAGATACGCAGGTGATAAACTCATAATTAACTCCCTTACCTCTTCATCATTGACATTACTATTCAATTCTAAATTTTTTCGCCAAGATGCGAAAATTCTTACTAGATACTTCCATTTATCGTTCTCTTTTGACAGTTCCACGACTTCGCTGATAGCCGCTGTTTGAGTTCTCCCTTTTCCTAGTACCCTTAACCATAGTGTATCCTCTGTCACGGATAACTGATTAATAGCAACAATAGCTGCTTTCTGGTATTTTGGCAGAAAATAAACTCCTTTGTCCCATCCCTCCTTTGCTTTCGCTCCAAACCCTTCCAAGATTCTTTCAGAACAAGTTGGTGTTAAAATCCATAGAAAGGGTAATTCTTCTTCAGAGATAGAACGTTTTTCTCTTTTTGCTTGTCGTAATAATTCACCCTGAACGCTATACAATTTTACCAAACAACTTCTAATTTCTACCTCGTTAGGTGCATTGCGGTAAGGTTCAAAAAGACAGCTTTTAACTGCCATTTTTCCTAATAATCCTAATTCAGAATTTATAACTGTTGTCGTCGGAACAAACCAAACATCTATTTCCTGAACTTCGCTTTTGACATCTTTACTGGTTTCTACCTTACCTAAAGGTTTTAATAATTCTTCTAGGTATTCTTTAGCCAGTTGGTCGTGCAGTTGTCGTGTCATCATTCCCCGCTGGGTTGTCAGCTTGACTATTCTGGTATTTATTTTA
>Ga0208858_1000313_pt1 | contig 9852 bp, 8 predicted proteins | sample LakMenEpi16Nov12_FD_150704 | JGI IMG/M metagenome (GOLD analysis project Ga0208858, IMG submission 150704) | Freshwater microbial communities from Lake Mendota, WI - 16NOV2012 deep hole epilimnion (SPAdes) | ecosystem: Environmental > Aquatic > Freshwater > Lake > Epilimnion/Euphotic zone ...
CCGGGCCTGGCCAGACCTCCGTATCGAGCCCGGTCCGGCCGGCCCTCATGAGGCGGCGCGGCTCAGTCTTTCCATCGCGAAGGCCGAGCGCGTGCTGGGATGGCAGCCAGTCTGGGATTTTCAGCACACGGCGGAACGCACGGTCTGCTGGTATGAGCAGTTGAGTTCGCTCGAGGCCTGTAAGGCGGATATCACCGCCTATGTTGCGGCGGCACGTTCCCAAAATCTTGCTTGGGCCTCATGATGGATCTGGTTGACACACGATGGTTGGTGACGGGCGATACCGGCTTCATCGGTCGCAGGGTGGTGAGCATTCTGCACCACCGGGGCGCTCAGGTCTGCGGGTTGAATCGCGGCGACGAGGGCGATCTCCGTCAGGGTTCGGCGTGGCGTTCGCGCCTGTTAGGCTTTGCCCCGCATTACGTGCTGCATTTGGCCGCAGCGGGTGCCTCTGGCTCCATTGCGCCCAACGAACTCCGAGAGGTGAATATCGAGGGCACGCGCGTGCTGTTGCAAACGCTGTGCGATTCGGCGGCCCCGCCCCGCGTGATCCTCGCCGGAACCGGAGCCGAATATGCGTCCCAACATCGTTTACTGACGGAGGACGATACACTCGGCCCCAGCTCGCCATATGGGGAATCCAAAGCCGCGGCAGCTTTGGTCGCCGAAGCGTTCAAAGACCAACTGTCCCTGACCTGGTTACGACTTTTCAACATTTATGGGCCGGGAGAAGCATCCCAGCGGCTGACGCCCTACCTGATCCAATCGGCGCGGGCGGGAACCCCGGCGCTGCTCTCTTCTGGTGAGCAGATGCGTGATTTCAGTTACGTCGACGATGTCGCCAATCTGCTGATTTGTTCCGGGTTGGCCGCCTCGAGGCAACCTTCCTGGGAGGTTGCCAACGTCGGCTCCGGCGTCGTGCTTTCCGTCCGTCAGTTCGTGGAGTGCGTAGGGGCCGCCTTGCTGCGGCATCAATTAGTGCTGGAGGCCCGCTATGACGCCCGTCCACCTTCGGCCCATGATTCGCCTTTCTATGCCCCCTCAGTCGAAAAAATGAACCAAATGATGGCCCCCGAAATGGAGCGGACGTCCTTGACCGCGGGCGTAGCCAAGACGGTGGAGGCAATGCTTGCCGCCACTGAGAACGATTATTTACAGCCATGAGCACACTCGAGCACTGCCGCGCATGCGGTTCGGCGGAACTGAGCCTCGTCATCGACCTCGGGCTACAGCCGTTGGCCAATAACTTACTCGCCCCCAACGACTCGGTGGCCGCCGAACCGCGGTTCCCTTTGGACGTCCGGGTTTGCGAGAAGTGCTGGCTTATGCAGCTGGGCTTCACGGTCCCGCCCGTGCGGATGTTTGCCGATTACGTATATTTTTCTTCGTTTTCTGCGCACATGCTGCGGCATGCAGCCGAAGCCGCAGCTCGCTACACCCAAGAAAAATCCCTCGGGGCAAATAGCTTCGTCGTCGAGGTCGCCAGTAATGACGGGTATTTGTTGAAAAACTTCGTGCACCGGGGCGTCCCCTGTCTCGGGGTGGAGCCGGCGGCCAATATCGCCGAAGTTGCTCGCAAAGCGGGCGTGCCCACCCTCTGCGAATTTTTTGGCCAGCAGACGGCCGAGCGCATCCGCGCCGAACAAGGTCCAGCGGATCTCATCCTGGGCAATAACGTGTTTGCCCATGCCCCGGACATCAATGATTTCGTCGCGGGAATTCAAGCGCTCCTCGACGTGGACGGCTGGGCCATCCTCGAGTTCCCTTATGCGGTGGATATGCTCCAGAAGGTTGAGTTCGACACCATCTATCATGAACACATTTTCTACCTAAATCTCACCCCGCTGATACCGGTCTTCGCGCGTCACGGCCTCGAGATTTTTGACGTCGAAAGGCTAGAAATCCATGGCGGCTCATTGCGTATTTTTGTGGTTCACGCTGGTCGCCAGCGCATAAAAAACGAGGTGTCAGCGACGCTGGCCCAGGAGCGTGCGCTGGGGGTCGATGGCTTGGCGTTTTACGCTCAATTTAACAACGCCGCAGAAAGTGTCCGGGCTGAGCTCAGCCAGTTTCTTGATAGGCAGCAGGCGGCCGGGAGAACCATCGCAGCCTATGGGGCTTCGGCCAAAGGAAGCACTTTACTGAACTACTTGGGCCGGCCCTCGGGCCACATCCGCTTCATTGCCGATCGCAGCACATACAAGCAAGGGAAGTTGAGTCCAGGGATGCACATCCCGATTGTCTCCAGCGAGGAACTGGTCGCCCGCCGGCCAGACTTCGCGTTGCTCTTAGTCTGGAATTTTGCCGAAGAAATCATCATCCAACAGCAGGCCTATCTCGCGGCGGGGGGAGTCTTTGTCACGCCCGTCCCGCGGCTTAAGCTCACGAGTCAGCAGGACCGATGATGATCTCCCTCGCCTTGCCGGTTTATAACGGAGCAAATTACCTGCGCGAAGCCCTGGAGAGCGCGATCTCCCAGGGGCCGGAGCTGGCGGAAATCGTCGTGTCGGATAACTGTTCGTCCGACGGCACGGCTGCCATTGCGGCCGACTTTGCGGCGAAGGATCCGCGCGTGCGGTATGAGCGGAGCGAGGTTTTTCTGAATCAGGCCGACAATATCAGCCGGGCCGTCCAGCTCTGCCGTCAGGAGTGGGTGCAGCTACTCTGCCATGACGACCTGCTCCGACCCGGGGCCATCGCAGCGTTGACTGGGGTCATCGCCGGACTTGAGGGGAAGGCGTGCGCGTTGATCGGGCATCAGCCCGCGCATTTCTTTACGGATGAGCACACCTATCGCCATCGGAATGGAGTCGGTATGGTCGAAACGCGTGCCGAACTGATGGCAGCTGCCGTGGCAGGTCGCCCCGCCCAAGCTCATCACCTCGCCGATTCGACGGTAGGCCCCGCCTTGCGGCAGGGTGGATTGCCTTATCTGCCATCCGTGACCACGGCTGCCGTCCGGAAGTCCGTGTTTATGCAACGCGGTGGCTTCGACGGCCGCTGGGTACATTTCGACGTATTTTTCTGGGCCCGCCTAGTCCAGGACCATGGTTATCTCGTGGTGGATGACCATTGGACGCTTACGCGCGTGCACCCCCAGCAGGTCGCAGTCGTCTCGCGCAAGAACCAGCGATCTTACCGTGACTTCCGGGATTTCTACCAGACGTTCGGCCCGGAAGCTCGTAATCGCTATGGATTGAGCCGGATCGCCTATTGGAAGTTGTGCCTCAAGCCGGCTTCGCAGGCGAGCGCACCACTCGTCGTCGCCCTGTTCAAGCGAGAGCCCGGAATATTCTTCGCCCAGCTCCAGGCGCTCCCTGTTCTGCTCTGGCCCGTGGTACTAGCGTTAACGGTCCGGAATTTTTTCCTGGAACGGCGTCGGCTCGGCCCACTGCGGAAGCTCGTGCCCGACGAAATCATCTTCGAATGAGCCGAATCGCCTTTTCGGTCTCAGCCATTCGGCTTTAAGTAGCTGGCTCTGGGTTCCCGCGGCTAATCAAGGATGATTAGCCCTACCTCGATCCACTATGTCGTGACTTGGTCCCGACTCTACCCATGACGGGTGAAAGCGGTAAGCGGTTGGCGGCTGGGAAATGCATCAATTCATCCGATCTCTGGTTTCCCTTTGAGGCTTCTGCCAAAAGGTAGGGCTGACCATCCTTGGTCAGCCGCGCAAAAGGTAGGGGTGCGACTACGTTGCGTCCGTTCGTCAGGACAGGCTAGGGCGGATATGGGCTTAGCTAAGACCCGACGACTTCACGGCCTCGGCTTAGAACGGCGGCGATAGCAATCGCCGCCCTACCAGAGGCAATGTCATCAAAAGTCTGAGCCTCCGAGCCTTTGGTCAACTAAGCCTCTCTGCCTTTTCCCGTCACCCGCCACCTGAGTCATGTCTCTTACATTTGCACCTTTGTACTTAGGACAGCACGTGGTGCTGTCCCTACCCATTGCCTCCCTTGTCAACCGGCCAGCTAGTGTGCCTCTAAGCCTCTAGCCCGCGTGCCAGCTTGCCCCCTGCGACTCCGTCGCTCCACCTTTGCACTACCTTTAGGCTAAGTCACACCCGATGCCCGAGCTCGCCACATTTGTCCTGTTTGCCTATCGCCACGAAGCCTTCGTGGCGGAGGCCATCCGGAGCGTGGCGAAGCAGACCTATCGGCCATTGGAGTTAATCGTCACCGATGACGCCTCGCCGGATTGCACGCGTGAGAAGATCGATGAGGCCCTCCGCGATTTTCCGGCCGATATTCCCGTCATCCGCATCAACCATCAGCAAAATCAGGGAATTACAGGCGTCATTAACGCCGCCGCCCGACGCGCGTCTGGTCGCGTCGTCGTCTTTGGCGGTTGGGACGACATCTCCGAGCCGGAGCGCGTCGCCTGGACTATGCGGCTCTTCGCTGACCCGCGCGTCGCATTTGCCCACACCGCGGCGAGCGTAATCGACGAGGGAGGTAAACTGGTCGAAGGACGGGAAGGGTTGGGCCATCGTGACTCTGAGTTTTCTATGGTGGGGATGTTGCAGGGCACGTGCGCCCCGATCTTAGGAGCTACCTGCGCCTATCGCATCGACGTGTTCCGCGGATTCGCCGAGCTGCCTCCACAGATCTTGCGGGAGGATGTCATCCTGCCTATCCGCGGGCTGATCCTAGGCGAAGGCCGTTTCCTTGCTAGCAAGCTGGTCCGCTACCGTACCCCTGCCGGCAATCTGCACAGCCCCGCGCAGACACAGACCTCGGCGGAGACGGTCCAACGCAATCTGAGATTCGCCGACGACCGGGCGGCATTCTGCACGCAACTCAGCGCGGACATCGCGAAAGCCCGGGCTGACGGACGCATCCTGCCAAACGAACTGGACGTCTATCTTCGTCAGGAAACGGCGTATTCCGCGGTCGAGCAGCGTCTGCTCCAGACCAAATCTTTATTCGCCCGCGCCGGCCAAGTCGCGCTTGCCTGGTCGCTCCGCCGCATCGGTACGGCCAAGGCGGTAAAATTATTCACCCTTTTCGTCATACCGTTCCTGTATGCACCGGTACTTAAAGTGCGAATCCGTCTGAGTGAACGTAAACGCCAGATGCGCCATGGTTGAGACACCAACAGATGAGAGCCAGCCACTCATGAACGACATCGCTTTCTCATGGAATGGCTTGCCGCAATACGCCGCCCGGCTCCTGGCTGCCGCCCGACAGGAACTGGGGCAGCCGTTCCCCGTGATTGGATCACGCCCAGCGGTACCCGTAGGTGGAATCGAGGAAGCGCTCGGCTGGCCGGCGCATTGGGTCGAGGCTCCCCGTCCTGTTTCTTGGAAGGAACTCGGATTGCCTGTGCCCAAGGTGTTTTTCCAGTCAGGCTGGGCCTACCCCGCCTTCAACTCATTAGGCGACGAGGTGCGCGCCGCGGGCGGCAAGGTCTGCCTGTTGATGGATAATAACTGGAGAGGCGACCTCCGCCAACTGGTCGGGGCTCCCTGGTTCCGCGCATGCCAGCGGCGTAAGTTCTCGGCCGTGCTCGTCCCCGGGAAATCCGGCAGGCGGTTGGCGCGCTGGTACGGGATGCCGGATGAGAAGATCTTCGAGGGAATGTACGGCGCCGATCCGCGGCTGTTCTTCAATGGCCCCCCGTTATCCGCACGCCCTAAACGCATCATCTTCGTAGGTCAGTATATTGAACGTAAAGGATGCGTGCCGCTTGCCCGGGCCTTCGCCGCCGTCGCTCACCTGCTCCCGGGCTGGGAGCTCTGCATGTATGGCAGCGGGCCGCTACAGAGTGCGATCCCCGCCCACCCGCAGATCAAGGTCCACGGCTTCGTCCAACCCGAGCAACTCGGGGCCCTCTACCGTGAGGCCCGAATCTTCGCCTTGCCCAGCCATGCCGAGGCCTGGGGCTTGGTCGTCCACGAAGCTGCGCTTTCCGGATGTCAGCTGCTGCTTTCGGAAGCGATTGGATCGGCCCCGGACTTCGCATCATCTGGAAATTCGAGGTTATTTAAACCCGGCGACGAGAGCGGAATGGCTGCCGCCATGTTAAAGTTGGCGGAGTTCGAAGCTCTCGGCTTCGCTCAGGCGGCCTCGGTGGCGGCTGCCTCAAGCCATGGACCGACCATATTTGCGAAAAGAGTCAGCCAGATTGTCCGTCATCTTTCATAGATTCATGCGCCGTCACATCACTGAGTTCGTCGCCTTGGTTGCTCACACCGTCGGAAAGGGGGAGCGCCATGTCCGCTGAGCCGCCCCTAGTCGCCATCATGATGCCGTCGATGAACCACGAACGGTTCGTGGTCGAGGCCGTGGAAAGCGTCTTTGCCCAAGGCTACCCGAACCTCCGCGTGGTCATCTGCGATGACGCTTCGACGGACAGTAATTACGCCAAACTTCAGGAGTTGGCCTCCCGTTTCCCCATCGTCCTGCTGAAGAACGAAGTCCGTCAAGGCATCGTGAAAACCCTGAACCGTTGCTACGCGCAATGTTCAGACGCCGATTATTTCTACGCCCTCGCTTCCGATGACACGATGCAGCTGGGAATGATTAAGGCCTGTATTGCAGAGTTTTCCCACTGGCCAAAGGCAGGTATGTTGCTTGGGTCGCATCTTAATATTGATTCCGACGGCCAGACCCTTGCGGAGGCGCGTATTTGCGGTCCATCGCGTCCAATCAAACTGCAATCCCCCTTTGAGCGCTTCCTGCCGAGCTTCCAGTTCCACCGTGGTGAATTTACGCGGGCGGCCTATCCTCTGAATGAGGCCATGATGGGGGAAGATATGTACCTTTTCACGTTCTGCATTTTGAGCAAATTCCAGGCGATCCAGACAGATATCCCTTTCATCCGCCGCCGACTTCACGGGGGAAACGCTTCTCTAAGCCAAGCTTACGTGACCTCCACGGAGACCGAATGGGGCTACATACCGGATTCGGCCGACAAGCGGCGCAAGATGCGCGTCAGCTATCAGCGGCACATGCTCTGCTGCCTAGGGCTGCCCAACGCGAGCAAGGAGCGGTTCATCCCGGTCTTCCGCGAGGTGGGCTGGTCCTGGCATTATGCCGCCTTCCGGCTCTCTTTCCTCCCGCCCGTCCGGTGGGGTTTCTCCTTTGTCCGATGGCTGATCCGGTCATTGCGATGAACGTCAAACCGCATACGCGCCCCGTGGTCAGCTTCGCCGGACCTCGCCAACCTGCCTTGCCGCTGGGTCGGGCTATTTTCCCAGAAGTTGTCCGCGCGCGGGTTCGGCGGCACCGGCTTCCTGATTTTAACTGAATAATGATCACCCTCGTCACCGGCGCCGCCGGATTCCTCGGTTCCCATCTCTCCGCCCGCCTGCTAGCGGACGGACATGAGGTCGTGGGCCTGGATAATCTCCACTCGGGACAGCAGGCCAACATCGACTGGTTGTCCGCCCATCCGCGCTTCCGCTTCGTGCGCCACGACGTGGTGAAGCCGTATGACATCCCCTGTGACCTGGTCTGCAACCTGGCTTGCCCGGCCTCGCCGCCCCATTACCAGGCGGACCCGGTCTATACGTCGAAAATCGCTTTTCTGGGCACGCTCCATGCGCTGGAGAATGCGCAGCGGCACAAGGCCGGCCTGCTGCAGGCCTCGACCTCGGAAATCTACGGCGACCCGCTGGTCCATCCGCAGCCGGAGAGCTACCAAGGGAATGTGAATACGCTGGGACCCCGCGCGTGCTATGACGAGGGTAAGCGCATCGGTGAGACGCTCTGCGCCGACTTCACCCGCCTAGGCCGCGTCGACGCCCGTCTGGTCCGCATCTTTAATACTTACGGACCGCAAATGCGCGGGGATGACGGCCGCGTGGTGACGAACTTCATCGCGCAGGCGCTCGCCGGTCAGGCCCTCACGATTTATGGCGAGGGCGACCAGACGCGATCGTTCTGCTATGTCGACGACCTCATCGAGGGCATCGTCCGCGTGTTCGCGCTCCCGTCGAATCCCGGTCCCATCAACCTAGGTAATCCGGTGGAGTTCACGATGCTGGAGCTGGCGGCCGAAGTGCAGCGCTTGACGGGCTCGCAGTTACCATTGGTCCGCCGCCCCTTGCCGGCCGATGATCCCAAGCAGCGCCAGCCCGATATCACCAAGGCTCGCCGGCTCCTCAGCTGGGAGCCGCAGGTGCCATTGGCCGCTGGGCTGGCCCGCACCATCGACTATTTTCGCGCCCTCGGTCCTCGCTGATTCCCATGCCCCTTTCCCTTCGTAAAATCGCCTGCATCGGCGCCGGCTATGTCGGCGGACCGACCATGGCCGTCATCGCCGACCGCTGCCCGGACATCGACGTGACGGTGCTCGATCTCAATGCGGAGCGGATCGCCGCGTGGAACTCCGCCGACCTGCCGGTCTATGAGCCCGGACTCGCCGCGGTCGTGTCCCGGGCCCGCGGGCGCAATCTCCGGTTTGTCGGTCAGACGGAGGGCGCCGCCTACGTCGCCGCGGCCGACGCGGTCTTCATCTCGGTCAATACGCCGACGAAGACGGAAGGGGAGGGCGCCGGCAAGGCGTCGGACCTCCGCTACGTCGAGTCCTGCGCGCGCTTCATCGCTGCGCACGCCACAGGCCACACCATCGTCATCGAAAAGTCGACGATGCCCGTCCGGGCCGCCGATTGCGTCAAATCGATCCTGGCAACCGCCCGCCCGGGCGTGACGTTCGATATCCTTTCCAATCCGGAATTCCTGGCCGAGGGCACGGCCATCCGCGATCTCGAGCTGCCGGATCGCGTGCTGATCGGCGGCGAGCGGCCTGAGTCCATCGCGGCGCTGGCGGAAATCTACCGGCGCTGGGTGCCCGCGGAGCGGATACTCAGCACGGGTCTCTGGTCAGCCGAGCTCTCCAAGCTTGTCGCCAATGCGTTCCTGGCGCAGCGCGTTTCCTCAATCAATTCCATCTCGGCCCTCTGTGAGGTCACCGGCGCAGATGTCGAGGAGGTCGCTGCGGTGGTCGGCGCGGATTCACGCATCGGCCCGAAATTCCTACGCGCTTCCGTGGGGTTCGGCGGATCCTGTTTCCAGAAGGACCTGCTTTCCCTCATCTACATCAGCGAGAGCTACGGCCTGACCGAAGTGGCCGCCTATTGGCAGCAAGTCGTCGATCTCAATCAATGGCAGAAGCGCCGCTTCGCTGACCTCATCGCTGCTCCGATCGCGGACGGTGCGGGAAGTCTCCGCGGTCGACGAATCGCAATCCTCGGTTTCGCCTTCAAGAAGGACACCAACGACGTCCGTGAGACGCCTGCGATGGACGTGTGCCGCCGGCTGCTCGCCAGAGGAGCCACGTTGGCCGTCCACGACTACAGGGTGACGCCGGAGTCCGTCAGGTCGGAGTTCGCCGCCCAGGGGGTCGAGGTTGCGGCCACCCCTGAGGCCGCGCTGGCTGGGGCCGATGGCGTCGCGGTGCTCACCGAGTGGTCCGCCTATGCGACGCTGGATTGGGCACGCCTCGCGGGCAGGCTCAAGGTCGGCGCCGTCATCCATGACGGGCGCAATATCTTGGACGCCGGGGCGGTCCGTCGCGCGGGCCTGATTCTGCGCAGCATCGGCAGGGGGGCGCAACCCAACGCCTGAGATGAGCGGCTCCTCTGCACGCGCTGTGGTCTGTTTTGCCGGGCCTCGCGATCACTATGAGGGCGCCGCCGCGCTGGCCGAATCCGGTCAGCTCGAGCGCCTGGTGACCGATGCTTATTTCGGCGCACAGGCCTGGCATGATCACGCTGCTGGTCGCATCCGTGATTATATCCATGCACGTCGGCATCCGCTGATCGAGGCTTCGGCGGTTTCCGTCTCCGCCCGAGCCTTCTTTTGGGAGTCCGCGGGACGTCTCCCTTGTGTCAGTCAGCAGACCTCC
>Ga0208858_1000315_pt1 | contig 9829 bp, 5 predicted proteins | sample LakMenEpi16Nov12_FD_150704 | JGI IMG/M metagenome (GOLD analysis project Ga0208858, IMG submission 150704) | Freshwater microbial communities from Lake Mendota, WI - 16NOV2012 deep hole epilimnion (SPAdes) | ecosystem: Environmental > Aquatic > Freshwater > Lake > Epilimnion/Euphotic zone ...
ACGCTACGATGATGGATGTTGCTGAAAAGCATGGCGGTGCTACCATACATTACCAACACACCTGTGAAAAAGTAGATTTAGAAAAGGGCATTGTCTATTTGACCAATAATAAAACAAACGAATCATTCAGCGTCCAATCCGATGTGGTATTTGCAGCAGATGGCGCTTTTTCAAATGTTCGCTACAATTCCATGCAAAAGATGCAGCGCTTTACCTACAGTCAAAATTTTATTGCAGATGGGTATCGAGAAATTTTATTACCTGCTGATGAAAACGGTAACTATAGAATGGATAAAAATGCGCTTCATATTTGGCCACGAGGTCGTTTTATGTTGATTGCATTGGCTAACGAAGATGGATCGTTTACGTGTACGCTTTTTATGCCTCACGAAGGAGATAAATATGCTTTTGATAAACTCAATTCGCGGGAAGCGGTGAATGCTTTTTTCTTGGAGGTATTTCCCGATTTTTACACCATGATGCCGAACATTGCTGATGCATGGGAAGACCATCCCCTATCCAACTTAGCGATTATTCGTTGTCAACCTTGGCACAAAGGAAAAGTAGCCTTGATGGGCGATGCGGCACATGCCACCGTACCTTTTTATGGACAAGGAATGAATGCCGGATTTGAAGATTGTTCTGTACTTTGGGGATTAATGCAAAAGCACAATGAAAATTGGCCGGAAGTATTTGAGGAATACAGCAGAACAAGAAAAGCAGATGGTGATGCTTTGCAAGATTTATCCTTAGATAATTATTTTGTTATGCGCGATTTCGTTGGTGATCCATCATTTATTTTGCGTAAAAAAATTGAAGCGAAATTTAGTGCCTTGTATCCAAAACAATGGATGCCGTTGTATTCGCAAGTTACCTTCAGCAATATTAGGTATAGCGTTGCGTATGAGCAAGGGAATATTCAAAATGGAATTATGGATGAAATCATGGCTATTCCTGGCATTGAAAACGATTGGGACAGCCCTGAAATAATGGAAGTATTAGCTGAAAAAAGTAAACAATTCAATTTTATCGTATGAAAAAATTACTGTTTATCCTCCTTTTTTGTCCCATCATTGGATTAGCGCAAGGCGGTTTTAAAAAAGGAGTTCGAGAAGGTGATGCCTATCGCATTGTTACCAATGACGGCATTCAATTTAATTTTGGGGCTACGTATCAAATGACACCAAAAACAACAAATTACCAATCCCTGTTAACTGTTGTAGGCGCGCCAAAGGGATTTATTGACCCACAAGGAAAACTGGGTTTTTTTGCAGAATTTGGAATGGCACATTTTCCGAAATGGAAAGGTTTAGTTCCTATAAAATTTTTAAAAAAATCACGCTTAATGGATTACGTTGATTGGGGAATCGGTTACAAACAATTTGCTGGAAGCGAAAAAACAAACATTGTTCAAGGAAATCCAAGTGTTATGGGCGAAGGAACTGGGTCGTTCAAAAATGGATTTGTCTACGGCAGATTTTCAGCTCACTCCTTAATATATGTTGGAAAGAAAAAAATAGATGTTGCAAGAAAATATTTTATTGACAATGCAATAGGATTTAATTTCGATTATAATGTACTGTTTGGTAATAAAGATTATACGTATGGATCAACCTGGAAAGACTATAAATTTCATGCTCCATTAGTTGTGCAATTTCACTATTCTATTGGTGTAGGAATTCGCTTTAATCGTGCTTGGATGATGATTCCAAATATTACTCTTCCCCTAATTGGTATTCGAGATTACAATGGAATTAACGGACGTATGAATTGGTTCTCTTCTACCTATTGGCCTATACATGGGCAAATAAAATTCATTAAATTATTCGAGAGACCACCAAAATGCGGGGTTTATGGTGATCCAACAGACAAGGAAAAAGAAAAGAGTTTTAGGATGAACAATTAACTTACTTCGATGCGAAATTCGTCGTAATAAACTTTGGAGCTTTTTTCCTAAACCGCTTAATCACATCATCTCGGTTCGAGATATTACCAACTTTAAAGACATTAGCATAAACACGTTTCCCGCCTTTGAAAACACTGAATTCAAATGTTATAGAGGTAATGTCGTCTTTAAATAAATTATAAATACTGGTTTGCTTCAATCCCTCTTCCAATAATAATTCTGAATTCGAAGCTTTAAATTTTCGGTCATATCCTTTAACATAAATCAACACATAGGTGTCTATTCCTTTTAATTTCAAAACATTTAGCATTGTATCAGACGCTAGAATTAGTGGGTCGGCACCCTGCTTTAAAATATTAATGGAAGGAATGGCTTTAATTCCAAGCGAAGTAAATAAATCGGTTACGTTAACTTCAATTGCGAAACGATCTTCCTGCTTATCAAACTGACCAATAATCAAGGCATTTGTTAACTTAATCCCTTGCGCATGTGATTGGAACAAAGACAAAAATAAACATCCGATAAAAAAGAATTTTTTCATAGTCATTAATTAGAAAACTTCAGAGGCAATGGCTTTTACTGAGGAGGAATTAGACATGGTGTAATAGTGAATACATGGAGCACCAGCGTTTTTTAATTCTTTAGACTGGTGGATTCCCCATTCAATCCCCAACTTTTCAACCGCTTTATTATCCTTGCATTTTAGTAACTCCGAAGAAAGCTCAATTGGATAATCAATGTGAAAGAATTTTGGTAAAAAAGAAATATGATTTAACGTTTTTATGGGTTTAAGCCCCGGGATAATGGGAATCATGATGCCAATATCACGGCATGCCTTTACAAAAGAAAAATATTTATTATTATCAAAAAATAGTTGCGTAACAATGTATTCAGCACCTGCCTCCACTTTTTTCTTTAAATGAATCAAGTCAGTTTCTAGGTTCATCGCTTCGAAATGTTTTTCTGGATAAGCCGCAGCACCGATGCAAAAATTCGTTGGTTCTAGTTGCACATCATCCATAATGTAATTCCCTTGATTCATTTCGGAAATTTGCTCAATTAACTGAACTGCATATTGATGCCCATCGACATGTGGGCGAAAATTAGCTTCCGTTTTGTACGCATCGCCGCGTAAAGCCAATACATTATCGATTCCCAAAAACTGTAGGTCAATCAGGGCGTTTTCTGTTTCTTCTTTGCCAAATCCTCCACAAATCAAGTGTGGAACAGCATCAACATTGTATTTATTCATTATTGCTGCACAAATTCCTACCGTTCCTGGACGTTTACGAATGGCTATTTTTTCCAAAAGTCCATTTTCGCGTTCCTTATAAATAAACTCTTCTCTATGATACGTTACGTTGACGAATTTAGGTTGAAATTCCATCAAAGGATCTATTCCATCGTAAATGGATTGAATGCTTTTACCTTTTAAAGGAGGCAAAATCTCGAAAGAGAACAAGGTATCTTTCGCTTCTTTAATGTGATCTGTTACTTTCATGTGATTTATAGAGGGACAAAGGTAACCCTTTTCCTTTTTATTTAAGTATCAAAAAGTTTATATGCTTAATATAATTTTGAAGTGCTGGGCATAATGATTTTTGTATAAATCGAATAATGTGCACTGCAGTTCATAGCCCTGAAAGGGTTAGATACCTAATCATTGGGCTTCGCCCAATGATTCACCAAGAATCACTCAATCAAAAGCCCTGAAAGGGTGTGATATTAGCGAAATCTGAATCCCAAAAATATCGTTCTGTATATGCTACTTCGTATTTTTTCCTTGTATTCATCATGAACTGTTTTTTTACTAGGATATTCCTTTTGATTTACACTATAATTTATTGTTAGTAACTGCCCCCTTTGAATATTACACCCTTTCAGGGCTTTGTTAATGTTAGTTAATTTCTATTTCCGATGGACTCTTTTGGACACTGAGCCTGTCGAAGTGTGCCCATCGTTAATAGATCAAACACCCTTTCAGGGCTTTGATACTGATAAATAAAATCGCATAAAACGCTAATAGATGAAACTTCTTCTAGCGACTCGATATGGGCAAGTTGAAAAACAAATGCATTTTTATTAAAAGTAATTACATTTACAAACAAAAAGTGGAGACCATAACCCACTCCACCGCGACGAAAAAAACAATAGGATTAAAATTAATATGGATAAAATCATCTTCAGTATTCTTTTTGTTTTAGCTAGTTTCATTTCTTTTTCCCAAGTTTTAACAGGTAAAATAATGGATAAGGATTCCGTTGAAATACCCTTTGCAAAAGTGTTTCTATTGAATGAATCATATGGAACGGTTGCAAATGCTTCAGGAAATTTTCAATTAGAATTGAAGAAGGGTAAGCATGTTATGGTCTTTTCATCCATGGGTTATAAAACCAAAACAGATACAGTGCAAATTGGCGATCGCGCTAATAGTTTGGTGGTTGTTATGATAGAGAACACGCTAGAACTAGATGAGATAACTGTTTTTGCTCAAAGTAAAAAAGACAAAGGAAAGGAGTTAATGAAGGAAGTTATAAAGAAAAGACCTTATTTTCAAGACTTATTGGCTGAGTACGAATGCGAAACATATTGCTTTTCCACGCTTGAAAAGGCAAAATTAGATAGTCTTGAAAGGGATTCAATCATCGGAAAAGATAAGCTAAACATCATTGAATGGAAAGCAAAAACCTCTTACAAGCGCATCGGAAAATTTAAAGATGAATTTTATGCTTACAACGATCTGGCGGATCGTTCTTCAGCAATGACTAACAATACATCACAAGTTGGAGTTAGTTTTGATTTTGGAAATTCGGATCAGCCTATAGCTGAAGAACAAAGTTTATCTGCGAATCCGTATCTATTTATTAATGGAATTAAGGATGCTCATTTTTCTCTTTTTGATAATTCAATCTCATCAAACAAGTTAACTCAAAATCCTTTGGTCTCTCCAATGGCTGACAATGCATTTATGTATTACAGCTATTTTTTAGAGAATACTTTTATGGACTCCACAGGAACAATGATCAATGAAGTCATAGTAAAGCCTAAGTTTGATTACGAGGCGTTATTTTCAGGAACCTTATTTATTCGAGAAGGAAGCTGGGAATTGGTATCTTATGAACTCCAAGTGAATAAAAAAGTACTTAACTATTTTAAAGATATTCACATCATCTGCGATTACAAAAAAGTAGGAGAGCATTTAGTTCCTGTTCGAAGAGAATTTGTTTACAACCTAAAAGAAGGAAAGGATTTAATTAATGGTTTAATACGCGTTTCACATCAAGACTACAAATTTGTAGTGGATGATTCTCCGAAAAATTTCTGGTTAGAATCAACTGTTTATAAAGAGGATGCTTTTGAAAAGGATTCATCGTATTGGAATGAAACAAGACCTTTTACTTTAAAAGATTTTGAAAAACAATTTATTAAAGAACAAGACAGTATCATCTTGTACCACGAAAGTGAAAAATATTTGAAGAAGAGTGATAGTATGCGAAACGTCATCAATTTTTCCGCGATTTTTTTCTCCGGAATAAGTCATGTGAATTCATTTAAGAAATATGAATTCACGATATTGCCCGTAATTTCTCAATTTACTCCTTTTGGAATAGGTGGATTTCGATATAGACCTGGTATTTCTTTTCAGAAGGAATTTAAAAATTCAAAAATCATAACTATTGCGCCAAATATTGATTATGGATTTTATAACAAGGATTTTAAAGGTTCTTTTGCAGGTTCAGTGCTCTATAATAGAATGAATTTTTCTAAAATTGGATTTGAAATAGGGGATGTATATGATTTTATCGCAGGATCTCAGAATATTATAGGAGCTTTAGCACCAAGTAGTAGGGTAAGAAATCGAAAATTTGAAGCATTTTTTTCGCGAGAAATTGTTAATGGTTTGTATGGAAAATCGTCTGTTTTATATTCATTTCGAGAGTCAATTGGCAACTTAGAATATCCAGAATGGTTGGCTGTTTTTAAGCAAGTTCAGCCTGCTCAATTATTTGATCCGTATAAAATTATGCAGGTTTCTTTGGATTTAGAGTATCACTTTCGACAAAAGTATACGATTCGCAAACATAAAAAAGTGGTTTTAGGTTCGATTTGGCCAGTGGTCTTTTTGAAATATAAGGTTGCTATCCCAACCATTTTTGATGCGGAAGCAAATTTTAGTTATTTAGAACTTCAAGCAACACATACCTTGAAATTAAAGTCATTTGGTAATTCTTCCTTTCGATTTGTTGCTGGTCAATATCTGCACAAGCAAGATTTGCGTTTAATTGAAAATAAATTCTTTAGACCATCTGATTTGGGATTTTTTTCAAATCCTGTAAATACGATGCAGTTATTAGACACCGCTTTGCATACGTCTAATTCGTTCATTCAATTCAATTTTATCCATCATTTTAACGGCTATTTTCTCAATAAAATTTGGCTAATTAATAAATTGAAATTAGAAGAAACAATTGGAGGAGGATTGATCTCTATACCCAGCTCCGATTTTGCCCAAGTTGAGTTTTATGCTGGTTTAGAAAGGAAATTTAGAATTAGAAAGCAATTGTTTAAAATTGGATTGTATGCTGTTAGTCAGAATAATTCATTTGATAAATCTTCCATTCAATTTAAATTTGGAATAAACTTCTATGATAGTTTTAGAGATAAGTGGGAGTATTGACGCGATCACAGTTAATGGTTTGCGCCCGACTTCGGTGTACATTTTCGGCCTTGAATTTAATGGTTTTTACTACTGAACTGAAACTGTAAATTTTTAAAATTTCTGCTCCGTCAGCTGACGGATTGAAAAATGTCAGTTTCAGAAAGGAGTAAAAATTGTTCGCAACGAATTATAAGTATTTTTAAACTATGATTTGCGAACAAAATAGAAATTCAGTGCCTTGATTTTTTCGTTCTTTTGTATCAAGACAAAAGGACAAAGAAAATAAGGTCCGATTTTTTATCGGACAATAGAGAAAAAATAGTATCAAACGATAAAAGAAGAAACACCCTTTCAGGGCTCTAAAACTGATAAATAAAATAGCATAAAACGCTAATCCATGAAACTTCTTCTAGCGACTCGTTTCATCGATGGCCTCTACAATAAGTTGGCCTGCGCGTAGTATTTCTTTTTCAGTAATGTTTAAGGGGGGCGCTAAACGAAAACTTGCTGGATGGGATAGAAACCAAAAAGTAATCAATCCTTTTTCCAAGCATCGCTTCACTACTTTCTCTACACGTTGCTCAGAAATCATATCAAAAGCAAACAGTAAGCCCAATCGGCGAATAGCGATGATCTCACCATTAGCACCGATAATATCTTCTAATAGCTTGCCCAATCGTTCTACTTCTAGTAAATCAATCTCACTTTCTAGCACCTCTAAAAATGCATTTGCCGCGGCACAAATAACAGGATGACCACCAAAGGTTGTTATGTGCCCTAACATCGGTGAGTGAGCAAAATGATGCAATAATTCATTAGAACTCACCAAGGCTCCAATGGGCATTCCACCGCCAAGGGCCTTTCCTAAAGTAAGTATATCAGGCACCACATGGTAGTGTTCAAAGGCAAAGATTTTTCCTGTTCTACCAAGACCGCATTGTATTTCGTCAAAAACCAACAAAGCACCAACTTCTGAACAGCGATTTCTTAAGGCCTTGATAAAAGAAATGTCCGGTATTCTTACACCCGCATCACCTTGAATTGTTTCTAAAAAAACACCCGCTGTTGCACTTGTAATTTGATTTAATTGTTCCTCATCATTTAAATCAATAAATTTTATCCCCGGTAATAAAGGTTGATATGCTTGTTTCTTTTTTTCATTAGAGGAAATACTTAAGGATCCATTTGTACTTCCATGATATGCCCCATTAAATGCGACGATTTCTGTTCGTTGAGTAGCCCTTTTTACCAATTTAATGGCCGCCTCGTTTGCTTCTGTCCCAGAATTTACAGGATAAACTGCATTTAGATTTGATGGCAACATGGAGATCAATCGCTGCGCCATTTGATTCTGTGCAGCTTGAACAAACTCTCCATAAACCATTACATGCATGTGACTATCGATCTGTTTTTTAATCGCTGCAACAACTTTAGGATGACAATGACCAATAGCATTTACAGCAAGCCCAGCGATAAGGTCCATGTACTCTTTGCCATCGACATCATAAATATAAATACCTCTAGCTTCTTTAACATCTATCAAAAAAGGAAAAGGATTCGTTTGGCCTAAGTGCTGAAGAAAATAATTTTTAGAAGGATTCATCGCTACAAAAATAGCCTATTTTGTTGATTGAATAAAAAAATCCCGATAAGTGAACTTACCGGGATTTGAATTATTGCTTGAGCACTTTAAGTGGTCTGTGACCTTCCAATTTAATCCAGTAAATACCAGTTGTTAGACCAAATAAATTGATGTTTTTCTCTGATAATAGATCTCCAAAGGAAATAACTCTACCCTGTGCATCTGTCAATTCATAGTGGGTTCCCACTTTAACATCTCCAGAAACATACACTGACCCAACAGTAGGATTTGGATAAAGATCAATTAAATTGACTTGAATACCATCTATTCCAACATTATCTATAGTAATACAATCTGAAGTTGTAGAGCCACATGAATTAATCGCTGTAACAGCAAACTGTCCGTTAAGGTTCGGAACATAAATCGTGTCCGTTTCATTGGCTATGGCCAATCCTGAACCACAGAAAATCCATTGATAAGAGGTGTTAGGCTCACTATTGGTGAATAATTCACCGCCGCTTGTAGTAGTGACAACTGGGGTAGCTGGTGGTAAATTCAAGGTGAGGTTCAAGGTAATCATAGAATCACAACCAAAAGCATTCGGAATTATTTGGCTATAGGTTCCGCTTTGCGTGTATGTTTGGCCATTCAATACATAAGATATACATGCTACTTCTGTTAAATTTGATGTGCTCGATGAATTAACAAAGACATTGACTACGTCTGAATCGATACATCCAAAACTATTGGTGCCAGTTACCGTGTAAGCTCCTGTTACCGCAGGTACAAATGACTGTCCGTTTTGTATTCCATTTGACCAAGAATAGGTGTTGGCTCCATTACCCGATAAGACCACCGATTCTCCAGAACAAATACTTACATCTACACCACCGCTAACAGTAGGAATTGGGTTAACAATGATAGTGGCTTGAGCCGTATTGCTACAGCCATTGGCGGCCGTTCCTGTAACCGTATATGTTGTCGTTGAAGTCGGCGTGAAAGCAACTGCGTTGCTCACGCTGTTGTTCCATGCATAGGTGTTAGCACCAGAGCCAATCAAGGTTACTGCTGTACCTGCACAAACCGTTTGGTTGCTGCCTGCACTTACACTTGGTGCTGCATTCACCGTTACCGTTACTTGTGCCGTATTGCTACAACCATTGGCAGCCGTTCCTGTTACCGTATACGTTGTCGTTGTCGTTGGTGTGAAAGCAACTGCATTGTTCACACTGTTGTTCCATGCATACGTGGTAGCACCAGAGCCAATCAAGGTTACTGCTGTACCTGAACAAACCGTTTGGTTGCTGCCAGCACTTACACTTGGTGCTGCATTCACCGTTACCGTTACTTGTGCTGTATTGATACAACCATTAGTGTTTGTTCCAGTTACCGTATACGTGTTCGTAGACGTTGGTGTAAACGCAACTGCATTGCTCACGCTGTTGTTCCATGCATACGTGGTAGCACCAGAACCACTCAAGGTTACTGACGTACCTGCACAAATCGTTTGGTTGCTACCTGCACTTACACTTGGCGCTGCATTCACCGTTACAGTAGCTTGCGCTGTATTGCTACAACCATTGGCAGCCGTTCCTATTACAGTATAGGTTGTTGTTGTTGTTGGTGTGAAAGCAACTGCGTTACTCACGCCGTTGTTCCATACATACGTGGTAGCACCGGA
>Ga0208858_1000318_pt1 | contig 9785 bp, 10 predicted proteins | sample LakMenEpi16Nov12_FD_150704 | JGI IMG/M metagenome (GOLD analysis project Ga0208858, IMG submission 150704) | Freshwater microbial communities from Lake Mendota, WI - 16NOV2012 deep hole epilimnion (SPAdes) | ecosystem: Environmental > Aquatic > Freshwater > Lake > Epilimnion/Euphotic zone ...
ACAGAAAACACAATTGTCGATTATTCAAGTTGGTTTGTATATGGCTTATTTGGTTCCTTTTGATAAATTTCATTTTGTTTTCGGAATGGGTACGTATCTCCGTGATAAATACAAACCGGAAGATTTTTTGTATCATCGAATCGGCTGTCGCTATCAATTTCGGAATGGCTTAATGGCTAATTTTACGCTTAAAACCCATTTTGCAAGGGCAGATTATTTTGAATTTGGACTTGGTTATACGTTTAAAACATGGAAAAAATAAAAAGTTTTATCTGGATCTTTTTGCTACTAGCGGTTTTTAGTTCGTGTAGAAAACCGAGTGAACGTCCTTGTTGGAAAAAATCAGGTTCGTTTGCAGTGAAAGAAATTCAACTCGGTGATTTTAATCGCTTGTTTTTGAAAGAACATATTTCGTATACACTGATTCAAGATTCTACCAATAAAATTGTCATTAAGGGCGGAGAGAATTTAATTGGATTTATAAATGTTCAAGGAGAAGACGGGCTAGTTTCGATTAGCAACAACAATAAATGCAATTTTTTCAGAAAGTATGAAGTGGTGGAGGTTGAAATTCACTTCACGTCTCTTGTCAATATTCTATTTGAAGGAACAGAAACATTAAGCTGTGTCGATACTTTGAATGTTAATTACTTAACGGTAACGCTTCGTGATGGCGGTGGATCGATGAATTTGTTGGTAAATGCCTTGGATATTCGAACCGATCTCACAAATGGATGGGGCGATTTGGTGCTTCGTGGAAAAACGAATACCGCCAATTATCAATTATTGGGAAATGGTTTTGTGGAGGCACGAGATCTTCAAGTGAGAGATTCAATCAATTTCATTTCGAGTTCATCCACCATTCAAAAAATAAATGCCAACAATTGTAAATTAAAAGTGGAAATCAATGGAATTGGTGATATTTGGTACTATGGATTGCCAACAGCGATTAGTAAGAACGAGTATGGTAAAGGAAAATTAATAGATAAAAATTAACAGTGTTAAATCGTTAAATTGGTAAACCTAAAAAAAAATCAATGAAAATTATATCGTTTAATGTGAATGGAATTCGCGCCATTGTAGCGAAGAATTTTATTCAGGACATGCAAGCCATTTCTCCTGATGTTATTTGTTTACAAGAAACAAAAGCAGATGCTGAACAAGTGGCCACAGCAGTAGCAGAATTGTCAGGATATCATGTGTTTGCGAATGCAGCGGAAAAAAAAGGTTACTCAGGGACAGCTATTTTAAGTAAAAAAGCGCCTTTATCAATTCAATATGACATGGGTATTGATGAGCACGATCACGAGGGCAGAATTGTGAAAGCTGAGTTTGATGATTTCTTTTTAGTATGTGTGTATGTCCCAAATTCAGGGAGTGAATTAGCAAGATTGCCTTATCGTCAACAGTGGGATGCTGATTTCTTGGCTTATCTAAAAAAATGTGAAGAAATGAAGCCTGTTGTTATCTGTGGTGACTTAAACGTTGCGCACCAAGCCATTGATTTAGCAAGACCGAAGGAAAATTATAATAAAGCCGCAGGTTATATGCAAGAAGAAATTGATGGACTGAATCGATTTGTTGAAGCTGGATTGGTGGACACCTTTCGTAACGCTAATCCTGAACAAGCTAAGTATTCCTGGTGGAGTTACCGCGCTGGAGCTCGTGAAAAAAATGTAGGCTGGAGAATCGATTATTTTCTTGCATCGGAAGCTTTTCTCAATCGTATTTCAGCCACTGAAATTTACAATGATATCCTCGGTTCTGACCATTGTCCGGTGGGAATTACGATTAAGTAAGCACTAGTCTTTATCGTCATCGTTAGGAGTAAGATTTGAGGTCTAAATAGGAAGCGCCAATTATTTTAGTAACGAAAGCTATTTGTCTAATTTTTTGCTTTGTTCTGCCAAGATTTTTTCAACTTCAACATCAATTCCACTCGCTTTTAAAGCCCACTTAGTTATGAAAAAGTTTCCAGCTAATACCATTAATTGAAATGGCAAACTAGTTAAGATTTGAGTTTGACCTCCTAAGAAATATAAAGCAAATACAAACATGGCTAAAGAAACTATGTGATGAATTACTTTGTAATTTTTACAGTATAATATTTTCATATCCTATTTTACACAAATCATTATTCCGAAGTTATTTTTTTTTTTTTTTTTTTTCTCTTATTTCTTATTGTTTCGAGGCGAGATTTGAGGCCTGGCGCTTTATGGTTGTTATGGGTATAGCTGAACGTTCATCATATTTTAACATATCTGCAACTGGGCGCTGTGATGGAGTGTTAATATTATTGGGTATATCTATGTCTATATCCACGTGTGTCAAAATGAATCATGTGTTTTGTGAAATAATCATTTTTATCGAGAAAATAATCCCCCAAACCTCCAATTAATTGTGGATGTTTTTTTTCCACAACTTTGTTTGCTTGTTCAATAATGGATATGTCTTCCTTATTAAATAATTTATCACCATTAATATCAAAAACATAAACATCGATTGCCTTTCCTTTTAAATGCCATGAGTCTTTGGAGCTATTGGTTAATAGGTCATTAATAAATGAAAGTCGTTTTTGAGATATAATTATCCAGTTTGTCTGATATCCTTTTGAATTTAATTCGAGTTTTATCAACTCTAATTTTCTTGTGATTTCTTTATCCGCACCAACTAGCCCCCCTAAATACATTAAAAAGCACCCAATAATACAGAACGAAAGAAAAAAGCCTGCTATTCCTATTTTGGACAATCTAATTTTACTTTTTTTCCTATACAAATAGATAGTTAGAGTAAGTATTAAGGCAAAGCAAAAAGCCCCAAAAAGTCCAGCAAATATAAAACCGAAAATGAGTGAACTAATAATACCGGAAATTAAAATTGTCAATTTCATTGTAAAAGATTGATTATTTAAGCGTTAATACTCCATAAAGGTTTGCGTTTAGGCGAAGTTGCCTTGAGTTGTCCTGATGCTTCGGGACGGATTGGCAATATTGCTTACAGATATTAGCGATAGCTTAAAGTATCATTTATTATTTAATGAAACCTCATTGCCACATTTATCTATAATAATCCAATGATCGCTCTCCCATGTGTAATGTTCGTCTTTACTAGGTCTACATTGATTTGAAACACGTGCTTTACCTTTTTGAAAACTTTCAGCACAAGTGTATTTTGGTTGAATAACAATTTCTCCTTTGTGATTTGCATATCCATATTTATCACTCGAAACTATCAGAAGTCTTCCATCCGTTTCTGGCATTGGCTCCATTTCCGTAGTAAAAACTGCTTCGAAAAGTTTTTTCTGAGTTTTATTAATTCCAATCAATTTATTGTTTTCAATATCAAAAACTATAGCGTAATATTCAAATGTATCTGAGTAGCATAAATACCGATCTAGGGGAATGACAGTATCACCCTTCTCATTGACGTAACCACTTTTAAAACCAAAACCAGCTCGAGAAGTCGTGGTGTCTTGAATTAAAATCCATTTTTCACACCTTGGTATATTTTCTTCACAAGTTTTAAGTTTCCCAATATTATCATTTGTTTCACAAGATGATATAAAAAGAACAATAATTAGTAATTTAAAAGAGGTTTTCAATGTGTTTTTCATTTTATTCTTTTTCATTTTATTCTTTTTAGTAGTTTATATCATTTACTTACCATATTTTTCTTCCCATAACTCAGCACCACTTTTCCCTGATCCATTTTCTCCATCACTACTGCAACCATCGCCACCGCAATTAGGACATGTCACTTCACCTGTCATGTCAAAGTATGTTTTTCCTTTGCCATCACACACCATACAATCTCCGCATCCTCCACAACTCGAAAGAGAAAACAAGATAAAAGTAAACAATGATGCCATTACTAATGATGAGCCAATCATCATTTTGCACCAGTTTTTAGAAACGAACTTTTTCATACTATTTAGTTTTTAAAGCTTAATTGCTTGCCTTAAAGATAACAATTTTCTTTTTTAGCGACGACTATCAGCAAGATACCATGCAACCGTTCTTTTAATTCCTTCTTCTACAGAAATTTCTGGTGCATAATGTAATAATTGCTTGGCTTTTTCTATGGAAGCAAGCGAATGTGGGATGTCTCCAGCTCTAATCTTTTCATAGATTGGTTCAATGGTCTTCACGCCTTGGTCTAGCATTCCCATTTCATCCCGAAGCATTGTGAACAAGGAATTTAAGCTGGTCGCTTCACCACAGGCTACATTATAGATTTGGTTAATAGCGCTATTGTTCTGCGTTAGTAATGCTTGAATATTTAGTTCCACCACATTATCAATATAGGTAAAATCCCGTGAAAAGGAACCGTCACCATTGATAACTGGTGCTTCATGATTCAATAGTTGACTTATAAATTTGGGAATTACTGCTGCATAAGCACCTTGTGGGTCTTGTCGTCTTCCAAACACATTAAAATAGCGCAAGCCAATGTATTCTATTCCATAATTTTTTGCAAAAACATCGGCATACAATTCACCAACATATTTTGTAACAGCATACGGAGAAAGTGGTCGACCAATTTGATGTTCTATTTTTGGCAGGGTGGCAGAATCGCCATACGTGGAACTACTGGAAGCAAAGACAAAACGCTTTATTCCTGCATTTTTTGTTGCAGTGAGCATGTTTAAAAATCCCTTGATGTTAATGTCGTTGGTGGTAATTGGATCGTTGATTGATCTTGGAACAGAGCCTAAAGCGGCTAAATGTAGCACGAGATCACAATCCTTCACCGCCAATTCACAGGTCTGCATATCCCTGATATCTCCCTCAATAAGTGAAAAATTAGGATGGTTTAATGCTTCAGATAAGTTTGACTTTTTACCGGTTAAAAAATTATCTAGGCAAATGACTTTATGATGATGTGCTAAGAGCGCGTCGCACATATTTGATCCGATAAAACCTGCTCCTCCGCTTACTAAAATTTGCATCTACTTACTAAACTTAATAGTTGACAACAAAAATAGCAGTTTTCAATGGTGTAAAGTTATAAATAATCAACTTATCTTGTTTTTCGCCTTAAAGTTTAGCTTATTTTTATGCACTGAAAAATGCCTATTTTTCAAATTTTTATCAAAGAGTTAATTTAATGAATCAACATTTAAAAGATACATTTAGACATAAAGGAAAGCGCAAACTTTTGGTAGAGGAGTTGGGAAAAATGGGAATTGAAGATCCTGCAATTTTATCGGCCTTTAATGCGATTCCTAGGCACTATTTTTTGGACTTAGCATTTGATGAACAAGCTTATACCAACATGGCTTTTCAAATTGGTTCTGGTCAAACGATTTCGCATCCCTACACTGTTGCTTTTCAGACGCAATTATTGAATATCGTTAAGGGCGATAAGGTTCTCGAAATTGGAACAGGTTCTGGTTTTCAAACCTGTATACTATGCCAGTTGAGCGCAAAGGTCTATTCTGTGGAGCGCCATATGGAACTGCACATTAAAGCAAAATCAATGCTTACTTTTTTTAATTTTAACGCTAAATTATCTTTTGGTGATGGGTATAAAGGAATGCCTTCTTATGGTCCATTTGATAAAATATTAGTTACCTGTGGTGCGCCAGAAATCCCACGCTTATTACTATCACAATTGAAAGTGGGCGGTATAATGGTTATTCCTGTTGGAGAAGGAGTTGAACAAAAAATGTTGCGTATTATTAAAGAGGATGAGCAAAACATGAAAGTGGAGGAATTTGGAACCTTTAAGTTTGTGCCTATGTTAGAGCAAACCGTAAAAAAAATATAACGAATGAGAATACTAATTGCTGATGATGAGCGTGCAATACGCCGAGCTTTACGTGAAATTTTTGAGTTTGAAGGCTATTCGGTTGATGAGGTTGAAAATGGTGAAGAGGCTCTAGTGGCACTCCGGAAGAAAGAATACGATGCGATCTTTTGCGACATAAAAATGCCTCATGTTGATGGTATGGAGGTCCAAGCACAAATGAAATTAGAAGGAATCAATGTTCCCATGATCATGATTAGTGGACATGGAACGGTAGAAACCGCTGTTCAAGCCATTAAAAATGGTGCCTTTGATTTTATTGAAAAACCATTAGACCTCAATCGCTTGTTAATTACCCTACGGAATGTTAAGGAACGCGGTCAATTATTAAGTGAAACCGTTCAATTAAAAACCACCATTCGCAAATTCAAAGGGACTTCAATCATTGGTGAATCGGCTTCTATAAAAGGAATATTAGCCATGATTGAAAAAGTAGCGCCCTCCGATGCCCGAGTGCTTATCACCGGACAAAATGGATCAGGAAAGGAATTGGTGGCGCGTGCTTTACACGATAATTCGAATCGCTCAAAAGCATCTTTTATTGAAGTGAATTGTGCTGCAATTCCTTCGGAACTCATTGAAAGTGAATTATTTGGTCACGAAAAAGGGGCTTTTACCTCTGCTGTTAAGGATAAAAAAGGAAAGTTTGAATTGGCTACAGGTGGCACCTTGTTTTTGGATGAAATTGGGGACATGTCGCTCAGTGCTCAGGCAAAAGTATTACGTGCATTGCAAGAGAATTTAATTCAACGGGTGGGAGGTGAAAAAGACATTAAGGTTGATTGTCGCATTTTAGCGGCAACAAATAAGGATTTGCGGACGGAAATTTCAGAAGGAAGATTTAGAGAAGATTTATTTCATCGTTTGGCAGTAATTCCTATTCACGTACCCTCGCTCAATGAACGCAAAGATGACATTCCATTGTTAGCGGATTATTTTTTGGGTAAAATATGCGATGAACATGGCATTCCACAAAAACAGTTTCTCCCAGATGCTTATGTTGCTTTACAAAGCATTGATTGGACAGGCAATATTCGCGAATTAAGAAACATTATAGAACGATTAATTATTCTTTGTAGTGATGCGATTTCTGCTGAAGATGTAAATCGATATGCTAATCCATCAAAATAGTACAAGTTATATCAATATCTATTAATTTTATCCCAAATCATACGTCATGACTATAAAAACTATTTTACCTAAACTTTTGCCCCACGTAATAGCTGTCATTTTATTTATTGGCTTATCGTGGCTGTACTTTTCTCCTTTATTCAGCGACTATAATTTAAAGCAAAGCGATGTAAAGCAATACCAAGGTGCAGCCAAGGAAATTGCAGATTATCGAATGATGAATGGGGAAGAGGCTTTATGGACAAATGGTATGTTTAGCGGAATGCCTGCCTACCAAATTAGTGTTGATCATACAAGTAATCTAATGGCAAAAGTAACCGAAATCTTTCGATTGGGATTGCCTGCTCCGGCAGGTATCTTATTTGTTTCGATGCTTGGGTTTTATATATTGGGTATGTGTTTGCGCGTGAGTCCATGGGTTTCAATTCTCGGTGCAATTGCTTTCGGTTTTGCCACATTTAATATTTTATACCTCGGTGCTGGGCATTTAACAAAAGTCAACGCGGTTTCGTACATGGCGCCAACTTTGGGGGGCTTACTGCTCGCTACGAGAGGAAAGTGGTTGTTTGGAAGTTTAGTATTTGCCTTTTTTCTCAGCCTAAACATCAGTTCCAATCACCTTCAAATGACCTATTATCTGATGATTCTTATTGGTGTGGTAGCTGTAGCAGAGGGAATTCGTTTGATAGTTGAAAAACAAGGCTTATCGCTGCTCAAAATTGTTCCTGCTTTAATGTTGGGGGGATGCTTAGCTTTTCTTCCCACCATGAGTAATTTATTAACGACCTATGAGTATGCGAATTATACAACGCGAGGCGAATCAGACCTTAGCATCACGCCTGAAGGTAAACCACGAGAAAAAGCAGGAGTATCCGGATTAACCAAAGAGTATATTTTACAATATAATTTCGGTGAAGGTGAATTCTTATCTTTATTTATTCCAAATGCAAAAGGAGGAAAGGTGGGAAGTATTGCTGAAGATGAAGATGTGATGGAACAGGTTGATCCAAAATTTGCAGAGACATTTGAAAGGGGGGTAAGCCATTATTGGGGAGAACAAGAATTTAGCGGTGGGGCCATTTATATTGGCGCGGTGGTCGCTATTTTATTTCTTTTAGGCTTGTTATTCAGTAAAGATTCGTTAAAATGGCCGGTTATTGTACTTACTTTATTAGCCATTTCATTAGCGGCAAAAGATGGAGCGATTTCCAACTATTTTATTGATCATTTTCCTGCCTACAATAAATTCCGTGATTCAAAAATGATTCTGGTCATTATTATGGTTATTGTCCCTATGATGGCGATGTTGTTTGTGGATAAATTGATTAAAAAAGATGGCTTGTGGGGTACGCAAAAAATGCATTTTATCGGATTGGGTGGCGTGGTATTAATCGGATTGGCATTTTATGTCATTCCAAGTTTATCAGGAGATTTCTTGTCTAAAAACGAAAAGAAACAGTTTAAAGATATGATGAGCCAAACAAAGGACCCAAGCGCTATTTCATCCTATAATGAAATGAAATCTGAAATCGCTAGTGCTCGAGTTATCATTTATAAAAAAGATGCTGGAAGAACATTAATGTTCTTCATTTTCACGGCTGGTATTGTTTTACTGTGTCTGCTTCGAAAGGGAAATCCACTGATTTGGGTGGTTTCTTTATCCCTGCTGGTCCTTGTGGATCAATACAATGTTTGTCGGAGGTACTTAACGGATGACATTGAAAGTGAAAGTTATGAGGAGAAAATAAGTAGCGAAATCGCCTACAATTTTTCTTCTTCGGATGTATCAATTTTGGAGAGGGAAAATAAAAATATTCCAAATTTCCCATCAAAAGTAGCTGAGGTTAAGTCCAAAATGCAGGATGAAAATTTATATGCTGATCAAGAAGATTCCCGAACGCTTGAAACCATGGCGGCATTTACGGCACTTAATTTAAACTCAAACTACCGAGTACTTAATTTCAATAATCCTATTGCGGAAACACAAACCAGTTTTTATCATAAAAGCATTGGAGGATATCATGGTGCGAAATTAAAAAGGTATCAGGAATTAGTGGATTTCTATATCTTAAATGAAATGTCAAAGGTTCAAAATAGTCTAATTTCTGCCGTTATAAATGCTGACAGTACAGGACAATTAGTTAGCCAAGCGAATCAATTAAAGGATCCTCAAGAGCGAAGTAATTTTTTCAATCAGTTATTAGCAAGCCAAGATCTTAGTTCCCTTGTTGTTGATCCATCAACGCCGATTTTAAACATGCTAAATACAAAGTATTTTATTAGTAATGCTTCAACACCTGCCATCGAAAATACAAAAACGAATGGGAATGCTTGGTTTGTTTCTTCCTTGGTAAAAGCGAAAAGTGCCAACGAAGAAATGAAGTTGTTAGGAACCTTGGATACAAAGATAGCAGCGATATCCTCGGATAAAGAAGCGGGCGCATTGGCAGCTTCCTATAAAATAGATGCTAATTCACGTGTTAGTATGACCCGTTATGCCACCAATGAATTGAACTATACCTCCAAAAATTTATCCGATGGTGTAATCGTATTCAGTGAGATTTATTACCCTGATGGTTGGAATTGCTACATTGATGGAAAGAAAACAGCTTACTTCCGGGTGAATTACCTACTTCGTGGTGTGAAGGTAGCTGCCGGTAACCACAAAATTGATTGGAAATTTGAACCAAACTCCTACTTAACCGGAAGTACGTATTCATTACTTGGATCTATTATACTTTTACTAGCATTCTTTGGAGTAGGAGGGATGGAGCTCAAAAATTCATTGAAGGAGGAGAAATCAACTCTCGTTGGGCCTCTGTAATGTTATTGGTAAATATTATGGT
>Ga0208858_1000321_pt1 | contig 9710 bp, 9 predicted proteins | sample LakMenEpi16Nov12_FD_150704 | JGI IMG/M metagenome (GOLD analysis project Ga0208858, IMG submission 150704) | Freshwater microbial communities from Lake Mendota, WI - 16NOV2012 deep hole epilimnion (SPAdes) | ecosystem: Environmental > Aquatic > Freshwater > Lake > Epilimnion/Euphotic zone ...
TACAGAGGTAAATATCGGCAATACTGAAGTAGAAGAATATATTTCTGCACGCTACAAAAGTGTTTACGACAACAGCGGTATTTGGACAAGAACAGATAAAGATGGAAACAAGTGGTTAAATCTTGATTGGTTTGCGAACCATCCTGGCGGAAAGTATTTTGACTACACACACGGAACTACTTTTTATATTATTCAAGAATATTGCAACGATTTTTAAGTGGTTCAATAACTAAATCACAACCCTCCAATTATTCACCTTTTGGAAAATGTTATCGGAACAATATGTCGACATGCAAATTATTTCATTAGACAACTAGTCAACTCAAATCTTTATCGTAATATTGCAATCTAATTAATTATTTTGGGAGCGACAAAAACAGAACACTTTACAGATTATCAAAATCACATTGCGATACTTGCAAAAGCCTTGGGGCATCCTGCTAGGATTGCTATTATTGAGTACTTAATGAAAGTCGACGCCTGCATTTGTGGCGATATCGTTAATGAATTGACCTTAGCACAGCCAACAGTTTCTCAACACTTGAAAGAACTAAAAAACGCAGGACTTATTAAAGGTAATATTGAGGGGAACGCCATTTGTTACTGCATTGACGAAAATTCATTGTCTAAACTTCAAGCTTATTTAGCAAATATTTCGGATAGCTTAGTAAAGAAAAAAAGTGATTGCTGCTAGCAAATTTAAATCATAGAATATGAAACTTGAACAAATAAAGAAATATTTAAGCACTGCTGAGGCAGTGAATTTTGAACTTCAAAATGGAACTATGGTTCCTGAACATTTCCACGTTACCGAAGTTGGCGTAGTATCTAAAATCTTCATAGACTGCGGTGGAACAATCCGAAATGAAAAAGTTGCGAATTTTCAATTGTGGAATGCAAACGATTTTGAACATCGATTAAAGCCATCAAAGTTGCTTGACATTATCAAGCTATCTGAAGAGAAATTGGGAATGGAAGATTTAGAAATTGAAGTTGAATATCAAGCTGAAACAATTGGAAAGTATGATCTAGAATTTAATGGGAAAAACTTTGTCCTTGTTTCAAAACAAACAGCTTGTTTGGCTGCTGACAGCTGTGGTATTCCACAAGAAAAATTGAAGGTGAATTTAGCAGAAGTATCCACTCAAAATTCTTGCAGCCCAGGTGGTGGCTGTTGTTAAGTGTATGAAGAATATAGTTGAATATCTCGGCAGACACAAACGCTTCTTACTAGTAATTGTAGGAATTGTTTCCTTAAACTTTGCTTATGGTTTTGATGCAAGGTTTACCATTATCAATTTACTTTGGATTTTTATCAGCGTTGTAAAAATAGATCGATGAAGAAAGTATTAGTTCTTTGCACAGGCAATAGCTGCCGAAGCCAAATTGCCGAAGCTTACTTACGACATTTCGCAGGCGAAAAAGCAGAAATTTATAGTGCCGGTGTTGAAACTCACGGAGTAAATCCGCGAGCAATTTCCACAATGAAAGAGGATGGCATTGACATATCGCAACACACATCAAACAATATTGACGAATACTTCAACATTGAGTTTGATTTTGTAATTACCGTTTGCGACAACGCCAAAGAACGCTGTCCGTTCTTTCCGACTAAGGCCATAAAGTTTCATCATAATTTTCCCGATCCTGCAAAAGCTACTGGAACAGAAGAAGAAATTTTAGAGCAGTTTCGAGAAGTTCGACAAATGATTAAAAGCTATTCTCAACAGTTTGTAAGCGACAATTTAAGCGCATAAGGAATGATCGAAGGAGGAAGTAATAAATCATACACATTGAAGACGGATATACTAAATTCATTGTGCTTGAAAAACCTGCTATTACAAGTTGATTTCCCCTCTAGACGGGGACGAAGGGGGAGGAAGTAATAGATCTTAAACTTTGAAGGTAATAGAATTTTTCAACTAGAATTAAACATCCAAAACTGTCACCCTCCTCAATCCTCCCTCGAAGGAGGAAGCAATTTATCTTACACATTGAAGACGGATATACTAAATTCAATGGGCTTCAAAAAACATGCTATTGCAGGTTGATTTCCCCTCCGCCGTGGCGGAAGGGGGACTAAGGGGGAGGAATCAATGAGCCTTCTACTTTGAGTGTGAAAGGATTTTTCAACTTTAAATTCTTTCTAATACCTTTTATTTTTATTTTTGCATCGCATTAAAATAAATAATATGAAACTACAAAAATTATTATCAGGATCAGAACCACTAACTCAATACTATATTGTGATTATAAGAGTGGTCATAGGGATGCTTTTCATCTATCATGGACGTGAATTATTTGATGCTAAAGCAATGGCAGGTTTTGCTGCTTGGCTTGATAAAGATTTGCATTTTCCACTGCCGCTTCTTATGGCCTACCTTCGTACTGGAGCAGAGTTTTTTGGTGGAATTATGTTAATTATCGGACTTTTCACACGCTTAGGTTCGTTTTTAATCTGTTTTACCATGTTAGTGGCCGGATTTGTAGTTGATAAAGGCGACTTTTTCGGAGAAGGAGAAATGCCATTTGCGTATGCAGCAATTTTATTCACTATATTTTTAGCAGGGCCAGGTAAGCTGTCATTAGATCATTACTTTTTTAAAAAGTAAAGCGTATTTAAGGTCGGAAATAGCATTTTCAAAATAATAAGCAATCCCAAAATCTTTTCCATCTTATAGTTCCCATATTCGAATGTAAATCATTCGTTTTTGTGGCTCATATCAAAACAATAAACATCTTGTAATTGTTATGATATTCTCTAAGTATTTGTTTCAAATTACTTAGAAGCAAAAACAATCGATAGTTCATGGAACACAAATTTGTAACAGACCACGGCGCTATTCTTAGTAAGTTAGAGGCTATTAACCCCGTCAACTATGCCCATTCAAGAAACTATATTAATGGCCAAGTTAACTATTTATCGCCCTATATTTCGCGTGGCGTAATAAGTACAAAGCAAGTACTAGCTAGCCTAATGAGTAAAGGTCATTCATTTGATGAATTGGAATCTTTAATGCAGCAACTTTGCTGGAGAGATTATTTTCAACGCATTGCGCAAGTAAAAGACATCAATCAAGAAATCAAACAAATTCAAGAAAAGGTTGAGCGCCAGGGTATTCCGCTGGCAATCATTGAGGCAAAAACTGGAATTCAAGCCATTGATCAATCCATTGAAACCTTGTTTGAATCAGGTTATGTGCACAACCATAGTCGATTGTACTTAGCAACATTAACTTGCAATATTGGTAAGTCGTATTGGCTTCAACCTGCAAAATGGATGTATTATCACTTATTAGATGGCGATTGGGCGAGCAATGCGTGCAGTTGGCAATGGGTTGCCGGAGCGAACAGCAATAAAAAATACTTCGCCAATCAAGATAATATAAATAAATATACCGCTTCAAAACAACTAAATACGTTTTTGGATACAAGCTATGACGTACTTCCAGAAATGGAAATACCGGCATCATTATCTGCTACCCAAGAATTCGATTTTGAATTAACACTACCCGAAGCTTCCCACATCCAATTTATTCCTGATCAACCAACATTTATTTATAACTACTACAATCTAGACCCATTGTGGCATAAAGATGAACCTGGGAATAGGATTTTATTGATCGAGCCTGAGTTTTTTCAAAATTATCCAGTCAGTAAGAAATGCATGGACTTTATGTTAGACTTGAGTAAAAATATACCGGGCATTCAAATTTATGTGGGTTCATTTCAATCATTCTCCACTGAGTATAAAGAAACAACTATTTATTTCAAAGAGCATCCGCTTAATCTTGGTTATCGTGGCGTACAAGAAGAAAGAGATTGGATTACAAGTGACGTTGTAGGGTATTACCCAACGTTTTTTGCCTATTGGAAAAAAGTAAGGAAACATCTAAAATTCACATAGCATGATTTTAACAAAAGACGATATTGCTCAATTTGAGCAACGCTACCGAACAGCTTTTGTAAATTCCTTGGCGGGTTTTAGACAGGCGGTATTGGTTGGTACAAAATCACGAGATAACAATTCAAACCTCGCAATTTTTAATTCACTAATACACCTTGGTGCAAATCCTGCCTTGCTGGGTTTAATAAATCGACCTGATAGTGTTCAAAGAGATACCTTGCAAAATATCATTGAAACAGAAGAATACACCCTAAACTATATTCGTTCCAATGATTATGAAAAAGCCCATCAAACTTCGGCGCGTTATGACAAAGGGATTTCTGAATTTGAAAAGGTTGGCTTTGAAGAACTATATCAACCATTCTGTTTCGCCCCATTTGTGAAAGATGCCGTGGTATCCATTGCGATGAAATTGGAAGAAATTATTCCCATTAAAATCAATGGTACCGTAATGATAGTGGGAAGTATAAAGCAGGTTTCAATTGCTGCTGAAATGATTGAGGCAGACGGATTTGTAGCTTTATCAAATGAAGATGTGTTAATCAGTCAAGGACTTGATGCCTATTTTGTTTCAAGTCCAATAGGACGACTTCCCTATGCAAAACCCTAAGGCATAATGGCAATTCACGAAGCAGTTGTTGAGAAGAAGGAAATTGTCATTGTATGGTTGAAACGGGATTTGCGTTTCACAGACCACGAACCCATGTTCGCTGCACAAAAACAACACTTGCCAGTTTTACTTATCTATTGCTTTGAGCCATCAATAATGCAACATGACGACAGCGAGATTCGGCATTGGAGATTTGTATACCAATCGTTAAGGGATATGCAATTGAAGCTCGAGGGATTAAATTCGAAGATTGCTATTTTTCACAATGAAGCATTGTTCGTGTTGACAGAAATTGCCAAGTGCTATTCCATTAAAACCATGTTTTCTCACCAAGAAATTGGCAACAAATTAACATATGATAGGGATATTAACGTTTACGATTTTTGTCTTAACAATCAAATTGAATGGAAAGAATATCAACATAATGGGGTTGTTAGAAAATTAAAATCAAGAAAAGTTTGGGAATCGCTTTGGAAAGAAAAAATGGAAGAATATCCAAAATTGATTGATGATGTCAATTTTAATATTCTAGAAATTGATGAAGCAATTTACGATCGTTTGAAAGGCGACCCACTTCCTCAAGAAATAACGACAAATAACACCTCATTTCAACCAGGAGGGGAGACGAATGCATGGAAATATTTAGATGGATTTTTAAAAGTTCGACATGCCAATTACTCTAAGCACATTTCAAAACCCGCCTTAAGTCGAAAAAGTTGCAGTCGGATTTCTCCCTTCCTAAGTTACGGAAACATTAGCATGCGCATGGTTTATCAATACACGAAACAGCACTATGAATCCTCGCCGAATAAAAGAGCACTTTCCAATTTTATTTCTCGCTTGCATTGGCACTGTCATTTTATGCAAAAATTTGAAGACGAATGTCGAATGGAATTTGAAAATGTAAATAGCGCATACGACTCTTTGATAAAGCCAAAAAATGAGGCTTATATTTTAGCATGGCAAACTGGACAAACGGGCGTGCCGATTGTTGATGCCTGCATGCGCTGTTTAATTGCTACAGGATACATAAACTTTAGAATGAGAGCCATGGTGGTTTCATTTTTTGTTTTCAATTTATGGCAAGATTGGAGAGAATTACATTTTTTAGCAAGGCAATTTTTGGATTATGAACCAGGTATTCACTACCCGCAATTGCAAATGCAATCTGGCGTTACGGGAATCAATACGATTCGAATTTATAGCCCAATAAAAAATTCACAAGAACATGATGCAGATGGAACATTTATCAGAACTTGGCTGCCCGAATTAATGCACGTTCCCGTTGAATTATTGCACGAACCTTGGAAAATGAGTATGATGGAACAAGAGCTCTATTCGGTAAAAATTGGAGTAGATTATCCCTCTCCAATTGTGGATATTGAAGCATCTCGAAAAGCAGCAAGTGAGATTGTATGGCACTATCGAAAAACCGATAAAGTAAAAATTGAAGGAAAAAGAATTTTGAAGAAACATGTGAATCAAGCATCAACATTCAACTCAAAAAGAAAATAAAAAAGTAGCATTGAAACAGGTAAAGAAAACAGATCTTCCTACTAAGACTTGCATTGTTTGTAAACGACCATTTACTTGGCGTAAGAAATGGGAAAAGGTTTGGGATGATGTAAAGTACTGTAGTGATAAATGTCGATTAAATAAAAATAAAATATGAGCATAGGAATTATATTTCCACATCAATTAATTGAGCAAAGCATTCTTGCTAGTTCATGTGATACCATCTATTTAGTGGAAGAATTCCTCTACTTCAAGCACTATAATTTTCATAAAAAGAAAATTGCGTTCCACAGAGCGAGTATGAAATTTTACGAAAGCTATCTTCAAACTAAAAATACTAAGGTCGTTTACATTGAATCGTTTGATGAATTAGCTGATATCAGAAAACTAATTCCCTACTTAAAAAGTAAAGGCGTTCAATCATTTGAGTACATTGACACCACAGATTATTGGCTTGAGAAAAGAATTGCTGATACGTGTAAAGATTGTGATATTCACGCGAATAAAAAACCTACACCACTATTTTTAAATACTTCTGAAGAGCTCGCTACTTTTTTCGCTACTAAGAAAAGAATGTTTCAAACCGAATTTTACAAACATCAGCGCTTGACTAAGAGTATTTTAGTAGAAAAACAAGATAAGCCAATTGGTGGAAAATGGACATTTGATGATGAAAATCGCCTGAAATATCCCAAAGGAAAAACAGTACCGAAAACTACCTTTTTAACACCCAATTCCTTCTATTCTGAGACGATCGCTTACACAGAAAAGCACTTCTCTAGCAATTATGGAGAACTAAACACTGATTTTATCTATCCAACTACTTATGCCGAAAGTAAAAGTTGGCTAGCAGAATTTTTTAGATCTCGATTTTCCGAATTTGGTGCCTATGAAGATGCAATTGTAGAAAATGAAAATATTTTACATCACAGCGTTTTAACACCCATGTTGAATGTTGGTCTATTAAGTCCAAAATTTGTCATTGAGGAAGCGCTATCCTATGCAAGTAATCATGAGGTTCCACTAAATTCACTCGAGGGTTTTATACGTCAAATTCTGGGTTGGAGAGAATTTATCAGAGCCGTTTATGAATTAAAGGGAAAAGAAGAACGTAGTAAAAATTACTGGGGCTTTAAAAGAAAAATACCTGCGTCTTTTTGGAATGGAAGCACTGGAATAGAACCCATCGACAGCACCATTAAAAAAGTATTGGAAACTGGTTATGCTCACCACATTGAACGATTGATGGTGCTCGGTAATTTCATGCTGCTCTGCGAGTTTGATCCAGATGATGTTTATCGATGGTTTATGGAGCTCTTTATTGATGCCTATGATTGGGTGATGGTTCCAAATGTATATGGAATGAGTCAGTTTGCTGACGGAGGTCTGATGGCGACAAAACCATACATTAGTGGTAGTAATTATTTAATGAAAATGAGTGATTTTAAAAAAGGAGAATGGCAGCCCGTTTGGGATGGATTATTTTGGCGATTTATGCATGTACACCGCGATTTCTTTTTGAAAAATCCAAGACTAGGAATGTTGGTTAGAACCTTTGATAAAATGCCTGATGAAAAGCAACAGTTACATTTGAACAATGCCAATCTATTTCTTGATTCACTCTAGAAAATAATTACTAAGAATATTTTTACCCCAAAAAATGGAATAATTAATATTGATACGAAGCTTATATGATTGATTTTAAATATACTACAAGACTATAACCCCATAGGGCTTGAATGTTTTTAACGCTGGATGAAATCCGTTGAAAAAAAACATCCGTGCCACTCCTTTTTCACCATATGCGCCTTATTCCACATACCCTAAGTCTTCACAATCGTATAAGGATGGTTATCAGTAAAGTCTGATTTCTAAGCCCGAAAGGGCTTGAATGTTTTAACACTGGATGAAATCCAGTGAAAAAACAGGAGATAGTTCCCTTTTTGGAATGTATTTTTGTTTAAAATCATGACAAAAAGAATTTGTGGTAACGCGATCAGACAATGAAACTTGTATTAGTAATCCAATCTCATCTCTAAAAAATGGATCTATTCAACAACGAAATTGAAAGCTTAACAAACTTACTACCGAAAGATGGTATCGTAGTTTATTGTAAAAATCTTCTGACAATAAAGGAAGCCAATCGTTACTTCGACTGTTTATTAAATACAATTGAATGGAAGAATGACCAAGCTGTTATATATGGGAAATTAATTATCACCAAACGAAAAGTAGCTTGGTATGGCGACACAGATTTTGAATACACCTATTCCAAGACGACTAAAAGAGCATTGCCTTGGACGACAGAATTATTAGAATTAAAAAAAATAGCTGAAAAGCTTACGGGCGAAAAATTCAATTCCTGTTTGCTAAACTTATACCATAATGGCGATGAAGGAATGACTTGGCATAGCGATGCAGAAAAAGTATTGAAAAAAAATGGAGCCATTGCCTCATTGAGTCTTGGGGCTGAACGTAAATTTTCTTTCAAGCACAAGGAAACAAAAGAAACCCTTTCATTAATATTAGAAAACGGAAGCCTATTGTTGATGAAAGGCAGTACACAAACATATTGGTTTCATCGTCTACCACCTACAAAACTAATTTCTACACCTAGAATAAACTTAACGTTCAGGTCAATTGACTTGTAAATAGTTTGATTGCTGAAGTTGGATCAGTGTAATCGAAGCGCAAGGCAAAGGAAACTCCCAATGACACTAAATCCATTCATAATCCTCAATGCCTAGGCTATTATTTTCTGTTATGCTTTCTTTTGACTAATTTTAAACTTTAAATTATGTGGTATGTCGAAGGAAGTTTTCATTGTTGATGGTATTCGAACACCAATTGGTTCCTTAGCCGGAGCGTTGAGTAATGTGCGGGCTGATGATATGGGCGCACATGTCCTAAAGTCACTCATGGAGAGGAATGCTAATCTTGACCCATCATTGGTGGAAGATGTTATTTTTGGCTGTGCTAACCAAGCAGGAGAAGATAATCGAAATGTAGCGAGAATGTCATTGCTGCTAGCTGGTTTGCCGCTAACAATTGGTGGTGAAACGGTGAATCGTTTATGCGCTTCTGGAATGGCGGCAACGATTAATGCCTCCCGAGCAATAAAAGATGGAGCAGGGGAAATATACATCGCTGGTGGTGTTGAACAAATGACACGGGCTCCATGGATAATGTCTAAGTCTGCGAATGCTTTTGGTCGTGATATGCAATTAGCTGATTCAACTTTTGGATGGCGTTTCATTAATCCACAAATGGAAACACTGTATGGCGTAGATAGCATGGGAATGACCGCGGAAAATTTAGCCCTTAAATATGATATTTCACGTGAAAATCAAGATCAATTCGCGCTTTGGTCGCAACAGAAGTTTGCGGCTGCAAGAGAAAATGGGTTTTTCAAGGATGAAATTGTTCCGGTAAGCATCCCACAAAAAAAAGGTCCTGCCATTGTTTTTGAACAAGATGAATTTCCTAGACCAACGACAACGATTGAAACATTAGCTGGACTTCGTCCTGCTTTTACGAAAACAGGAACCGTTACCGCAGGAAATTCCTCCGGATTAAATGACGGTGCCGCAGCCTTGTTATTGGCGTCCTCGGATGCTTGTACAAAGCAAGGATTAACACCAATTGCACGAATTGTGGCTGCTTCGGTAGCAGGAGTAG
>Ga0208858_1000322_pt1 | contig 9690 bp, 1 predicted proteins | sample LakMenEpi16Nov12_FD_150704 | JGI IMG/M metagenome (GOLD analysis project Ga0208858, IMG submission 150704) | Freshwater microbial communities from Lake Mendota, WI - 16NOV2012 deep hole epilimnion (SPAdes) | ecosystem: Environmental > Aquatic > Freshwater > Lake > Epilimnion/Euphotic zone ...
AGTTAGTCGCCTATATTGTGCCGCAAAAAGATGTCACACTCACAACTAGCGAACTGCGTCAGTTTCTTGGCAATAAACTACCTGGATACATGATACCAAATGCTTTTGTAATCCTGGAGTCTTTACCGATAACACCAAATGGAAAAATAGACCGCCGCGCCCTACCAGCACCAGATTTACACAGTGAAATAGCAGACAAATTTGTTGCACCTCGCAACCCCATTGAGGAAAAATTAGCACTCATTTGGACTCAAGTGCTGAGGTTAGAGCAAGTAGGCATTGACGATAACTTCTTTGAACTTGGGGGACATTCTTTACTAGCAACTCAGGTAATTTCTCGCTTACAAGAAGCTTTTAAGATTTCGTTACCGTTGCGTTATATCTTTGAATCACCGACAGTTGCCCAGTTAAGTGAGGTGATATCAAGTCAGCTAGAAACTAGTTCAGGTTTGACGGTGCCAGCAATGACACCTGTTGAGCGAGACAGAGACATACCTCTATCGTGGGCACAGGAACGCCTGTGGTTTATGAATCAGTTGGAAGGTGAAAGTAGTGCTTACACAATAGATTTCACCATGCGGCTGGTGGGGAATCTCAATGTCTTAGCTTTAGAGCAAGCTTTTAGGGCGATCGCGCAACGCCATGAACCTCTGCGGACTCAGTTTAAGATTAAGGATAATAAGCCAGTGCAGGCGATCGCACCCAGTATGACCATCACCCTACCAGTGGTGGATTTACAAAATCTCCAAGACCCCAGCAAACAAGTAGAGCAACTGGCGACAGCAGAAGCCTGTAAACCCTTCGATTTGGCTAATGGTTCAGTGCTGCGAGTCAAGCTTTGGCAAGTTGCGCCCGACGAGTATGTATTGCTACTAGCAATTCATCATATTGCAGCTGATGGTTGGTCAATGGGCATTTTGATCGATGAACTCTCAGCCTATTACCGAAGCTTTTCAACGGGTAGTTCTACTGAATTACCAGAGTTACCTATACAGTATGCCGACTTCGCTGTATGGCAGCGTCAGTGGCTGACAAATCAAGTATTAGAGCGTCAATTAAGCTACTGGAAGCAACAGTTAACAGGTGCGCCACCTCTATTAGAATTACCCACAGACCGCCCCCGCCCAGCTATACAAACTTTCCGAGGCGGTACAGAGCGACTGCAACTAGATAGCCAGCTAACCCAGCAGCTGAAAAAGCTCTCTCAAAAGTCTGGAAGCACTCTGTTTATGACACTGTTGGCGGGTTTTGTGGTGTTACTGTCTCGCTACAGTAGACAAACAGATTTGGTGGTTGGCTCACCGATCGCTAATCGCAATCGCCAAGAAATCGAACCATTAATTGGCTTTTTTGTCAATACATTGGCGCTAAGATTCGATCTTTCCCCAGAACCGAGCTTTGAAGCCTTACTAGCGCAGGTGCGAAAAGTTACCCAAAACGCCTACGAGCATCAGGATTTACCCTTTGAAATGTTAGTGGAAGAGTTGCAACTAGAGCGGAACTTGGATCGCAATCCCTTGACGCAGGTGGTATTTGCCCTCCAGAATGCGCCAACTGCGCCTTGGGATTTTCCTGGTGTCAGGGTCCAGGATATGCCTTCAGGACTGGACTCGGTTCGAGTTGACCTAGAAGTTTACTTGTGGGACGTACCAGAAGGTCTGGGAGGCTTTTGCTCGTATAACAGGGATTTGTTTGATGGGACAACTATTGCCCGGATGATGCAAAATTTTGTAACTTTATTAGGGGCAATTGTTGACAATCCCCAACAATCGGTGGCTTTACTACCCTTACTAACAGAGGGCGATCGCCATCAACTATTAAAGGAATGGAATGATCCCCAAACCGATGATCCCTACCACAAGTGTATTCATCAATTAGTAGAAGAACAGGCACAACAGACTCCCGATGCAATCGCAGTAGTCTGTGGAAATCAACAACTGACCTATGCACAGTTGAACAATCGCGCTAATCAGTTAGCTCATTACCTGCGGTCTTTGGGGCTAGAAACCGAGCAGTTGGTGGGGATTTGTGTAGAGCGATCGCCCTTAATGCTCGTGGGAATTTTAGGAATTCTCAAAGCAGGCGGTGCTTACGTGCCGCTTGACCCTGAGTATCCCCAAGAACGTCTGAGCTTGATGTTAGAGGACAGTCAAGTTTCGTTACTGCTGACCCAATGGACACTCATTGAAAAATTACCCCAACATCCAGCCAAACCTGTATTTTTAGATGAAATCTGGCAACAAATTGCCCAAAACAGCCAAGAAAATATCACGGGAATCGTCACTGCTGCTAACTTAGCCAATGTAATTTATACTTCTGGGTCTACGGGTAAACCGAAAGGGGTAATGGTTGAGCATAAGGGATTATGCAACCTAGCTCAAGCTCAGATTCAGGCTTTTGGTTTGCATTCTGATAGTCGAATTCTCCAGTTTGCTTCCTTGAGTTTTGATGCTTGTATATCAGAAATTTTGATGTCCTTGGGATCGGGAGGGACACTTTATCTAGGAAGCAAAGATTCTCTAATGCCCGGTACGCCCTTAATTGAGCGATTACGAGATTATGCCATTACCCATATCACTCTACCGCCCTCGGCATTAACTGTTCTGCATAAGGTCGAACTGACTACCCTGCAAACCATAATTGTAGCGGGAGAAGCCTGTGCGGTTGAACTTATCAAACAATGGTCAGCGGGGCGCAATTTCTTTAATGCTTATGGACCGACAGAAGGAAGCGTCTGTGCAACTCTGGCAAAATGCACCCCTTTCGACCCAAAAGTTACCATTGGTCGTCCCATTGCCAACGTCCAAGTTTACATTTTAGACTCCCAGTTACAGCCTGTGCCGATTGGTGTACCAGGAGAATTACATATTGCTGGCGTCGGGGTAGCCAGAGGCTATCTCAACCGACCAGAATTAACCCAAGAGAAATTTATCTCCAATCCCTTTGGCCCATCAAAATTGTATAAAACCGGGGATTTAGCTCGTTATTTAGCGGATGGGACGATTGAATACCTGGGACGCATCGACAATCAAGTGAAGATTCGGGGTTTTCGCATAGAACTGGGTGAAATTGAAGCAGTTGCAAGCCAACATCCCTTAGTACAGGAAAGTGTCGTCATAGCAAGAGAAGACATCCCTGGTGATAAACGTCTGGTGGCTTATTTAGTTCCGGCTCTCCAGGGTCAAGTTGTACCAGAACAGTTGGCGCAATGGCAAGGCGAGTATGTTAGTGATTGGCAAAAACTCTATGAACAATCCTATAGCCAACCGCAAACCCCAACAGATGACCCCACCTTCAATATTAGTGGTTGGAACAGTAGTTATACTGGCAAAGCCATTCCCGATTCAGAAATGCGGGAGTGGGTTGAGAGTACGGTGAGCCGAATTTTGCTAGGGAAACCGCAGCGAGTGTTAGAAATTGGTTGCGGTAGTGGGTTATTGCTATTTCGCGTTGCTCCCCATTGTCAAGAATATTGGGGAGCCGATTATTCCTCAGCAACTATTCGCAATCTGGAGCGATTATGTGGGGAAATCGAGGGGCTAGAAAATGTCCACTTGCTACACAAAACAGCAGATAACTTTGAAGGTATCCCCCAAGGGGCCTTTGATACGGTGGTTGTGAACTCAGTAGTACAGTATTTTCCCAGTGTGGACTATCTGTTACAGGTTTTAGAAGGGGCAATGACAGCGATCGCCTCTCAAGGTAAGATATTCGTGGGGGATGTCCGTAGTTTACCCTTGCTGTTGCCATACCATGCAGCCGTACAGTTAGCCCGCGCCGAGTCTGACAGAACCGTTGAACAATGGCAACAGCAGGTACATCAGACTGTGGCTGCCGAAGAAGAACTACTCATTGATCCCAGATTTTTCATTGCTCTACAACAACGTTTTCCCCAGATTACTTGGGTAGAGATTCAACCTAAGCGCGGTCATGCTCAAAATGAGTTAACCCAATTCCGCTATGATGTCACTCTGCATCTAAGTAATAATGTGGAGAAGGTGGCAGTGTCTTGGTTGAATTGGCAACTTGACCAACTTTCGTGGACACAATTGCAAGATCAGCTCAAGTTGGTTCAGCCAGAATGGTTAGGAATCAGAGATGTACCTAATCAACGGCTACAACAGGCGCGGCAGGTTTTAGGCTGGTTGGAAAATCCTCCTGCCGCCTCTACGGTGGGAGAACTGCGACAACGGTTAGCCGAACAGCCAATGGTGGGGATCAATCCTGAGCAAATTTGGCAGATAGGAGAGGAGTTAGGCTACACAGTCCACCTCAGTTGGGGGGAAAGTAGTCAGGATGGTTGTTTTGATGTGGTATTGAGCCGTAACAGTTCAACGCCAGTTTCTGATATCCAATCATACCCAAGTTTTTGGGAGCATGAGACAATTACAACTAAACCCTGGACTGACTATACGAACAATCCCCTGTATGGTAAGTTAGTCCAGAAGCTTGTGCCGCAAGTGCGGGAATTTATCCAACAAAAGCTACCCAATTACATGGTTCCTCAAGCTTTTGTCCTGCTAAATGCTTTACCCTTAACCCCCAATGGTAAAGTAGACCGTCGCGCATTACCTACACCTGATACAGCTTCCAGAAATCTGGCAACGGGTTTTGTGTCACCTCGCACTCCTATTGAAGCTCAAATTGCACAAATCTGGAGTGAAGTTTTGGGATTGGAACGCATTGGGGTTAAGGATAATTTCTTTGAACTAGGCGGACATTCTCTATTAGCGACTCAGGTGATCTCTCGTTCCCGCGATATTTTATCGGTGGAATTGTCCTTACAAAATTTACTGGAGTATCCAACTATCGCCAATTTAGCCCAAATGATTGAGGTACTTGGGGTTAGTCAAATATCTATTACCGAAACCCCAGAAGATTACGAAGAGGGAGAATTATAGAAAAATTTCCCCACTTTCAATGTAGGGTAGCTTATCTCTTTGTTGCGAAAATCAAAGCCCAAAAAGCTGATACAGCGATTTCCGCTCTTATGAGGTACAAAGTTGAATCATGAAACTCTTGTAGTGCGGGCATCTTGCCCGCTAGATATGTACCTCATAACACCGGGAAGTGCTGTAATTTCGTAGGGTGGGCACTCAGGGGGAACGGTAGAGGGCAATACGGCTCAGATAGGGTTGGGGAATGTGGGGGGTGTGAAAGAATAATTGTTGGTGCGATTCGTTGTTCTATTTTTATAAAATTTAAACCGATGAAAACAGTTAATTTTTTGTCTCATCTCAATGATTTAGGAATAAATGTCTGGGTGGAAAATGATAAGCTGCGTTATCGTTCACCCCAGGGAGTAATAACTCCAGAATTACTGCAAGAGTTAAAAGAGCGCAAAGAGGAATTAATCGCTTTGTTGCGCCAACAAGCGGAGGATTTAAATCAAGCAGAAACCTATGATGTCGTAATTTGTGGTGGTGGATTAGCGGGGTTAACTTTAGCAAGACAGTTAAAATTGCAAAAGCCTGATATGGCGATCGCCGTGCTTGATAAAATGTCTGGTCCTTCACCAGAAGCTAGTTTTAAGGTGGGAGAGTCAACGGTTGAAGTGGGAGCTTTTTATTTAGCGAATACTCTGCAATTAACCGATTACTTTGAAGAACAACATTTAGTTAAACTGGGATTACGATATTTCTTTAACAATAGTGCTACCAATTTCCAAGAAAGACCAGAACTAGGACTATCAGAGTTTCATGCTCCCAATTCTTATCAAATAGATCGGGGAAAATTGGAAAATGATTTGCGCCAGTTTAATATGGAAGCGGGAGTAGAATTACGGGAAGATTGTTTAGTTAATGAAATTGCTCTCGCGGAAGGATTACAGCAACATCATAAAGTTGTTTATACCCAAGGTGATGGAGATAATAGAAAAAACAACATTATTAAAGCAAGGTGGGTAGTTGATGCAATGGGTCGCCGTCGATTTATTCAAAGAAAACTGGGCTTAGATAAACCTAATAATGATAACTTTAGTGCTGTTTGGTTTCGGGTTGATGGTCGCTTTGATATCGGCGATTTTGTCCCTAGCAGTGAAGAAAAATGGCATAATCGCGTTCCCAACAAAAATCGTTATTATTCTACGAATCATTTATGCGGTGAAGGCTACTGGGTTTGGACAATTCCCTTATCTACTGGTCATACCAGTATCGGGATTGTGGCTCGTCAAGATATTCATCCTTTGAAGAATTATTATAACTACGAACTGGCTTACCAATGGTTACAGAAAAACGAACCAGTTTTGGCTTTTCACTTAAAAGATAAAGAGCCTGAAGACTTCAGGAAAATGCCCAAATATAGCTACTCATCTAAACAAGTATTTTCCTCCAATCGTTGGGCTTGTGTGGGTGAAGCTGGAACATTTCCCGATCCATTTTATTCTCCAGGTACAGATAATATTGGATTTGGTAATTCATTAACTGCCCAGATGATTGAACTCGACCTTCAAGGTAAACTTACTAAGGAAAAAGTTGCAGATGCTAATCACTTTTATCTCAGCTATAGCGATGGGGTCACGTTAAATATTCAAAATGCCTATAATTGTCTAGGAAATGGTATTGTGATGTCCACAAAATTCATTTGGGATATTTTATCAGGATGGACATTTAGTGGTTTGATGATGTTTAATTCTATCTTCCTTGATCAGGATTTTAGAACAAGAGTTCAAGAGATAAATAGCAAATTTTTCCCCCTTTCCTATCGGATGCAACAGTTATTTAGAGATTGGGCGAATAAATCTTTAAATCGGGTTAACTTTGAATTTATTGATTATTTAGCGATTCCTTTTGTTGATGAACTGCGAACCCGTAATTTAAAATCTAACAAACCTGAGTCAGAAATCATTGAAAATTATCTCATTAGCCTCAAATTATTGGAGGAAGTGGCGCAAGTTATATTTCACTTAGCCCTAGAGGATACCATGCCAGAGATGTTATCTAAAGTTAACTCTAATTCATGGCTAAATGCCTGGGCAATTAGTCTAGATGTTAGTAAATGGGAGGCGGATGGACTTTTTACTCCTAAGAGCGAACCGCGCAATTTAAACCTGATTAAACAACAGCTTTGGGAGGCAATTGGCAAGTGAAAGTAGTAGAGTTTTTATCTTATTTAAATAGTTTAGATATCAAAGTTTGGCTGGAGGAGCAGAAGCTACACTATCAGGCTCCCAAGGGAGTAATGACATCAGAAATTAAGCAAGCAATCGGGACTAGAAAATCTGAAATTCTCGCCTTTTTAAACCAAGCAAAAACGCCGGCGAATACTGCTGAATTAACGATTATTCCTGTCTCACGGGATGAAGATTTACCCCTATCTTTTGCCCAACAGCGGCTCTGGTTTCTGCACCAGCTATCACCAGACAGTACTGCTTACAATCTGTTGGAGGCACTGCGGCTAGAAGGTGCGCTGAATTTAGTGGCTCTGGAACAGAGTTTGACTGAACTGATTCGTCGTCACGAGATATTAAGAACTACTTTTCCCATGGTAGACGGAAAACCAGTCCAGCGAATTGCTCCGCCCTCAACAGTAACCTGGCAAATCGAGGATTTACAGGGGTTATCGACAGAAGAACAAACGGCGCAATTTCGACAGATGGCGATCGCTGCCGCATTAAAACCCTTCGATTTGGCAGGAGAACCCCTAGTACAGTTTACGTTACTGAAACTGAGTCCCTATTCGTATATACTGCTGTTGAAGATGCACCACATTATCTACGATGGTTGGTCATTGAGCATTTTCTTCGGTGAATTATCTCAGTTATATGAAGCTTTCACTCAAGGTTTACCCTCCCCTCTAGCTGAATTACCGATCCAGTACGCGGATTTTGCCGTTTGGCAACGTCAGTGGCTCACAGGTGAAGTCCTAGATCGCCAACTGAATTACTGGCGAGAACAATTAGCAGGGTTAACTCCCATCTTGGAACTGTCAACGGATTATCCCCGTCCCCCAGTTCAGACTTTTCAAGGTGGGGTTGAGTGTTTTCAACTGGATCGCCACCTGACGCAACGCCTCAAGCAGTTGAGCCAGGAGTCAGACGCTACGCTGTTTATGACCCTACTGGCAGCTTTTTTGGTCTTAATTTCTCGTTATAGTGGTCAGTTGGATCTGGTGGTTGGCTCCCCCATTGCCAACCGCAACAGCAAGAGTGTCGAGCCGCTCATGGGGTTTTTTGCTAATACCCTAGCATTCAGGGGTAATCTCTCTGGAAACCCCAGCTTTCGAGAATTCCACGAGCAAGTGCGACAAACAACATTGTCCGCCTATGCTCACCAGGATTTACCCTTTGAAATGTTGGTGGAAAAGTTGCAGCTAGACCGCGATTTGAGTCGTAATCCCCTGGTACAGGTGCTGTTTTCTCTCCAGAATACCCCCCAATCTTCTAGCAATTTGTCAGGTTTAATTATCGAAAATATGCCCTTACCACTTGATGTCAGGGCCAGATTTGACTTGGAAGTGAACTACTGGGAAATTCCAGGAGGTCTGGAGGGTGTTTGGTGCTATAACTCTGATTTATTTGATGCAACCACAATTACTCGCATAGGGGAACATTTTCAAACTTTACTCCAAGCAATTGTGGCAAATCAAGAAATGCGAATTTCGGAATTACCACTGTTAAGTCCAGCTCAGCGTCATCAATTATTGGTGGAGTGGAATGATACTCAAGTAGATTATCCCCATGATTTGTGCATCCATGAGTTGTTTGCGGAGCAGGTAGAGCGCAACCCGGATGCTGTGGCTGTGGCGTTTGAAGAGCAACAACTTACCTATGATGAATTAAATTGTCGAGCTAATCAGTTAGCGCACTGTTTACGTTCTTTGGGTGTGGGTGCGGATGTGCTGGTGGGTATTTGTGTGGAGCGCTCTTGGGAGATGATTGTGGGATTACTGGGTATTCTCAAGGCGGGTGGTGCTTATGTGCCGCTTGACCCTGAGTATCCCCAAGAGCGTTTGAGTTTTATGCTCGCAGATACTCAGATAAAAGTGCTGCTGACACAACAGAATTTAGTTGAGAAATTACAAAAACATCAAGTAAAACTTGTTTGTTTGGATACTGACTCTCCCGTGATTGCTCAATGTAGTCAGGATAATGCGATCGCTCCGCCTATCGCTGATGTACAAGCTACTAACTTGGCTTATGTGATTTATACATCAGGATCTACAGGTCAGCCTAAAGGTGTGGAAGTTGTTCACCGTGGTGTTAATCGTCTGTTGTTTGGAGTAAATTATGTTCATCTGGATGAAACCCAAAGATTTCTTCAGATAGCCCCAATTTCTTTTGATGCTTCCACATTCGAGATTTGGGGAGCTTTGTTGCATGGTGCTAGATGTGTTCTTTTCCCAGAAAGTATTCCTACCGCTAAAAGTCTGAGTGAGGAAATCCACAAACATGGCATTACTGTTTTATGGCTAACATCTGCTTTGTTTAACTCTATAATTGATGATGACCCACAAGCGTTATCAGGAATTAAACAGCTACTAATTGGTGGAGAAGCACTTTCACTTGCTCACGTTAATAGAGCTTTTGAAACTCTGCCATTTACACAAATCATTAATGGATATGGACCGACAGAAAGCACGACTTTTACTTGTTGTTATCCTATCCCTAGAAAAATTGAGACAACTATAGAGTCAATCCCCATTGGTTCTCCCATTGCTAATACCCAAGTCTACATCTTAGACGACTATTTG